>Ga0307516_10008454_pt1 | contig 11650 bp, 11 predicted proteins | sample 19_EM_MG_FD_203310 | JGI IMG/M metagenome (GOLD analysis project Ga0307516, IMG submission 203310) | Populus trichocarpa ectomycorrhiza microbial communities from riparian zone in the Pacific Northwest, United States - 19_EM | ecosystem: Host-associated > Plants > Roots > Unclassified | place...
CGTAACACTGCAACCCCACGTCGGTGGTGGCCCCGCACCCCCCCCCCCCCCCCCCCCCCCCCTCCCCACCTGACCGAGAACCCGTCATTGATACCAGGCGAACTCTGGGCGGCGGATTCCACATCTGTTCCTGGTGGGAACCACTGGTTTTGGTCTAGGATTTGGCGACGGTATCGAGGCAATGCACCGCTGCAATTGCCCGCATCGCAAGTGAATCATGTGGAATACGGCGGAGGACCAAGTCGGCGTAATTCTAGACGGTTCGTTCGTCAGTGGATCACCTTTGATATGGGGCGGGAGCCAAGGGCTTAACTTTGCATAGTTCTTACCGGCAGTAAATGGTTTGGGATGATGGAGGATTCTGCGCGGTCCGTAATTGGTATTGATCATTGAATTATTGCGGGCGGCTCGTGACAACCCAATAGGAGATCGTTCGAGATAGACATGGGGCTTTGCGCGGCGTATTGTCAGATCGGCCATGCTGCTAGTGACCCGGTACATGTGTATGCTAGATATTGGTGGCTGTGCGTAGTCGGGGATGGGGTGGGCTACACGAGCGGGAGAAGCCTCATTGTTCGTTGTTGGAGAAGTCCGGCCAGGGAAGGGCAGAGGATTCGAGGCGTTGAGATTGCGGATAGTCCGTTATGGCAATGGATCGAGACGATATAGACAATGTGTGATGGTGGAAGGTTCGTAGTAGGTCTCGGTGTTTTGGAATAAGGCGGACTGGTCGAGACAGAGAGATGTTCGATCGTCAGTTGCCGTCCTTCGATAGTTTGTTGTCGAGCAGCCGGATGGAGGGTCTCTAGCTGACCGAGGGTGTACCTAAAGCTGTCAACAAGATGATAAGTTTTATGGCGCTCAGGAATAGCACTGATGGATAGCTGAAGACAATTAGGAGCTGCCCCCACAGTGACATACCCTCCATCTGTGAAACCTCCATTCGTATTGGTAGCAAGGGCGAAGAAGTTACAGCCTGGAGTGGATTGCTCGGCCGAATGTAGCCGTGCAAAGGTAGTGCGCCGTCGAGCGTTCGTGCTCCTGCTCGGTGCCGGACGATGAATGATAGCATCCAGAACGACCAGATTGACCATTCGTAGAGAAGAGGTAGGCTTCGCTGCTGTGATTGCTGCGGAGGGCCACATAACGTTGAACCGGCGTAGGATCGTAGATAGTGGGACGCCGGAGATTGGTAGCGGGAGAGAGGAGCTGCGTGCGCGGCAGACGCTGGATGACGGACAGTTCTCCGTAGAGAGCCAGCTGCGCGCAAAGAATAATAACCGATCAGTTTTGTTAGAATGTATGTCAAGCGCTCACCTACGAAGCGAAACATTGGGTTGTAATACTGGCGCGAAAGTATCGCTAAGAGAGGCATGGGCGGGAGGACACTATGGACACCTCGCTCGGTCCAATTACTACTACCACAGGGCATGTAAACAGAGAAAGATCGTTCTCTGGGCCGCATGGCCGCCTCAGTTGATCCTGCTCAGAGAGGTACGATTCCTCTTTCCGCGATAATATCGGCATTCACAGAATCTCACTCGCAATCTGCCATGGCAGCCGTGTTGATGTAATGTCAGCAACCGGTCGTGGCACTATGGGCGATCCCTTGCGACTATTGCTACCACCTTCGTGGTGGATGGTGTAATGAGCGTGTGCTCGAGACAAGCATGGTATGAAGAAGCACCAAATACTGAAAGTCTGAAACAAACATGCGGGGGTAGGGAAACCCCTTTCGGTATCCAGAATCCTCCTTGGCGTACTTACAACACACTTAGTACGCAGTACTTCTGCCACCACGCGCTAATCCCTACCTCCTACTTTCGATATCCCCACTCCACAACTTGCCCTTACTCCTTACTACAACTTCCTTCTTTTCCCTCCTTTCTGCTACAACCTTCTTTCCTCTACATCCTCCTTCGCTCTACAAGCTCTTCCATTCCAAAACCCCGGCCCTACTTCGACCCATTCTCGGATTCAGTTTCCAAAATGGCCTCATTTCTGAACGCTGAGATGCCCGTGCTCGACCCCAACCACGCCCGCATCGTTGAGGGCTGGTTGAGCGTAGCGGCACAACGAAGGCGCCATACGAGAAAGGAAATCGCCGTCCAATCGCCGGAAGCGTTCGAACTCGCACGTGAAGCACAGATCGGCGGTCTCAACGAAAACACGCGCCAGGTTCTACGGAGCTGGTACGCTAAGAAGCTCAAGGAATGCCTGGAGATCGAGCAACAGACTCTCCACCGCTTCCAGCGGTTCGCAGTTGAATGCGCGGAATCCAGCCGGGACCCCGCGAGAACTGTCGCACTGTACGACCAGGTGAAGGGCCACCTCCGCTGCCTTTGTCAGACGCAGATTGTGTACATGTACGACGTTGTTGGCGATTGGTTCGGCTGGATGAAGGAAGTTGAGAAGATGAAAAAGGCAAGCCCGACCAACTTCCGATGGCGCTGGAAAAAAATATTTGCTAATTCCATCAAAGTGCATCTCTTCTGCCAAAACTCGCAAGAACGACGAGCTCGGCTCCAAGCCTGCGGTCGTCCAGAAAGTTTCCACACCTTCTGCTACTGTTACAAAGTCTCCCGTTGTCGGCCCCGTGCCCCAGGTGGCCAATGCGGAGTCCAAGGAGAGGAAGGAAGAGCTGCACACTTCTGCCAAACCTCGCAAGAACAGCGAGCCTAGCTCCTGGCCGCCAGTCGTCCGGGCGGTTCCCGTGACTGTCACAGAGTCATCCGTCCACGATTCCATACCCCAGGTAGCTCCAGGACGGTCTATCCCTATTGCAGAGTCTTCCATGTTCGACCCCGTGGCCAAGATGGCCGAAGCGGAGCCCAGGGTCCGAGAGGGCAAGCCACAAACTCCAACCAAACCTCGCAAGAACAACGAAGTCGGCCCCAAGCCAGCAGTCGTTCAGAATATTCCTTCTCCTTCTGTTACTGTTACTGTTACTGAGCCCCCCGCCGCCGACCCAGTTCCCCCCGAACCTTCTGCTACCATTGCGGAGTCTTCGGTCGCCGACGCAGTACCCCAGGTGGCTCCCGCAGGTTCTGCTCCTGTTGCAGAGTCTTCTGTCGCTGGGCCCGTGCACCAGGCGGATCCCGCACCTTCTGCTACCATTGCAGAGTCTTCGGTCGCCACCGCAGTACCCCAGGGGGCCCCAGCACTTTCTATTACTGTTGCAGGATCTTCAGTCGCCAATACCGTGCCCCAGGTAACAGAGGTGGAGCCCAACGGGTGGAGGGGAATGCCACAGCTGGGGCGTTATCCCAGTCTGTCGCCCTGTGTACTGCCTTGGTCACGGCGTCCTCGCCTCAGTATGGAGGAGGCGAGGGAGCGAATGCTGCGCTGCTATCGTCCAACGATGCGCGGCGGTAATTTCATTTGGGACACCGATGGTGTACGGAGGTCGGCGACGCCCTCGTCGGCTGGCGTAGTGGTGGTACAACTTTCGCGTGTTTGTCCCCCTCCGACGGTAGCTCACCCAGACCAAGTCAGTATAGGGGGGCCAGGTACCTCCCGGGGTAGCTACGGGCTCTTTTATGACGATGGCCAGGGCTGGGATGAGGAGGGCAGTCTTTCTGGGGCGGGGGACTCGCAAGAGCTGCAACACCTGAGGTGCTCAACCATACCGGGTATTCCTGGACTCCCGGTCAAGGCAGCGCCCGGATGTCCCCCTGTAGTGCGCAAGAGGCGTAGGCGGCCCCTGTGTCCATTCCAGGGTCGGCAGCTTGACGCCAGAGTCGTTAGTGGATTCTGGGATCACGACTATCCAAAGCTAGCCAAAGCCGGGGTAGGTGAAGTGGTGTTGAATGCGGTAGCCCTGTTTGTGACAGCAGCGGGCATCTGGGGACTCTTTGGGTAGACTCGCGGGCGGGGCGCTCCGGCAAGAGGAGGAACGGCAATTTATTGAATTTCATTCATAGTCCACTTTTTCGCCGAAATGACTAGCATGATCCACCTTTTTTTTTGTCGTTGTCACACATAGTCCCCTTTTCTCGGTTGACAGCTTGCATACCAAACAAAAGAGTCGAGAGTCATAAACACCCAATGTCCTCCGAAACTCACCCCATTCCCAAGACCAACTAACCGAACATATCTCCTACTAGGACAAACACCCCTCCACAGAGGTGAACGGGGCACCGGAGAACCCAGAAGCAACCGATTCCGAATTCCAGACACCATCCCGTTTCGAGGCGAACCCAATGGGCAATCATTTCTCTTACTCCCAGGAGTTCAAGGAACAGATCCTCTGGTAGCTGTGCAAGATGGGTTCACAACACGCTATCCAACGCCCAAGAGGCAGAAAATGGAGGCAGAGGAGCTGGGTGCCGAGGTAGGGGCCGGGGAGGAGCTACTTCTGTTCCTACCCATGCCTTCCCTCATGGCATTGGCGGACGAGGAGTAGGGGACGCGTCACGCTTTCCTTTGTTATTTCTCTTGCCAGCTAATTTTTTTTTTCTTTCGGGACAGGCCTGGGCGGAGGGCGATAGGGGAGCTTGCGACATGCCGCCACTGTGCGGACAGCGGACGGGAAAAACGGACAAAATGCACGCCGCCATAGTCTAGATAGGCTGGATGCAGGTATGATCAAACAAAAAAAAAGCCCAACAGGCAGGTCAGTACCGCTGTCTGCGCCGGCGTATCTGGCGATTTGGAGGTGAGGGGAAACCTTGGGATGCGTATTCAAGGCCTGATTAGGCAGTGCGCTTGCACGCGCGTCCGACCAAATTCACTACCTCGAGCCGTTTTATTTTTTCACTCAGTCATTCTGTTTATCTACAGCAATGCATTTATTATTGACTCGAGTCATTTTACCCAATGATTTAGTTACTTTAGCATATTTACTCGAGATATTCTATTCATCGATACGTTTAATTTTCTTTACTGCCACGCGTTAGTCTATTTATTGACACACGTAGTTCGGGAAAACGTGCGGTGCAGCCCGAGTGAGAAACGGTGCACTTGACCGTCACGACCATATCTTACTCAGCCACCACATCATAGTTATATACAGCCCAAATTCAAAGATAACCCAACACAAGGTATGTTGATCGATCTCTGTAAGCTTTAAACCGATACACGAAAAATTTGGTGGTAAGATGATTATTGTGTCCGAAGGCCAGAGGAAAACGGCAAACATTGTTAACGCTTTCAGCGTGAAACACCGATTGACAACCAAACTCTCGTATTATCGCTCTGTAACTAATAAGGCACCATTAACACACCGAGGGTTGCCTCATCTGTGATTTTATTATGCCTACAATATGGGGGTGAAGTAAGTAATGACATTCGCGGCCTGCGAGCATCGCTCAGGTCGCCATGCACTTTTGCTGGAATGATTCGGCTCAGTATATTAAATGACTCGAGTCAATATATAAAATTACTCGAGTCAATAAATTGAACGACGGAACAGTACATTGAATGACTCGACTGAATGAGCAAATGCATTCCAGTTGATAGATATAATGGCTAGGTTAACAAATAAATTACTCGAACCAATGGAACCAGGGGCACAGCCCAACAAACACGGCGGCACGAGTTACGAGCCAACAAACAAAACGGCTCGGGTTAATCAATTTGAACGACACTTGTCATTAAATATCGATATCACTACGCCAGCCCCTTCCGGCCGTCCTTCGGCAAGCACTGCTCTTCTCAATATAACCGCCCCCAGAGCACCACGTGGTGATCTATTCTGCGGAAATTTAACTGGTAGACTTGTCGTGAAAGTGGGGTGCAAATGGCTTCGCCCACCCTTCCAGCTCGCCAAGTAATGCAAAAACATTTTTCACTTAATCCGACACCAGAAATCGATAATCCAGATAGCACCTTTTCTAGTTTTTTTTTGTTTAATCATACTCGCATTCGACCTATGTAGATCATGGCGGCGTACATTTTGCCCGGGTTTCCTGTCCGCAGTCCGCGCGGTGGCGGCTCGTTGCAAGCTCCCCTTTGCCCTCCGCCCAGGCCTGTCCCAAGAAAGAGTAGCCGTGTCCAAGGAAATTAACAAAGGGAAGAACAGAAGAAAGCCGCACCTTCTCTAGTGTTCCATATGTCGGGGCAATCTATAAATTATTGCGGCTGGGAAACGGCCGGAGTTGCCGCCGGGTGCGCCCTAGCGGTTTGACAACTTTTTGGTAGTGGCACGACGCGTGCACACACCCTGTGCCTTACTGGGTCTTAAATACGGAACATAGGTGACATATCACTCGAAAATAGTGGACTATCTGGTGTTGGAAGTGATGATCGTATGATTGTCTAAGTAAGGCTAAAGCCTCGAGAGAAAGGAGGATTATATGGGTAGGCCCATGCCTGCCGCCATGACTAAGCAGCGAGCGAGATATTGTAACAACACTTCCTCCCTTGCTGCGTCCCGTATATCCCGTGAAAACGAAGCAGCAAGCGCATATAAAAACGAGGACGTATAAACCTTCAGATCTTCAAGTGTAGTCCGATACCGGTAGCAAAATGTTGGTGTTTGTCGGGACCGAGAGCCTTGGTCATGATGTCGTTGAAGGCGACAATTCCGCGTTCTTGCCGGTCGCGACTGACGTGGTACCGGATATCGATATGCTTGGTCTTAGGAACTGAGACTCCTGAATAGATTGTCTTAGATGCGCCGTTGGAGCCGCAGTAGATCGTAGCCTGTAGGAACCGCAATTTCATCGGTAACGCCGTTTGCGAGTAGTGCTCTTTCGGGGTTGCGATGGTTGAACGTCTCTTGTACTCGTTTCCATACTGGACACAGTTTCTTCGGATGGCCGGTTTCCGCACAGTAGTAGCAGACAATATCATCGCCGGCGCTGTACGGACGCTTGGACGATTTCGGGGACTTGCAACAGTTTTCCGTAGTATGGTTGTTCATGTTGCAGTTGGAACAATGTTGAATCTTCTGCTCTGGCTGCTTCCCTCGTCCTTTCCCACTTCTTCCACCTCTTCCTCCGTTTCGGTTTCCTCTTCCACCTCTTCCTTTTCCTCTTCCTCTTCCTCCTCTTCCACGAGCAAATAGTGCTGTACCAGATGCTCCATCTTCGTTGGCTTTCCTGGCCGGTTTGTTCTGCTCGGCATCTCGGAGAGCTCGAGACACAGATGCGATAGTAGCCATACCAGCGGGCAACCCCCGCATCGTGTCGAGAATTGGTTGGTATTGCTCCGGAGCCGTAAGGTAGATGTGATACAGAAACTTCTCATCGGATATAGCTCCTTCCGTTCCAGCAAGCAGAACTCGCATATCGTTCAGACGAGTGAGATATGCTGAGATGCTCTCACCGGTCTTCGGACGGGCATTGTTGAAATTCCTGCCGACTGTGACTCGTCGGCCAAATGAAGATACGCTGCTGAGTTGCTCCGCGAGTGTATCCCACATTGCTTTCGGATCGGTAATGCCGGATAGGTAGGTGCTGACCTCGTGGGTGCAGGAGAGCAAGATTGCTGCGGTTGCCAGAGCTTGTCGCTTCTCGTAGCTTTCGCGTTTGGCGATGTTCGCCGGAGAGTTTCCGACAGGAAGATCGTCTTCGGTTTCTTCGCCTGTGACGATCTTGAAGGCGAGGATTGCTGAGAGGATTGCCGAAATAAGCGGTTTCCAGGTGTCATAGTTGCTCGAGGAGAGTTTCTCGATGGATCCATACTTCGATTTATACATTTCAACCATATTGGGTAATAGGCAAGTTGGTTGCGGGAGGTGATGATCGTATGTATTGTCTAAGTAATGGTGAAGCCTCGAGAGAAAGGAGAATTATAGGGGTAGGCCCATGTCTGCCGCCATGACTAAGCAACGAGTGAGATACTACAACATCTGGGACCGGGGTGTTTCCTTATTTATCATGTATCTATGTTCCTCCCTTTTATGATCAATTCTCATCGAACTAAAACCGCGTGAAAGAAAAAACGTAAACTTGTGGATCGGAAGTGGTGGTGACATGCCGGTATGTAGTTGATAGGCCACGCGGATGCGAGGGAAGGCCCGGGGGCTGGAGCGAGGAGGAGCCACCGAAATCGCCGAATTGGACACGCTTGCTGCATAACTGAGGGCCGAAGAACCGCCCTACGTGGGGCGAGTGTTGTGTCTGCCAGTGCGTCCGGAGGTGATGGCTGGTCGAGCCTCTGAGTATATTCTCGGGAGAAATCCTTCAATCGATTCCCTGGCGAGTCCTTGAGGCCCCCGCATATAGAGAGAATGTTGTGTCCACGATGGTGTATCCCCAATTCAATTCACTCTCTTCACCTCGATATTTCAACCTGAGCTTTTCTTTTCGCTCTCCCTCGAAGTCGGCATAAATAGCGGCGACGATCGAGGCTCATGCACTTCCATCTCACACAACCCGCGAGACCGCCCTCTAACTGCACATGTCTGCCGCTCGGCTTCTCTCATCGCGCCGTTATGCTCCCTGTATAGTCGTCGAGGACTCTCATAACCGCAGCGCGCACGTGCGTCGGTTTTCGTGGTACACTGTCCAAAGGTAAAATCAAGTACATCCTCAAAGAGGCGCTCTCCATCAGGGCTGCGGGAAGAGTTAATTTGGACAGCGCGTCAGGGAGGGAAGTCTCACGCGGTTCTCCGCCGTGCTAAAGACATTCCCGTGGGAACCGTAAACACTGGAGAAGCAGTATCTTGATACGCGCTCCATGAGATATGTACGATTGCGCCGGACTTCCCCTGAAATACGGCGAGACAATAGACAACGAAGACAATGGAAAGACATTGCCATCAACCGTCCATCAATATCCCCGCTTGCTGCATCAAAAACCTCTGCAGTGAATAGCCTGACGGAGAACGACACCTGCTGGAAGACCGGATATTACCAGTTTGCAGCAGCTCGCGCAGGGCTCAACTGTGGGGCAATTTCGCACGTCATGGTTGGGTAGGTCACTCTGTATGTCGTTGGATGTGCCATCAATTTCGGTAGGCAACTCGGTAGTCCGCTTCTGTAGACCGCTTCATATGACGCCTGATGCCGCGCATGGCAGGGTGCTCGGAAGGCCGCCCTGATGCTTGCTTCTATGCCTTCCGGCGGGCTCTCGAGCGGTTGGCGGGCCCGGTTGGTTGTGCGCCTCGCTAACTGTGGGTTCTCGTGAGCTCGGTTGCCGCTGTAGTACACACCTTGTGTCTGTTAAATGCCAAGTTCTTTCTTCCTATCCACTAGCCATTTCATCCCAGGCTGTGCATGCGGCACGCCATCCTACTCTCCCACGGGAACTGCAGAATTAGATGCATCTCCATCTTAGATCTGGTGGGCACAATGAGGCGCCGTCGGCCATGCAGGATGCGTCGGTAATGCCGGTGCGCCGGGTATACCTCTTCCACGCAGAAAAGCTAGCCTCGCCAGGTGGAGCCTGATGCCCCCGATACTCACAATCCAGTCAGCACAGTCCCCACGCTGGTGCCTCCGCTTTCGCCTCGTGCCCCAGTCCGTCAGGTCCGCCATGCCACCCCGTCGGTGCTCTGTAGTTGGAACGCATGATGCTGGGCGCGCATCCCCGGTGGTGAATTTAGGCCCGTGTTGGCAGTGGAGGCCACTTGGACCTCACGGTGGGCGAGCGTAGCTTCGTGCTCGTGGAGGGCCCTACCGACAGCACTTTGGTGATAGCAGCGACAGCCCGCTCGAGTAAACGAGTCCGTCGGCGCTCGTAGACTACGGTGTAGGACTTGTCAGGTGGTGTTCCGACGGGGTGCATGAGCGGCGCATCGACGGCGATCTCGTATGGGATGCCAGCAAGCTCCTCTCCTACGGCCGATAGCCTCCCGATAGAGTTCGAGACCGAGGTTCCTGCTGTCAAAGCAGAGGTTGAAGGGTGAGCGAAGGCAGAGATGATTCGGGGCTGCGACGTAGAAGTCGCACAGAGTCGGGTGGAAGCGCTCACATGTTCGGCGAAGGCCGGTACGGCCGAGTTTCGGCCTTGAGAGACGGCACATTTGTCGCTGCATGAGACTCCGAGGTGCGCGTGCGATACCAACCGCTATTGTTGTCCGGTGTTAAACTTTGCCCGATCACCTTTTGCTTTGACGGAGTCTTCATAGGTAATGAGAGAGAAAAGGAGAGAGAGAGAGAGATGTTTGATCGTTAGAGTGTAATGGATCAGCTCAGCGTAGACGTGTAAAGTATCTTATTTCTCTATATCAAAAGTATGTAAGAGTAAAGAAGGAAGAATGAGAAAGACGCAGCTATGAAAGAATGCCAAGCCGTCGCACAATGCCTGTCGTGACCAGGATCCCCTGCCATTGCCATGGCGTTGCTCGCGATGACGTCAGCGCTGCTACCGTCGCCTTGGCTATGGCGTCGCTTCCCTCGGCACACCCGCGGCGAGAAGCATTTCCAACATCCGGTGGCTCCGTTCCGAGACGGTTTTGCGTGCGTCGTTGTATGCGAGGAGGTTGAGGGTCAAATGCTTTTCGCATGAGTGGTATTTTCGTTTGGAGGTAACTACTGTAGGTATTCGACGGAGCCGTGCTTGTAGGTGGCCTTGACATCGCTGGACATGTTCGACGTGGGTGCGAGGAGGGTCTCAGGTGAGGGGACTGCGCACGGACGACGCCGGAAGGAGCTGGAGGATTGATAGCGGATAGCTGAGTTGGGTGCACCGAACCTGGGCCCTGGGCTGTCACGTGTAGGGTATGGCGCGGCTCTATAAGGAGAGTCTTCATGTGGGGGACGGACTGGAATCGAGTGCGATAGGTGATCAAGACGGCCGAAGGCGACGATGACAAGAGAATACATGCTGTCTTGCACGATGTTCACAGTCAGCCCGCGACACCAAACACCCCACGACTTCGATAAACCTACCTTCTTCTCCACCTCTAGCTCTCCCCGCGCTGGGTAGCAGCGATGGATCCGGCCAATTCCGCATCCCGTCAGCGCAGAACTCCTGACTTTCAGTCGCTTATCCGGCCGAGAGAAACCCAGGCCGTGTTCGTCCACCAGCATCCACCAACAAGAGGATCCACCCCCGGCAGCCTCCCTCATTACGTGCGACACCCACCCCGGCGCGGCAATTCTCCACACACTTACCAGCCGCCCCAACCTACCACCACCCCGCAACGCAAAGGAACACGACTCCGGAGCGAGTCACCATCATTTCGGATGCACAGGCAGCCATCAGACGGATGGCAGACGATGAGCCCGGACCAGGGCAGAAATACGCCATCAAGGCTCGAAGGCACATCGCCGCTCTGCGTCGGGCGAGGCCAGGGATCACCATAGAGATCCGGTGGTGCCCGGCGCACAAAGGAATCGCCGGCAACGAGAAGGCTGACGAGTGGGCGAAGACTGCAGCGGAGAAGCCTGGCGCCCGCGGGGTGGAGTACCCAGGGCTGCTCCCACGATCCCTCGCAAACCTCAAGCGGGAGATCTCGGAGAAGAAGTGGACTGAGGCACAGGCATGGGCCGGGCGGCGCACCTCCAAGGCCAAGTACCGCATGCCGAAGAGCCAGAAACCCGATGGCGCGGTAGCCAACAGCAACAAGAGGCTCGCCTCGAGGTACCGCCAACTGAAGACTGGACACGCCCGCACCAGACAGTACCTGCACTGTGTTGGAAATGCTTCTCGCGCCGAGACGGTCTTTAGGTTTGGCGCTTCTGCTTTACAGTTTTGTTGAGGACACGTTTACGCAAGAGCGGGGAAGTAAGAAGGGATATCTGCTGTTCTTCTTGTA
>Ga0307516_10008456_pt1 | contig 11647 bp, 12 predicted proteins | sample 19_EM_MG_FD_203310 | JGI IMG/M metagenome (GOLD analysis project Ga0307516, IMG submission 203310) | Populus trichocarpa ectomycorrhiza microbial communities from riparian zone in the Pacific Northwest, United States - 19_EM | ecosystem: Host-associated > Plants > Roots > Unclassified | place...
TGGGCGCCGCAATGGCTGCGCGGCTGAGCGAAGCGATTGAGGAGTCTACCGCCAGGCGCGCACTCAAGGTGCGCTTACTCCGGCTCGCGTCACGGACACGTCGTCCGTCGTCGCAGCGCACTCGGTGATGGTGAGCAGAGCCGCAACGAAGCTGCCGATGTGTGCGCGCAGCGGCTGATCGTCTTCGCCCACGACCGGTAGCGACCAACCAGTCTGCCTCGCGATCACCGTGCCACGAACCGCGGGTGGTCGGTCGCAACCGGTCAAGATGGCGCGTGTCCGTAGACTGACCGCGCTCTCTGCCAACTTCAGGTCGGCCAGGGCCGACCAGGCCCGTTGAAGCTCGCGTCGCAGCCCCACGGCGCTCACGCTCCCAGGCACCCCGTCGACGACTCGTTCGACGGCGTGCAGAGCAGCAAACGCGGTCTGCCCGGGACCCGACTCGAGGTAATGTTGCACGTTGTCGCGCAACAGCGCGTACTCCGACCAATCGAGCAAGGTTTCGCCGCGTGGACTCTTGAAGATCAGTTGCATCGAGGTTCTCCTTCGGGAAGAGACATACGACCATTGCTTTGATGTGCAACTATTGTCTAAAAGACGGATCGCGCTACCTGCAAAGCTGCCGCGGCGTTACGAAAAGAGTACGTCATGAAAGAATTCGTCATCCCCTGCCTCACCCCGGGTCGTCTCGGGCGCGCGGGTCGCCAGCGCTGCTCGGCCGCGCCAGACGGCAAGCTAGTATCAATTACCGATCCATGAAGGCCGCCAAGCGACTTGCAGAGAGTCAGCGATTGCTGCTGTTGGCTTTCTCGGCCTCCCTGCAGCTGCTGATGGCTTTTTTTCCACGCCTGGCGAGCGCCGAAACTCTCCAAGCGCCGGTGGGCGGCAAGGCGATCCCGCTGGGTACCGCTCGGGTGCCCTGTGCTGCTCCCTCGGGCGGGTGGGCGTTCGACGACAAGACGCAGTCCCTGCTGCCTCCCACGAAACCGGCTGCCATTGGGTCGGTCGTCGAGCTCGTCATGGCGTCGTCCGTCAGCGCCTGCGCGGTGAGCCACGCCGTACTCAAGCTGGTTGCGACCGGCCCCTGGCCCACCCTCGACCCGGCGAGCGTCGTGTTCGCCCCAGATCAGGCCTCTGTGGAGGCGCGCGGGCGCGGATTGGCGGGCGTTTCCCTGGCCTGGCGAAGCAACACAGCGTCCGGAACGGACACTTGCCAGAGCCCGAAGCTCGAACCGAATACCGAACGCTGCACGTGGACTGTCGGCCACAACATGCCAGCGACGCCAGGTGCAGCCTTGATTTGGGTGCCGCCCGGCGGACGTTCTGGCGTCGATGTCGTGACCTTCGATGCCGGAGGCGAGCAGGCGCCAACAGACACGTTCGTCATTTCGCCGGCACGGGTCAATTTGGCCAGCCTGCTTCCTCCGGAGGCGTCCATTGATCTCTCGACGGGACGCGGCGAAGTCGCGCTCGCCCACGCTGAGAGCATCGTGGCGGTCGACTGCGGCGACGTCCGCTGCGATCTCTCGAGCAACAAGCTTATCGTCCGTTCGCTCTCGAGCAACGTCAATTCGGTAGACGTGAAGTTCAAACTTTTGGCCGGCGTGTTCGTGGCCAAGGGACTAGGCTTCGACGCAACGCCGGTCGCGCACTTGGCGGTGGTGCACTGCCCGATGTCGGTGGCATCGAGCCCGCCACTGCGCGGCACCGAAAACGCTCGCGTGGTCGTTCGGATCGAGGGCCGCTGCGCCAACGAGCTGCAGGGACTCCGCTTTCTGAGCGGGAGCGCCCCGCTCGACGTGCTCAGCACCCAGTCAGATTCGAATGGGGCGGAGGCGCTACTCCGCGTCGGCACAACCGACGCGCCGAGTCTCGTCATCATTGCCGTCCACAAGGACGCACCCGGCGTGGCCGTCGCAGTTGCGCGGGTGGACACAGCGCCGGCCCCGGCTGTCACCGAAACGCTCGAAATCGATCGTCACCCAAACCTCAGCTTCATCCCCAACAACCGACCGGCAATCGTCCATGCGCGGGCGCTGCCGGGCCACGCACACTTGGTTCCCCTCGCGGTTCCGGGGGTGTACGACGTTACGCAGCACGGTTCGGTCTTCGCCATCACAGGCGACCCGAACGCCTCTGGCCAAGCGAGCCTTCGCTTCGGCTACCGAGACGACTCGCTGTCGGGAGATTTCGCCACCGCGGATCTCGCAATCCTGAGCAGCCCTATCCAGCGCAGTATTCACGAGGCCAACATCACGGCGCCCTTCGGCGGCTCCGCGCTAGGTCCGCGGCCGCTGGCCGAATTCGTGTGCGGCGCCGGCCCGCGCGGTTCGGTTCGCGTCATGCCTGGCGTCGCGGCCCACCTGCCGTTCGAGCTGCGTGATGGGTGCCGAGTGATCTTCCACCGGGAGCGGCTCTCGCCGGAATTTGGGACGCAAAAGCTCATGCTGGACGTCGAGGTCATGGACGCAGACGGTGCCTCCCGCGGAGACGCGCGCGTGAGCTCCAGCATCGTCTTGCGGCCGGGGCCTGAACCGCTATTCGCTTGGATTCAAGGCATCAAACAGCCTTTCGATCGGGTAGTCGTCAGGCTCGCTCACGTCGCAGACGAAGCGCACTACGTCAACGCGCTAGAGATCCAAACGGGCGCGCCGGAAATCAAATGGGCGGCCGTATTGGGCACGGGACACGCCCGCCTCTACGCCACGACAGCCATTCCGACCGGCCTCTATCGCTTCGGCGACGCGCACCACAGCGGCGTCCTCACACTAAATTTCGGCATCTTGTCACGCCTGACCTGGCTCGACGCTGACGGCCACGAAGGCTTCCTCGGGCTGGAGGCTGGCATCATGGCGATCGGACTGGCGAACGAAACCGGCGACACCGGCAGGTCCCTCACCCAAGTCGGCGCCGTGTGCGGAATGGGCATCAGTGTACCAATAGCTAACCGAGCGTCGCCGACACAGGCTTCAATCAACCTTCACGGCTGGTTCGAAGAGCGCATCTCGGCATCGGGACCCGACTCCGGGCGGCGCGCCGCGTTCATCTTTGGCCCGAGCATCTCGATCGGCAACGTCGGAGCAAACCTGTGAACGTGACGCCCACTCGGCATACCGCAGCCGGGTGGTGCATCTCGGGGGCGTTGGCGTTGGGTCTGTGTCTACAAGCCCGTGCTCAATCGGTTTCCAGCGCAGCTCCAGTGGCTCCCGCAGCCCCGACGAAGTCGACCTCGGACGTTTTGCGAGCCGTTCTCCTCGTCACTGCAAAGCACGGGCAAGTCGTGCTGGCAGGCGCGACCGCGAGCCCAGCAGGACGCAGGCGGGCCATCGCGCTCGCCTCGGTCAAGGGCGTGACTGAAGTCGACGCGAACGCCCTGGTGGTCGACGCCGCATGCCGTCCCGACGCCGGCCTGCGCAGCGAGTTTCCGAGCGACCTCGAGATCTCCAGGACGATCCAAGACCTGAGCGCCTATTGGCCAGCCCTGCAGGCCAGCAATTTGACGACGTCAGTGGCCGCGGGCATCGTCACGCTGCGCGGGACTGTGCCGACCAGCGCCGATGGGCGTGCCGTGGAAAGCCTGGCGCGAAGCGCCGTGGGTGTGGTTGACGTGAGAAGCGAGCTCCGCGGCCCCTGGTGGAGGGCCCCGGTCGAGCTGCCGTCACCCATTCCACCCCGACGCTCGCGCAGTGGCCGTTGAGGAACCCTGCGCGAATCTTGGCGCCGGCCGTGCCTTGATGTTACGGCCGGCTAGGTCGGCGCGAAGTACCTTCGGCTGCGAGCCTGGTAGCGCGGGCCACGCTTCTGAGCTCGTCGAGATCGAACGGCTTCTCGAAAATGGCCACCAAACTGCAAGGGCCGAGACTCGGTCTGACAACGGTCATGAGCGTCTCCCGCTCGTAGGTCAGGATCAGGCTGACTTCGGCCGCGCCGGCGCGTGCTCGTTGCGCCGCAACCGCGGCGAGCGCGCCTGCGCAGCGCTTAGCGAGCCCGACACTGAGCACGACGAGCGGACTCGGTGCCTCGAGTAGCGCACGCGCGCGGAAGAGCGCGTCCAGCTGCTCCGCGTCGGCGGCGACCGTGACCTCGTAGCCAACGTCGCGCAAAGCTGCGCGAAGCAAGCTCCGCTCTTGCGCCTCCGCCTCGGCAACGACGGCGACCTCGCCGGACGAGCCAACGCGAGACACAAGGGGCGTATCGACGTGCACGGGCGAACGCTAGCAGCAGTTCGTTTGAGATCAAATCAAATGCCCAGCCCGACGTCATCCGACCAACTTACGCTGGCCGTGGAATACATCGGCAATGAAGGTTCACCGAACCGCGCCAACCCCGACTGAACCCACCCCGCAAGCTGGTGCTGCGACGCCCGCTCGCCCCCTGGTGTGGCTTCCTTCTTGCACGACCGTTGCACCTCCTACCGCTCCGCGCATCAGTCCGGGTTGCCGCAGTCGATGCCCGGGCGCTAGGGTCGAGTTGCAACGACACAGCGTGTCCGAACGACACGCCCAGGTACCGGGCCTGTGCTTTTTCTTCGCTAGGCGTCGTCTCCGCCCTCGGAAACCCTCTTGAAGCTCGTCCAGAAGCTCACGCTGATGTTCATCTTGAGCACGTCTGCCGTCCTCGGAGTCAACGGCTGCCTTCGAGTGCGGCGCGAAGTAGGGTTGTTCGAGTCGGACCGCGTTCGGGATCACGACCTGATGGCCGGCGTCCTTGCTCGCGCGGCGGCCCGCGTCCTAAAAGCAGACGGCCCGGCGCGCGCGGTAGAAATGATCACCGAGCTTGGCCGCCGCACCGACAAGCTGAAGATCCGTTGGCGACCCTTCACGCCCGGAAACGAGCTGGACGCCCGCCTCGAGCGGCTCGAGGCGGGACAGACTCTGAGCATCACCGATATCGAAACGGGCGCAGGTCAGGGTCGCTGCACCTACGCGACGTTGCCCACGGATGCGGCTCCCCCTGGTGCTATCTCGCTCTGCGAGTCGTTCGCGTCGCAGCAGGCGTATTTGCACAAGACCATCGTGGAGACAGTGCTGACGACCGCGACCTTGGCCGGCGTGTGCGCGCTGTTGTCGGCGATTTTGGGCGTATGGCTGGTGGGTAAACCCATCGCGGCCCTGTCAGCGGCGGCCCGTAAAATCGGCGCCGGTGACTTCAGCTCCCGCTTGCATTTGCACCAAAACGACGAGCTTTCCGCGCTGGCTGACGACGTCAACGCCATGTCCGAACGACTCGCGGCTGCTGCAGAGCGCGTCGAGCGTGAGACGGCTCAGCGCCTGACCGCCGTCGAGCAACTGCGCCACGCCGACCGGCTAACGACGGTCGGCAAGCTGGCGTCCGGTCTGGCGCATGAGCTCGGCACGCCGCTTAACGTCATTGAGGCACGCGCACAGATGATCGCCTCGGGCGAAACGTCACCCGCCGAAGCCGTGGACTATGCACGTGTGATTCGCGAGGCAAGCGAGCGAATGACGCGGCTGATTCGCCAGCTGCTCGACTTCGCCCGCCCGCGCAAAGCCAGCCCGGCCGCCGCCCGCATCGTCGGGCTGGTCCAAAAAACCGCAAACATGCTGGCACCGACAGCCGAACGGCAACAGATTCGGCTTACGGTGACGGACGGTCCGGACGACCCCGTCGCGGTCGTCGATGCAGAGCAACTTCAGCAAGTGCTCGCTAACTTGATCGTCAACGCCATTCAAGCCACCGATCACCCCGCAACGATCGTGCTTAGCGTGAGCCAGCCGCGCGCCACGCCACCGGCCGACCACGGCGCCCCAACCGGCGAATATGTCTGCGTCACCGTGCGCGACGAAGGTTCGGGCATTCGGCAAGCCGACATATCGCGCATTTTCGAGCCGTTTTTCACAACGAAAGACGTGGGTAGCGGCACCGGTCTCGGCCTCGCCGTAGCCTACGGCATCATGCGCGATCACGGAGGCTGGATCGAGGTCGAGAGCGACCTCGGCAAGGGCAGCGTCTTCCGCGTTTTTCTGCCGAAGGCGGCCGCCGCGTGACGCGCGTGCTGCTGGTAGACGACGACGCCCTGCTCAGCGAAACGCTGGAGCTTGGGCTCCGGCGCCGCGGCAATACGACCCAGTCGTGCCGTAACGCGGACGAGGCGCTGCGCCTCCTGGTGAGCGATGACTTCGACGTCGTCGTCACCGACCTCAGCATGGGAGGCCTGAGCGGCATCGAGCTCTGCAGCAACCTCGCCGAATCTCGCAGAGACGTCCCGGTAATAGTGCTGACAGCCTTTGGCAGCTACGAAGCCGCGGTGGCGGCCATGCGCGCTGGTGCCTACGATTTCATCAGCAAACCTGTTCAGCTGGACGTGCTCGGCATGGCGATCGAGCGCGCCGCACGGCATCGCGCCTTGCATCAGGAGGTCATACGGCTGCGCTCGGAGCGCGCGGCCCGCGTCTTCGGTGATGAGGTTCTCGGCTCGAGCCCGGCGCTCACAGCGCTGCGCGACATGATCGAGCGCATCGCTGACTCCGAAGCCTCGGTCCTGATCACCGGCGAGAGCGGGAGCGGCAAGGAGGTCGTCGCGCGCGCCCTGCATCGAAATAGCCGCAGAAAAGACCTGCCCTTCGTGGCCATCAATTGCAGCGCCATGCCGGAGGCGCTGCTCGAAAGCGAGCTCTTCGGCCACGCGCGCGGCGCCTTCACGGACGCACGCCAAGCGCATGCCGGTCTTTTCGCGGAGGCCCGTGGCGGGACAGTGTTTCTCGACGAAATCGGTGACATGCCCCTGGGGCTGCAACCAAAGCTGTTACGCGTGTTGCAGGAACGCAGCGTGCGGCCACTGGGAGCGACGGCCGAAAGGCCCATCGACGTGCGCTTCGTTGCCGCGACGAACCGCGATCTGGAGTCCGCGGTCGAAGACAAGCGGTTCCGCGAAGATCTCTTCTTCAGACTCAACGTGATTCGCATGGAGGTGCCCCCTTTGCGAGCGCGCGTCGGTGACATTCTGCCCTTGGCGCAGCATTTCCTTCGGCAGTTCGCGACGACTGCCGGCAAGCAAGTCAGCACGATCTCTCCCGCCGTCGCGGAGCGGCTCCTCGCCTACCCCTGGCCCGGTAACGTTCGTGAGCTACAGAACTGTATCGAGCGAGGGGTTGCGCTGGCTCGCTTCAATGAGCTGGGAGTCGACGATCTGATCGAGCGGATTGCGCGGCACAAGCGCACCGATCTGCTGGTGGCCGGCACGGATCCGAGCGAGCTCGTACGCCTCGAAGAGGTGGAGCGCCGCTATATTCTTCACGTGCTCGAAGCCGCCGGCGGCAACAAGACCACCGCGGCCCGCATTCTAGGGATCGAGCGAAGAACGCTGTACCGAAAGCTCGAGCACTTCGAGCGCCGTTGACCGAATACGAACGGTGCTGGCACGCCGCGTGCACCTAGAGGCGTGCATGACCACGGCCGCGGTGACGAAAGGTGACTCGACGGTTCCGCCGCGAGCCCGCATCGTCGTCGCCGAAGACGACTTCGAGATGCGCCGGCTCGTGTCGGACTGCCTGCGGAAGGCGGGCCACGAAGTCCATGAGGTGATCGACGGATCGACACTGCTGAGACGCGTCGAAAGCTCGCTCATGGTGCGTACGACGGTGGATCTGGTGGTGACCGACGTGCGCATGCCCGGCTATAGCGGGCTCGAAATCGTGAGCTGCCTGCGCGAGGCCGGTGTCCACGTCCCGGTGGTGCTCATGACCGCGTTCGGCAATCTCGAAACTCAACAGCGGGCGGAGCAACTCGGCGCCACCCTGATCGACAAGCCCTTCAAAATGCAGGAGCTCAAGGCACTCGTCGATCGGCTTCTGCACGAGGCTCAGCCGCGGTCGCCAGGAGAAGACTCATGAAGTGCCCGATTGTCGTCGGCACGGACCTCACCGACGCCTCCGACGAGTGCCTGGTACAGGCCGAGGCGCGCGCGACGCGCGATCATTCGCCGCTCACCGTGGTGCATGCCAGCTCCCCGTTGCCCTGGCTAAACGGAGACGACTCGCAGGACCTCGGGCAGCTACGGGGACTCATTCGCGAGCGCGTGAAGAAACTCACCGGCCGCCACGAAAGCAATTTTTCGACATTGGTGGAGCGCGGTCTTGCGCACACCGTTCTCACTCGCATCGCGGCTGCGCAAAGGGCGTTGCTCGTCGTCGGCGGGCACGCGCCGGGTGGTGCGGGGCACGCGCTACTGCGAGACCTGGCCGGGCGGTTGCTGGTACATGCGCGGGGACCGCTACTGGTCACCCGTCGACCGCGCAACTCCGGAAGGCTGCTAGTGGCGGTGGATACGCCCTTCGGTCACGCCGACGAGCTCGAGGCCGCGCGGGAAGAGGCCAGGATCGCCGCTTGCCGGCTCTGTGTCGTCCATTGCATCCCGCACGGGTTCGTCGAAGCCCTGACCGCCGATGCGCTCGAAGGCGGTGGCCACAGTGCGCCACAGCTTTTCGGCCCCCGGCCTCGGCTTACGGCGACCTACCAGGCGCTCCGCGCAGAGCTCGGGCGTCGCAGCATCGATGCGGAGCTTCACGTCGCCGAAGGCGACCCCGAAAGACTCATTCCCGACCTGGCCGACACGCTGGGAGCAGAGCTGGTCGTCCTCGGTAGCTCACGGCGAGCGGCCCGCACTTCGCACGTCACGCTCGGTGTGCTGCGCCGACTGCAGTGCTCTGCGTTGGTCGCGGCCGGCGGGCACGTGTCTCCGCGGCCCGAGCCACCGACTCAATCCAAGCCCAGCTGAGTCGATCGCGAGCTGCAGGTACGTTAGTTGCAGCTGCAATCACGCTAAGAGCCCGTTTGCTTCTCAATGTTTTGCTGGAAGGAATCAGTATGAAAACAATTTTGATCGCACTCAGCCTCTTTGGCGCGGCAGCCTGCAGCGCACGCAACGCTCCAGCGCTGAGCGCGGCGAGCCTACCCAGTCCGTCCCCCCGGGCGCTCGACAAGCCAAGTGATAAATCGCCGAGCAGCGGCGTGGTTCACATCGCCGACGACATTCGGCAAGCTTGCGGCATCGCTGAATCCGACGCCTATTTCGCCTTCGATTCGGCGCAGCTTGGCGGCAGCGACAAGCCCGTGCTCCAGAAGCTCGTGACTTGTTTCAAATCCGGGCCATTTGCCGGACGCGAGATGCGGCTCGTCGGCCATGCCGATCCTCGCGGCAGCGACGACTACAATATGGTTCTCGGCGGTAGCCGCGCTGACACGGTCAAGACATTCTTGGTCGTCAACGGGTTGCCAGGTCCCCGCATCGCCACGACTTCACGCGGCGACCTCGACGCGCGCGGCACCGACGAGCGCGGCTGGGCCAAAGACCGCCGCGTCGACGTACTAGCACACTGACAGTTTCAGGTCCGCGGCCCGGGCCAGCGACAGGGCCAGCGTTACGCCGCGGCGCCGCTCATAGTCCCCGAACGGTCCGCTGCGGCGGCTGCGAACGCTGCTCGCCATCGGCGGAGGGCAAGCGCTGCACGAACACGGTCTTTTGTGTCCAGCTGATGCGACGGACGTCGCCAGTCGCGATGAACAGTTTTTCGCCGGACCATACGCCTCCAGCGTCAACCACCGCGTAGCGTACTTGCCAAGTCACGTCGTCGACCAAGAAATCCCCGATGCTCCCAAGGCTCGAGTCGTCGCTGCGCACGACGTAGCCTCGCAGCTCCCTGGCGCTCCTCAAGTGGGCGTCCGCACCTCGCCTCGAGGACACTGCATCGTTCCCGGCAGGGGCGCCTTCGAGCAGGCCCGGATACGGCCCCTGACCCCAGAGCCCGATGAAACCCCAGGAATAGGGTTCGTTTTCATAAGGGCTGCCATGTTCGTACTGCAGCGAGACGGGCGGATCGTCCTCGATGCTGAGGCAGCGTTTGACCTCCGCCAAGCTCAGCGCGACGTGAAAGCGGCGGTTCGCCCAGTCGGCCTTCTTGAACGTTGCCGGCGACAGTAAAATGGTGTTGCTGCCGACCGAATCGCTCGACCTCAACACCAGATGACGGACGAGCCAGTGTTCGTCGTCTATCAGAAAGTTTCTTACACTTGCGACGTCGCCGTCTCGAGCGACCACCACGTAGTGCTCCAAGGCTCTTAGACTTCTCAACATGATCTCCCGTCAGTGACTGCATCTTGCATGCCGCGCCGCCGCAGTGGGAGGCGATGCGCCTCGCACCTCAAAACGCGCGCAAGCGCCCAAAAAAGCGTGCCACAAGGACTCACCGCGTCCGATTGACACGCGTGCCGGCATCCGGAGTTTCGAAACCAGGCTGGTTCTCGACGTCCTTCGAGGCACAGCAGTTGCAGCCACCGCTCCCGCTGATGGCACAACGTTCGCGCTTTCGCACCTGTCCCTTTCAAGGAGTAGTCATGACCCGATCGCTGCTCGCCAATTGGGCGATATTAGTACCGCTCGCACTGGCCGGCCTTTCCGCCTGTCATAGAGACGCCACCACGGCGCAAACGGCAAGCTCCAGCGCTCCCAAACCACCGGGTCTGGAGCCCCAACGCAGCTTCACGGATTCCGAAGTGAACGCCGCCGTACTGGCGACGTTGGCACGCGATCCTGGCGTCGACGCGACGGGCATCCACGCCAAAACCACGCAAGGCATCGTCGAGCTGACTGGCCGCGCTGACAACCTGCTCACCAAGCGTCGCGCGTGCGCGTGGCAGAGGCCGTGCGCGGCGTGCGCGCGGTCAGCGATCAAACGGAGCTGCACCTCACAAGCAGAACGGACGCGGACGTGACAGCGGACGTGAACAGCGCGCTGCTAGAAAGCTCAGTTCCGGACTCGTACCGTGTCGTCCCGAAAACGAAGGCGGGCACAGTCACCTTGACCGGCAGCGTGAAGTCCTATCAAGAGCGCTTGATGGCGGAACGCCTGGCCGAGGGGGTACGCGGGGTGCGCGCCGTGGACAACCAGATCGCCATCCAGCACGGCGTCGCGCGCAACGATTCCTCCGTGGCCGCCGACGTAACGAGCCGCCTACATTGGGACGCGCTGGTGAACGATGGGCTGATCGACGTGGCGGTCCACGATGGCAAAGTGACCCTCACCGGCAAGGTAGCGAGCGCTGCTGAACGTCGACGCGCCGATGTGGACGCCTGGGTGCTCGGCGCCGCCAGCGTCGACGACTCAGGCTTGACCGTCGACTGGGCCGCGCAGGAAGCTGACTTGCGGAAGCACAAGCTGCTCGGAAAGAGCGACGCTCAAATCGCCACTGCGATTCATGATGCGGCCGCCTATGACCCTCGTGTGAGTGTCGCCGACATCCAAATCAGCGTGACGAACGGAAACGCTGTACTGCGAGGCAGCGTGCAGAGCTTGAAGGGCCGCATCGCCGCTGAGGACGTGGCGCGCCACACTGTTGGCGCGCTGAGCGTGCAAAACGACCTCGTCGTGAAGCCGGGAAAAACGCCCGCCGACGCCGCCCTGGTGAGTAGCGTCAAACGCGCCCTGCTTCGGGACCCGTATACCGACCTCTATCCGATCGACGTCCAGGCCAAGGCGGGCAAGGTCACCCTGACGGGCAACGTCGATACACCCTACGAGCGCGCACAGGCGACGGACGTCGCCGCCGAGGTCGAGGGTGTGAAGGGCATCGACAACAACCTGAGGGTAAAGCGCGGTGAGCAAGTTTACGTCTACAGCGCCTACTTTTT
>Ga0307516_10008457_pt1 | contig 11646 bp, 14 predicted proteins | sample 19_EM_MG_FD_203310 | JGI IMG/M metagenome (GOLD analysis project Ga0307516, IMG submission 203310) | Populus trichocarpa ectomycorrhiza microbial communities from riparian zone in the Pacific Northwest, United States - 19_EM | ecosystem: Host-associated > Plants > Roots > Unclassified | place...
ACCGCCGGGCTCATTCGCCGTACGGGACTCAACGGGACTCATTGGGGGGAGGTGGAGCGTGAGCGAGCCGCGGTCCGCACCGACGGTCGGCCAGGTCGTCCTCGGCCGGCGCCTGCTGGACCTGCGGGAACGCGCCGGGCTCAGGCGTGAGGAGGCCGCCAAGGTCCTGCGCGTCGCGCCCGCCACGGTCCGCCGTATGGAGATGGCCGAGGTCTCCCTCAAGATCCCGTACCTCCAGTTCCTCCTGAAGTCCTACGGTGTCTCCGACGAGGAGGCCGAGGCCTTCGTCCGGCTGGCCGAGGAGGCCAACAAGCCCGGCTGGTGGCAGCGCTTCCACGACATCCTGCCGGGCTGGTTCTCGATGCACGTCAGCCTGGAGGGCGCCGCCGCGCTCATCCGGTCGTACGAGCCGCACTTCGTGCCCGGGCTGCTGCAGACCGAGGAGTACGCGCGCGGTGTGCTGCTGTCGGGCGCCATCGGCCAGACCGAGCCCGACGAGATCGAGCGCCATGTCGCGCTGCGCATGCAGCGCCAGGACCTGCTGACGCGTCCCGACGCGCCCCGCTTCTGGGCCGTCATGGACGAGACCGCCCTGCGCCGCCCGGTCGGCGGCCCGGAGGTGATGCGTGCCCAGATCGACAAACTGCTCGACGCCACGAAGCTGCCCCACGTGACCCTGCAGGTCGCCCCGTTCTCCTCGGGGCCGCACCCGGGCACGTACGGGCCCTTCGTGCTGTTCCGATTTGCCATGCCGGAACTGCCGGACATGGTCTACAGCGAGTACCTGACCGGCGCCGTCTATCTGGACGCGCGCGAAGAGGTGGCGACCCATCTCGAGGTCATGGACCGCATGGCGGCGCAGGCCGCTACGGCACATCGCACGAAGGAGATCCTCAGGGATCTCCGCAAGGAGCTGTGAATGGATCGCATCAAGCCGCGTATGAGCGTCTACAACGGTATGCCCGCGCGGGACTTGGGAAGCGAAGGCTGGCACAAGCCGTGGAGCGGCGGCAACGGCGGCAACTGCCTGGAGGCGATGAAGCTCGCCGACGGCCGGATCGCCGTCCGCCAGTCCACCGACCCGGACGGGCCGGCACTGATCTACACCACCGACGAGATGACGGCCTTCATCGAGGGGGCGAAAGCGGGCGAGGCGGATTTCCTGCTGTCCTGACCCGACCTGTGACCCAGTTGTGCTGAATGCTTTTTCCTTACCGAACCTGCTTATTTTGGTACTGACTTGATCACCCAGTGTCCCGAGATGCCTTATTTCAGAACCACGACAGCACGCGTTGCGGAGCGTCCACCAGCCGGCTGACGGCGACCACCGGGAACGGCGGTTGCTCCGGCCGACCGGGGCCGAGGCTCAGCGCGTAGTAGATCTGCTCGATCGAGGGCGGTCCGACGGCGTGATTCCGCCGGACCGCCCTCGTCGGCGTCTCCTCCCCGGTCCGCACCAGATACGCCGCCGCCATCGTCCCGGTACGGCCCACCCCCGCCCCGCAGTGCACGAACACCGGCCCGCCCGCCGATCCCACGACGCTCAGAAATCGCTGTACCTGCAAAGGAGTTGGCGTCTGCCCGTCCCGGATCGGCAGTCGTACGACGGTCAGCCCGGCCCTGCGCGGTTCGGCGAGCCGGGCCGCGGTCAGGTCCTCGGCGCGCAGATCCACGACCGTCGTGAAGCCGAGGCGGGCCAACTCCCGGTATCCGTCCGGAGAGGGCGCACCGCCGCGCCACAACCGCCCCTCGGCGTCCACGGGTTGGAAGTGGTGGATGCGCGAGGCCCGGCACTTCTTCACCGAGCGCGAGCAGGCGGCCCTCGCCCTCACGGAGTCGGTGACCCTGGTGGCCGACGGCGGTGCCCCGGACGACGTCTACGCGGGCGGCCGCCCAGTTCGACGAGGCGGAACTGGCCCACGTCCTGTCCCTGATCCTCACGATCAACACCTGGAACCGGGTGGCCCTGTCGACCGCGAAGGTGGCGGGCACGGACCAGCGACGCTGACGAAGGCCGACACACCGCCACGCGTCACGCCTCGCGCTTCCCCGCGTCACACCGTCATCGGCCGGTCATACGGCCCGATGGGCGCCGGAAGCTGCGAACTCCCCGTCAGATAGCGGTCGACGGCCGCCGCCACCGCCCGACCCTCCGCGATCGCCCACACGATCAGCGATTGGCCCCGCGCCGCGTCCCCCGCGACGAACACGCCCCGCGTGCTCGTCGCGAAGTCCGCGTCGCGGGTGATCGTGCCGCGCGGTGCCATCGCCAGCCGCAGCTGATCGATGAGCCCGTCCGCCCGGTCGGGCCCGGAGAACCCGAGGGCGAGCAGCACGAGATCGGCGGGCAGACTGCGCCCGGAACCGTCCAACGGGCGCCGCTCCGCGTCCACTTCGACCAGGTGCAAGGACCGCACCCGCCCGTCCGCGTCCCCCTCGAAGCGGAGGGTCGAGGCCGCGAAGAGCCGGGCGTCCGCGTGCGCCGCGGGCGCGGTCTCCAGATCCCGCGCCTCCTCGTGCGCGGCCGAGAGCCGATAGATCTTCGGATACGTCGGCCAGGGCTCCGTGTCCTCGTCGCGCTCGGCGTCCGGCTGGGCGTAGATGTCCAACTGCGTGACGGACGCGGCCCCTTCACGCACCGCCGTGCCGAGACAGTCGGCCCCGGTGTCGCCGCCGCCGACGATGACGACATGCTTCCCGGCGGCGGACATCGGGGACTCGGCCAGGTCCCCCTCGCACACCCGGTTGGCCAGCGGCAGATACTCCATCGCCTGGTGGATGCCGGTCAACTCCCGTCCCGGGACGGCGAGTTCGCGCCACGCCGTCGCTCCCGTGGCGATCACCACCGCGTCGTAGCGCGCCCGCAGTTCGGCCGCTCCGACATCCCGCCCGACCATGGTCGACGTACGGAACTTGGTGCCCTCGGCCCGCATCTGCTCCAGCCGCCGCTCCAGATGCCGCTTCTCCATCTTGAACTCGGGGATGCCGTACCGCATCAGCCCGCCGAGCCGGTCGTCCCGCTCGTACACGGCGACCGTGTGCCCGGCGCGCGTCAACTGCTGTGCCGCGGCAAGGCCGGTGGGCCCGGAGCCGACCACCGCGACGGTCCGCCCGGACAACCGGTCCGGCGGCCGTGGTGGCGTGAAACCGTCGGTCCACGCGCGGTCGGCGATGGCCACCTCGACGTTCTTGATGGTGACCGCGGGCTGGTTGATGGCGAGCACGCAGCCGGCCTCGCACGGCGCCGGGCACAACCGCCCGGTGAATTCGGGGAAGTTGTTGGTGGCGTGCAGCCGGTCTGCCGCCGCCCGCCAGTCCTCCCGGCTGACCAGATCGTTCCACTCGGGGATCAGGTTCCCGAGCGGACAGGCGTCGTGGCAGAACGGGACACCGCAGTCCATGCAGCGGTCGGCCTGCTTGCTCACGATCGGCAGCAGCGCGCCCGGGACATACACCTCGTCCCAGTCCCGCACCCGCTCGGCGACGGGCCTGCGGGGCCACTCCTGGCGCGGAGTGGTCATAAAACCCTTGGGATCGGCCATGGCGGTCTTCCTCGCGTCCGCATGCGACAGGCCGTGCGTCATCGAGCGGCACTCTTTCAGCCACGATAAGGCCCCCCGGCCGAGCGCGCAGAGTGGGCGAGACCGCTTTCTCAAGGGGGTTTCCGCAGACTTGTGCCGCCCTTTCCCGGTGTTCCTCAGCCCGCGCTCAGTTGATCTTGGGACTTCGCTCAGGCGAGGGCCAGCATGTAGACCAGCGCGGCGGCGCCCGCGGTCACCGCGCGGACGTGATTCCACATCGTCCACTCGCGCACGTACGACGGCCAGTACGCGGCGGCCTCCGGGGTCCCCGGGTCCAGCTTCAGCAGGGCGTCGTTGCGGGGCACGTTCGCGACGAGGGTCAGCCCGAACGACCCGAACAGATACAGCGCGCTGCCCAGCAGCAACTCCGCCGTCCCCTGATCCGGCCACAGCACGAAGGTCACCACCGCGATCACCGCGCACACCAGCGCCGAACCGGCGAACAGCAGCATGAACGCGGGAGTCATCGCCGCCCTGTTGATCGCGTTCATCGCGGCGACCCCCTGCGCGGGCGGCAACTCGGCCAGCCCCCGCATGACCAGCACGGAGAAGGCACAGAACACGCCCGCCATCACCCCGGTCGCGAGCACCCCCAGAACCGTCAGCGCGAAATACGGTTCACCGATCATGCCGACACCAACTCCCGCCCGTAGAGCCGAGATCCTGCCCACCACCAACCATCACGACAAGTCGAACCCATCCCCGCCCGCGCAACCATGGCCGAGAATCGCCGGACCATGCGCGAACGTCCACGACACCGCTCGCCGGCACTGGCGGCCGTCATGCCGGGACGTCCCGCCAGTCCCGCAGCACCCGTTCCACCCCCGCCGTGATCCGCCGCCGTGCCTCGTGTCTCGGCACCCCGCTCATCAGCAACTGGTCGTACGGCGTGTCCACATGCCGTACGGACGCCAGGACCGCCGAGACCACCGCGCCCTCGGACAGCGCCCGTCCCGCGGCGCTCCGCCCCACCCGCCCGCTGCCCCGCAGCGAGGCGTGCGCGGCGATCGTCCGGGCCCGCTCCTGCGGGCAGCCCGGGAACAGCCGCCGTATCTCCGCCGCGAACGACTCCGTGAACCGCATGTCCTCCACGGCCCGCCGCCCCGCGTCCCGCACCCGGCGCCGCCGCCGTGCCTCCGCGTCCGCGAGGCACCGCTCCTCGGCCCGGGCGAGCCCCGCCTCCTCGACGAGGACGCCCTGCCGCTCGTAACGGCCCCGGCGCCGGTTGAACCGCACGACCACCGCCGACAGCGCGCTCTCCTCCCGCGCCCTGCGCGTCAGCGCCGTGTCACCGCGCGGCAGGAACACCAGGTGCCCGAGGTCCACGCAGTCGAGACACCGCGGCACCCCGCCCTCCACGACCAGCAGCGCCAACGGCCCTCGACGACACTCCGCACAGTGCCGTTTCCTGAGCGGCTGGACGACCACAAGTCCGCCGACGACCACAAGTCCGTTGCGGAGCGGGGGAGTCGAGAGCGATGCCATATGAGATCCATTCCCTGCCACCGACCACCTCTCTCCTGTCTTCTCTGTCCTGATCTTCTCCGTCCGCCGCACATGTGTCTTCTATGCCCGCCGCACTCGCGCCTCGCGCGGAACGAACACCGACACCCGCGTCCGGTGCCGGCTCGGCGTCCCGATCTCGTCGAGCACCGCCACGGCCAGCTCCGCGTACGACAGCCCGGGCGCACCCTCCGGCACCCGCTCGCCGCCGAACCGGTGGCGCCCGGTGCGCGGGGCGTCCGGTTCCAGCCCGCCGCCCGGCGTGAGCATCAGCCAGTCGACCGCACCCTCGCCCGCCTCCCGCAGTCGCCGCAGGCCCGCCGTGTGGGCCAGCGCGAACGGCCGGATCTCCGGCGGAAACGCCGCGGGGTCGTCCATCACCGGCCGCCCGTCCGCCCCGAGGAGGTCCGCGAACAGCCCGACCGCGATGAGCCGCCGTACTCCCGCCGAGGCCAGCCCCGCCAGCAGCGCGTCCGCCGCCTTCACGAAGAAGTCCGGATCGATTGACGCGAACCCCTGCTCGGGCCCGCTGAACGGCGACACCGCGTGCACGGCGCCCACCGCCCCACCCGCGACCTCCCGCACCGACCCGGCATCGGTCACATCACCCCGTACGACCGAGACGCCCTCCGCGGCGAGTTCCGCGTACCGCTCCGGATCCCGCACCACGGCCGTCACCCCGTACCCACGCCGGAGCGCCTCCGCCGTCACCGCCCGTCCCGCCCGGCCCCGAAGACGACGATCCCGTCCATGCCCAACCCCCTTGCCCGGCAGCGTCCTTCGCCGCCCGACCAGGACGTTAGGGACCGGAGGACCGGTTACCTCAACCCGCGCCTGGAGCGAGACCCATCTCCCGCACCTGCTCGCCGCCCGCCGGAGCCACTCGCGCGACACCTCCTGACCGGGGCCTGACGCATCATGGGCCCTGTGCGACTGGAAGCGATCACCTGGGACCGGCTCGGCGACCTCCTCGCCGAGTGCCTGCTCGACCTGAAACCGGCCGACGGCAGCCCCTGGCCGCGCATCGCCTTCGACGGCGCCCCCGCGGCCCGTCCGGGCGACCTCGCCGAGCGCGTCTCGGAGGCGCTGCGCGTCCGCGGCCGTTCCTCGCTCGTCGTCGGCACGGAGGGCTTCCTGCGCCCCGCCTCGCTGCGCCTGGAGTACGGGCATCAGGACACCGACGCCTACTACGACGGCTGGTTCGACACACGGGCCCTGTGGCGCGAGGTCTTCGGCCCGCTCGAACCGGACGGCGACGGCCGCGTCCTGCCCGACCTGTGGGACCCGGCCGCCGACCGCGCCACCCGCAGCCCCTACGTCCAACTCCCGCCCGGAGCAATCCTGTTGCTGCACGGCCCCCTCCTCCTACGGCACTGGTTCCCCTTCGACCTGACCCTCCACGTCCTCCTCTCCCCGGGCGCCCTGCGCCGCCGCACCCCCGAGACCGAGCACTGGACCCTGCCCGCCTTCGAACGCTACGAGGGCGAGACCGACCCGGCCGGCACGGCGGACGTCCTGGTGCGCGCCGACGACCCGCGTCACCCGGCGTGGGGAGGGTTGTCCAGGGGGTGAGTGGCCTGGCCCGACCCTGCCCAAGGGCTTTTATATGCGCGTGCATTTAGTTAGGGTGTCGTCATGCCGATCTTCGACGACTCCGTCCGTGCCCTCCTCGACGGCAAGAACTTCGCCAGCGTCGCCACGCTCCGCCCCGACGGCGCCCCGCAGACCTCGGTGGTCTGGATCAAGCGTGAGGACGACACCGTCCTCTTCTCCTCCCTCCAGGACCGCCAGAAGGTGCGCAACCTTCGCCACGATCCCCGCGTCAGTCTGTCGGTGTTCGACCTCGCCAACCCGTATGCCTCGGTCGAGATCCGCGGCACCGCCGAGATCCTCCCCGACCCGGACAAACGGCTCCCGCACGAGCTCTCGCACAAGTACCTCGGCGTCGACCCGCCCGGCGAACGGGACGACCAGGTGCGGGTGATCGTCCGCGTCGTGCCGCGGAAGATCGTGGGCTTCCAGGTCTGAGTGCCGTCCGGGTCCCGTCCCGGATTTCCGGTCGGCGCTCCGGAAGTCCCTACCGTCCGGGTGCGTTCACCCCGCCGCGCGGCGAGAATGTAGGGCGCCGGGACTAGCGGAACGTTCTGTGCCGCGCCGGCCGTCCGGCACCGGGAGGTACTTCATGACCACCGCCGGAGACATCATGCACCGGGGCGCCCAGTGGATCCCCGCCCATGAAACCCTGGACCGCGCCGCCCAGCTGATGCGCGAACTGGGCGTCGGAGCCCTGCCCATCAGCGACGAGAACGAGCGGCTCTGCGGCATCCTCACCGACCGGGACATCGTCGTCGGCTGTGTGGCCATGGGCCACGATCCGGCGAAGATCACCGCGGGCGAGATGGCCCAGGGCACGCCCCGCTGGATCGACGCCGGCGCCGATGTCGGCGAGGTGCTCCAGGAGATGCAGGGACACCAGATCCGCAGGCTTCCCGTCATCGAGAACAAACGCCTCGTCGGCATGATCAGCGAGGCCGACCTCGCCCAGCATCTGACGGAGGACCAGCTCGCCACCTGGGTCGAGAGCGTCTACGCCCGAAGCGCCATGCGCTGAACCTCCGGACGGCTGTGCTCTGAGCCGCAGGGTGCTTGTGCTCCGAGCCGCCGGACGGTTCCCGCCGGACGGTTCAGAGCCAGCCGTTGCGCCGGAAGCCCCGGTACAGCGCCAGACAGGCCACGGATATCACGCCGAGGACCAGGGGATAGCCGAACCGCCAGTGCAGCTCCGGCATGTGGTCGAAGTTCATGCCGTACACACCGCACACCATCGTCGGTACGGCGATCACCGCGGCCCAGGCCGTGATCTTCCGCATGTCCTCGTTCTGCGCGACCGTCACCTGGGCGAGGTGGGCCTGCAGAATCGAGTTGAGCAGTTCGTCGAAGGACGCGATCTGCTCCTTCGCCCGCAGCAGGTGGTCGGAGACATCGCGGAAGTAGGCCTGTATCTCCGGTCCGACCACCCGCATCGGCCGCGTGGACAGCGCCTCCAGCGGGCCGCTGAGGGGGACCACCGCCCGCTTCAACTCCAGCAGTTCACGCTTGAGTTGGTAGATACGGCCCGGGTCCGCCCGCGCGCCGTTCTCCGCGAACACGTCCGTCTCCACCTGGTCGATGTCCGCCTGCACCGAGTCTGTGACGCTCAGATAGTCGTCGACCACGTGGTCCGCGATCGCGTGCAGCACCGCGGCCGGCCCTTTGGCGAGCTGCCGGGGGTTCGACTCCAACTCCTCGCGCAGCGGCCCCAGTGAGCCGTGCCGTCCGTGTCGCACGGTGATGACGAACTCGGCGCCGACGAACACCATGATCTCGCCGGTGTCCACGACCTCGCTCGTTGCCGTCAGCTTCTCGTGCTCGACGTAGCAGACCGTCTTGAACACCGCGAACAGCGTCTCGCCGTAGCGCTCCACCTTCGGGCGCTGATGGGCCTCGATCGCGTCCTCGACCGCCAGCGGGTGCAGGTCGAAGAGCTCGGCGATGCCCGCGAACTCCTCGTTCGTCGGCTCGTGCAGACCGAGCCAGACGAACCCGTCGTCCTTCTTGCGCACCCGCTCGACGGCGTCCACCAGATCGCCGCCGACCGGGACCCGGACGCCGTCCTGATACGTGACGCACTTCACCACCGAGGAGCCCAGGGGCGACCGGGCGTGGTGGCTCAGGTCGACCCGCGGGCGCCGTCGCGCCAGCCGCGCCACCTTGCGGAGGCCGCCGACCCTGCCGAGGCCCGTGACCTTCCGAAGATTCCCTGCCATGGACATCCGGATCTCCTTGCGTGGATCCCCTCGCATCGCATTTCTGCGCCTGGCGTGCCAGTTTGCCAGGCCGACGTGAGCGGCGGGTAAGCCTGTGGGAACGGAATCCTCCGCTTTGTTCCCGCCTGTGGACGAAGCCGTGCATGCGCCTTGTTCCCCGCTGTGGACGAAGCAGTGCGGGAGGGGCGTACGGCCGTGGCAAGGGCGTTCCGAACCGGAGCGTCGCCCCCTCCCGAGAAGCGGGGCAACTGGGATGATCGCGGCATGACGCGATCCGACGGGTATCTCCTCGACAACCGGCAGTCCGAGGCGGGGCAGCGCTTCGACGCCTTCGCCACGCTCTTCGACCCCACCACGTTCCGGCACATGGAGGGGTTCGGCGTCGGACCCGGCTGGCGGGTCTGGGAGGTCGGCGTCGGCGGCACCTCGGTGGTGACCTGGCTGGCCAAGAAGGTCGGACCTACCGGGAAGGTCCTCGCGACCGACATCGACACCTCCCAGGTCGCCTCGGTGGCCCGCCCGCCGATCGAGGTGCGCGTCCACGACGTCGGCGCCGAGGAGCCGCCGGGGGAGGGCTTCGACCTCGTGCACGCCCGACTGGTCCTCGTCCATGTCCCGGACCGGGAACGGGCGTTGCGCTCGATGATCAAGTCCCTGCGCCCCGGCGGACGCCTCCTGATCGAGGACGCCGACCCCGCCCTCCAGCCCCTGCTCTGCCCCGACGAACACGGCCCCGAGCAGCAACTCGCGAACCGCCTCCGCAACGGCTTCCGCGCCCTTCTCGCCGACCGCGGCGCCGACCTCTCCTACGGCCGCAGACTCCCGCGCCTGCTCCGCGAGGCCGGGCTGCGCCGGGTGGAGGCCGACGCGTACTTCCCGGTCACCTCACCGGCCTGTGCCGCCCTGGAATCCGCGACGGTCCGCCAGATCCGCGACCAACTCGTCACCGCGGGCCTCGCCACGGACGAGGACATCGACCGCCACCTGGCCAACGTCGCCTCCGGCACGATGGACCTGGCGACGGCTCCGATGATCTCGGCTTGGGGGCGGAAGGGGTAGGTGGGGGGTCGGGAGTTGGCGCCGGGTGGTTGCGGAAGGCGGGGGTTGCTTCAGGGGTGACAGCCCGTGATTCACCCTCGCCCAGGCGGTCGCCCTCCCACCCGCTCCACCGCTCGTGCCCCCGCCCGGCACCCCTCCCGCGCCGCTTTCTCGGGATCGGCGCCCGTCAGCAGCGTCGCGAGGAACGCCCCCGTGAACGCGTCGCCCGCGCCCGTGGTGTCCCGGGGACTGGCGGGCTCGGCCGGTACATGTGCGTGGACCGTGCCGGAGTGGGCCAGCAGGGCTCCCTCGGCGCCCTGCTTGGTGACGACCAGGGGGACATGACGGCTCAACTTGGCCGCCGCGTCCGCCGGATCGGGCAACCCCGTGAGCAGACACGCCTCGTCCCGACTGGGCAGCAGCACGTCCACCCCCTCGACGAGCGCCAGGAAACGGTCCACACCCAGCTCCACCAGGAACCCCGCCGACGCCGGATCCAGACTCACCGGCACCCCACGCGCGCGTGCCGACTCCACCGCCGCTGCCACGAACGCCCGGCTCGGCCCGGAGAACAGCAGATAGCCCGACAGATGCAGCCGTACGACGCCGTCCAGCAGTGAGTCCGACCAGTCCTCGGGACCGAGCCGCAGGGCCGCGCCACTGTCGGTGAGGAACGTCCGCTCGGCCGACGCCCCCGTGTCGACCAGGCAGATCACCGTCCCGGTCGCCGCCTCCGGATCGACGACGAGACGGGGCTGAACACCGGAGGCGACCAACTCGCGCTCGTGCCATGCCGCCGCGTCCGCACCCACGCGACCGAGCAGCCGTACGTCCGCACAGCCCCAATGGGCCGCCCAGCACGCCACGTTGGCGCCCGCGCCGCCCGGCACGGTCCGGATCACGGCGGCCGTGTCGGTGCCCGGGGCGAGCGGCCCCCGATGCCGGGCCACGATGTCCGTGACGACGTCCCCGACGACCAGGAGCGCGCCGGTCGGCCCGGTCGTCACGCCTCCTCGGCCCAGGCCGCCGCGATCCGCCCCGCCAGCCGTACGTTGCCGCGCACGGCCGCCAGGTTGGCGCTCAGCGAGGCACCGTCGGTGTGCTCCACGAGGTAGCCGAGCAGGAACGGGGTGACCGCCTGCCCGGTGATGCCCTCCGCCTCGCACGCGTGCAGCGCGTCGGCGAGCACGCGCGCGTGCAGCGCGGGATCCAACTGCTCGTCCTCGGGCACCGGGTTGGCGACGATCAGTGTCGACTCCGGGGCGTCGAGCGCGTCCTGCGCCCGCATCACGGCCGCCACCTGCTGCGGGGTCTCCAGTGTCCAGTCCACCGGGTACCCGGAGTCGGAGAGGTAGAAGCCGGGGAAGCGGTCCGTGCCGTATCCGGCGACCGCCACGCCCAGCGTCTCCAGGCGCTGCAAGGTCGCCGGCACGTCCAGGATCGACTTCACGCCCGCGCACACCACCGTGATCCGGGTGGACGCCAGCAGCCCCAGGTCGGCGGACTCGTCCTGCGTCACCGTCCACTCCCGGTGCACCCCGCCCAGGCCTCCGGTCGCGAACACCCGGACGCCCGCCCGCGCCGCCAGCAGCGCCGTCGCCGACACCGTGGTCGCCCCGCTCGCCCCCGCCGCCACCGCGAGCGGCAGATCACGGTGACCGAGCTTGCGGATCCCGTCCTCGTTGGCGACCCGCTCCAACTGCTCCTTGTCCAGGCCG
>Ga0307516_10008458_pt1 | contig 11643 bp, 9 predicted proteins | sample 19_EM_MG_FD_203310 | JGI IMG/M metagenome (GOLD analysis project Ga0307516, IMG submission 203310) | Populus trichocarpa ectomycorrhiza microbial communities from riparian zone in the Pacific Northwest, United States - 19_EM | ecosystem: Host-associated > Plants > Roots > Unclassified | place...
TCTGCTCGTTGACAATATACATTCAATACCCGTAAGCCTATCTTTGATTGGATTAAACTTCGTCGTTTCTCAAGTTACGACTTAGATCGGACGAGTCGTGAGGCAGTTGGACAGCAGCCCTTATTATCTATTTCTATATCTTGATGCATTGGTGACGCAAAAAGATCCGCTGCTTGTCAGCAATTTTGCCGACCTTCAGGTAACCGTGAATTCTTGATGATTGTTCTCATCGCCTTATCGTTTTCTAGGTCAAACTATATGCAGAGTTTGCTACTTCCCGACTCATTGACTTCTTGCGCGGGAGTAATTATTACAACCTCGAAATGGCAAGGATTTCTGTGTCCCTTATTTTGACAAGCGCTAACGTACGCTCTGTAGGCCTATAACGTGTGCAAAAAACGAGATCTTATTCTTGAAATGGTCTTCCTTTTGGGTCGAATGGGAAATAACCGAGAGGCACTTAATCTAATAATTGAAAGACTTGGGGATGTTCATCAAGTGAGCATTGCCATGTCAACTTGCGTTCCTGTGCTCAACAGGAAATATTCTCTCATAGGCGATTGAATTTGCAAAAGAACAGAACGATGACGACCTTTGGGAAGATCTCCTCAAGTACTCGGAAACTCGGCCTGGTGATTGGACCAATTCCTATGTTTCCCGAACGTACTTCTTACACGGCCGCAGCTTTCATCCGTGGCTTATTGGAGAACGTCGGCGCCGAGATAAGCCCTATTCGTCTGATCCGACGCATCAAGAATGGGCTTGAGATACCTGGCCTGAAAGAAGCGTTGATTAAAATCCTTCAAGATTTCCACTTACAGATATCTCTATTGGAAGGGTGTCAGAGGATCTTGAATGGCGACATTTCGGACCTCTCGTGGAGACTGCAGAAGAATCAGACAAATGGGTTCTCCCTCACAGGTGACATTTAATATACCCTTACTCGAAAATGAACATACTCAATCTCACTTGTCCTCAGCGAAAGCGAACTGTCTGATATGTTCTTGTCCAATACAAGAGACCCCTCAGGCCCTCATCCTTCTATTATTGTGTCGTCACGTCGTTCACGCGAGATGTGCAAGTGGCGGAGAACAACTCCCACTACAACCGGATCCGGCCTTGAGAAGCATCGACTTGAGTAGTTCAGCGGTTTACAGTCTCAATGGGAAGATTGCTTTGTGAGTCTTTCTTCTGTTAAATGGATGAATTTAATCGCCATATTTAGCGAGTCAATCGTGAGGGCTAAGATTCGACAAGGATGCCCTGTGTGTCATAAGAAGAGTGAGGGACTACGGGCATGACATTGGACACTAGTGTACTTTTTGAGTCCCCTCTTTTTTTGCATTCATGTATACCCATCATCATGCGAACTTTCCATACCGTCTCCTTGCATAAAATCTTTCTGGAATTATCTTACTGGGATTGCTGCTTATTGTGGATTACAGACGGCAAAGTGCAGTTAGACACATATCTTAACGGACTACGCGGGCGTTTCGATATATACGTACATAAGATGGCGAGCAGAAGGGCGAGTGCTGGGTATAATTCGTTGTGATAGAACATTCGAAGATTGCTTCCAGCCAGCAGGAAGCAAGGGAGGGCCAACGACCTGTGTGAATCATAGTGCGGAATCCCGGTGAATTATGCTTTTGCTGCTATGTGGACCGCCCAGCGCGCCGATCAGCTTTCCTTTGTTCGACCTAGGGAAGATGAAACGTTAAATGATGGCACACGGAGGATGAGAAAGGGCAGACCCAGAGCTTTTTGCAATCTCTGTAGGCTTGAAAGTAGTCGGCGCAAGCGGAGCGATCGTAATCGTGGCGGTTCAAACAATCCATGGATGCCTTGGAAGCGGCGGCACAAGGACTGCACGAAATTTTCATCAGCCAACGATAAAAGAAACAAAGATGTGACGCACTCGACGAACTGAGAATCAGAATGGCGCCCCTACGGGAGGAAATAGTTGAGATTGTCCTTTGATATTCTCTCCAGTTGAGCAGCGGCTACCTGAAATTGTTCTTTGTAGTCGAGGGGTTGCGCGTTGTCTCCAGGGTCAGAAATCCCCTCTGTTCCCTTTCTTTGATGCGCCATGGTTTTACTGGGCCAGGAGGTGGAAATTCGGAATGAAGAGAGTGTAAGGAATCATTCCGAGTCGACCCTGAAGGGAGCTGATGAGTGGTTGTTTGTTTCAAGGCTTGAAACCAAATAACACCTCCGCCCCTACAATTGAACCGTCATCTCCACTCCTATTTCCCCTTGATGCCGGACGAGCTGTCCAGTAGGTCCAACCTCATCGATGTGTACGCTTCTGCCTGCATAATCTTAAAATCTTACACTAATTGCCGCTTCCATAGGACGTATACCCAGCTTCACTCGATCTTGTCCGGCCGTGTCGAGGCCGTGCAACCCCCGCAGATCACAGAATACCTCAATGCACGGAAGGAGACATTCAAGAACATATCCGACCCTTTTGGAAAGCCATCAGACGCGTCCCGCAAAAAGCTAAACAGTGGTTCAGTCACTTTGCCAGATGAGGTTGTCGTTCAAGTTGACGACGTCGACAAAGAGTTCGTCGTTGCTGTCAGCGAGAAATTCTGTGTCGACGAAATTCAAGCCCTCATACTCTTTCGCGGATTTCTATACAACGAAGGCCTAATGTCCGCTGCAGATGGCACCTCCACCGCGGCCATGGTTGCTGAACTACTCGAGACCATCGCTCCATTCTATCACTCGGAACGATTAGCATTTTATAGGTGTTGGATACCACTTTTCCGCGCATTCGACGCTCCGGACTCTCTCATTCACGATGCTGTCACCAATTTTCTCAACGATATCATCCCAGTCCCCCAGGCCTTTGCCCAATCCATCATAGCCGAATTCAGGCGCAAGACTCAGAATAAGCCACCGGAAGCAACGAGCGGAAACCCCAAGGCTGCTACCGATTGGGCCAAACAAAATAGTAAAGAACAACTCGTGCTATCCGAAGCCCTTTTCTGGGCGATGTGGGGCTTTGTTCCCTGTAGTGGTGTGTTGGTGGTGGAGATTTATGAAGCTGCCTATGATACCAAATTATGCGCGCAGCAGGCTAATGCCACTCTACTTCTGGGCGATGAAGCTACCCAACTGCGCCGAGATTGTGGTGCTCTATGGATACTCATCATGATCGAGGTGCTGGAACTGGAGACGATGGCCCAAGGCCTTCCTGAAATCTCAGCTGACCCAGTTCAGAAAGACTTTTACGTTGCGTCGCCGGATTCTTTGAAGCGGATTCATGAATTGGTGATAAACAATGCGGACAGTCAGTATGTGTGCGTTTACCTGGCTTGGGCATTCGTTCTTTCCCGTCTAGTAATCAAGACAGAGGAGATAAAGGAAATCCCGAAATCTTACGTTCCCTTCTTCGAATCCATCCTTTCTGGTCTTGGTGCTTCATCGTCCAAACAACGAGAGCCTGTTCACGAGTTTATGGTGACCTTATGCCTGCGTCCAGAAGCCCAGCTATTCGAGACAATGCGAATGTTTTTGGAGCAATCACCACTGTTTGTGACCGCAGCTGCGTGGAAAATGGGTTCGAGCGTGACCGATACCAACGCCATTGCGTTTCGTTCCATATTCAAAGGTACGTAACTCGACCAATATCCACGACATGACATTGAGATCTTTCAAAGGCTTGGTGATGGCTTTGGTACAGCTTGTCCCTGTGGAAAGCATCTTGAATCTCGAGACATTCGTCGAGGTGTGGATCGACCTATTCGGTCGAAGCGAGAGTCTATCCGTCGGTGGCATTTGCTCGCAATACTGGAGCTATGACTGGGATAACGGTCATCGAAGCGCAATGATCACAGTTGCGCGAAACCGCTTTCCGATAGAGTTCAGAACTCTCCTTCGTCTTCTTCGGGCTATGACAGCATATGGATTTCTGGACACAGATCCACTATCCATCGCCGACCACTCTCAGGAAGGGTCAGAATTGTCACCCGATCGCGACACCTGCGCCAACTATGTCTTTTATTTTATGGACAAGCTGCCCAGTTATTTCCAGGTCATCCCCATGAGCGCCTGTAACGGCCCTCACGCCCTTTATGAAAAACTACAAGAGCGGTCCAGTGGGACTCCGGTCTCCACAGGGTTGAGCTACACCAACCTGCGACCAATCAAACTACCTGGAGGCAGTATTCTTCCTGCAAGGTCGACAGGCCGTCTTCTGACACTGGACGGAGGGGAGTTCATAGGCATCTCGTGGAAACACGAGCATTGCGGATGGAAGCTCATACTGGAGGTTTTAACCGATTATGTCAATCGGAAACGGACGCATCCTGCTCTCAGCTCAGGAGGAGCGCACAATGGATTGTCATTCAGCCGTAAATCCACGTCACAGTTGCTCTTACTTCGCCTCCATGACATTGGCGTCGAGTTGGGTACTTCAGAGGATGTAGCCATGGTCACCGATGCTCTCGACCTCATTCGCAGCGTGATCCAAGACAACCCGAAGCAAGCGCAGATCCTCATGTCTTCGTTGGAGTCCGGCGAACCTGTAGTCTCGCATACAACGGCAGATTCCCAGCCTCCCGACCTAGTGGAGCTGACTACAATGATCCTTGAAGATGCTATAACAGACGCTCAATCGAAGACACACCTTCACACAAACTTAATCACTTCGGCGATGAGCGTGCTTTCCTATCTCCTGCATCTTCCCAAGTACTCGACCAGAGTCTGGCTTTACATTCGTTCCACTGCTGCTTTGTTTGGCTCCGACAACACCCCGGCTTTTGCGTCGGTTGCCCTCGCAGCGGAACGGACCACAGGTCATTACACAATGACATTAGCTCTCCTGCACCTGGTCCAACAGCTCTTCCAAGAGGCAGCGTCTTCAGTACGTCCGGAGAATCCCCGCTTACAGCAGGTGAAAGAAGCCGTTCTCCTCCGTACAGCTCGCTTCCTGCATACCGAAATATGGGTTGAACACCTAGCTTGGAAGTATACTCAGCTGGGCGACCGATTCGAAATCGGTAGGCGTGTCATGGCATTGTATTTCGACATTCTACAGTATGCCCCGCCATCGTTGGAAGACCGTCCGTTTCTCAAACTGAGCCAGTCTGTGATGGATGTCCTACTTTTCAGAGCGGCGAGTTCGACCATCACGCCCCTTGTGTCGTCTATAGGAGCCGGAGTCCAAATTCTGAAGATGTTGTATGCGTGTCGTCGATATGCTGATGCGAGGCGTCTTATCTTCTTACTTGAATCGCACCTGCGGATCACCCGTCTGATTCTGAATTATAAGCAGACCTCCTTCGTTTCGTCAAAGCCAAGCCTCCTCGAGCAAGCTCTCTGCGCACGTAGCACGCGTGGAGCTTCCTCTCATGATTTCAACAGCTCAAAAGCGGATCCTATTGATATCCTGGCAGTTTATGCCACTGGGCGTCAATTTGGCAGCATTGTACCCCTTGAAGCTGTTCAAGTCCTCCATGCCCTATGCACTTCCCTGTCAGCCTGTCAACCCTCCCCGCCGAGTATCATGGGGCACCTATCAAACCCCGAAGCTACCGTGGCGGCTTTCGTACGAATTGCCCAGCACCCTTATGAAGAGCCTTCCCTTCGCAATGCTGTTTGGAATTTTATGTCTATTGCTCTTGACAAGGAGCCTGCTCTGGCCAGTTTGTTCGTCACGGGCAAGTTCCAAAATCCCATGGATATAAAGAGCAAACAAAAGCCGGCTGAGTCTAATGGCAACGAGAAGACGAAGACGACGGGTGCGATTCAAGTAGCTCGCGACATCCTCGCAAATTGGAAAGACATCTGGGAGGTTAATCCCCAATTAATGGCGTCTGTTCTTCGGTTCTTGGAAATGGTGTGGCAGCATGGGTTGGAGCACAAGGCCATTCTCAACACCATTCGAAGTGACGAAGAGTTCTGGGACCAGATCATTTCGATCGTCTGTGAAGAAACCGGACCAGCTCCAGATTATGAGACAACCTCATGTGAGACGGTGGAGGGTGTACGACACTCCAACCTGCACGGCGTTGTTGCTGCACATTGTTATCGTATACTCGCGAAGGCATATGCTGCGCGCATCATTGCTCTGGATATTGGGATAGAGATGCAGCTCAATGGAAAGGGTGCTTCAACCACGAAACCTCTGAGCTACCTGAAGATGGAACCAAAATTGAAGTCGCAGGATGAGCTCAACGATCTCGTTTGTGAGGCCGCACCTAGCTCTTATGATCCTTCGGTCTATGACAACCTTTTGGACTCGTTGAAGGCGAATTATCCAGGCCTGACTCTTGAGCAACTTCGTCTACAGGAGCCCCTGGACCAACGCGAATTGGGGGACAGCTTTACGTTCTCTCCTTCCTTACTAGCAAGGAGACTTGTGGCCTACAAACCAAAGGAGGATGATATGATGGAACCTACCGCAGCCGCACTAGAGATGCAATTCCTTTCCATCAATTTGAATCTGTCTCTGGCACATGCTCAAAGCGCCCGTACGGAAGCATGGCAATCTTTATTCCAGCAAACTGTTCCTTATCTTCGAGGAGACGTTTCGGTCAGACCCATCATCCTAGCGATTTCGGCAACGATATCCTACGATATTGCGAGAGAACAAAGGTCGGGTGACATGATGGCGACGGTTCACGGTAGAAGACTTTCGCTCCTTCTGTCGATGTTGGAAGTTGCTTGGTTTTCAACTTCGGACAAGGCAGTCGAGATTCAGAGTTTCATGGAACTTGTTCGCAATGTTCACCATGTCCTCACGAACGATTGCCAGCCTCCAGCCAAATCTTTCATTGGCGCCTTCTCGGCACCCTTCCACCGCACGTTGTTGCAAATCATCTACTACATCTCTCGGCAATCTCGCAATCTAGCTCGGCGACCGAAGGTTTTGAATGCAGAGCAACGATTGACATTGACCTCGATGGTTGACGCCACGCTTAACCTCGTGATTGACGCCCTCATGCTCGTGTTCGAGTCGGCACGAAACAAAACCGATCTGGAACTTGATTGTGATATGGAATTGCTTGTCGCAGTATTTGAACAGTGCACCCATTCTGAGATCAATCCTTCCTCGACACTATGGCTCACCCGGTGCCAGGAAACTGACCTCATCAGGTCAAGCCTCAACCTCTATGCACACATTGATCTCGTCGGGCTCAGCGATCTTCCTCTGCTCCTCGTTCGGAAGCGACCACTCTATGCGCCGCATGTCCTCCTTTTCCATATCGCGTTGGTCCACAACTCTTCAGCAGCAGCTGAGCGCCTGGCCAGCAACGGAGTTTTGGCCGCGTACAGCAACAATTTCATCAGTGCAGCTATCAGCGCCGGTCTCATCGATGTTTCTCTGCCCGAACTGCCTGGGGAGCGGAGTCCAGCCCACCGCGCATATTGTTCAATGTTAGCTATAATTGCAGGGGTCGTTTCAGCTCTAGGCCGTTATGGCCAATATATGGAGGCTGAGGCATGTGGGTTCGTACAGCTCTACGGCGATCAGATTTCGCGAGCCTTGTCGTGGACCATCGGGGACCCTATTACGTTTGCTTTCCTAGAAGAGGTGGAACAAGTCGTAAACCTATTTCAAGCGATTTCAGAAAGTGCACCATCCCCCATGCACGCCGACTCACCTCTTCCCAAAATCCTGCGCGTTTTCACCAACCATGGCCTTCACTTTCTCCAGCAGATCAATTATGCTATCACGCACCCCAACCATCTGACGAGTCTCTTTGAGCCTCTGACAGCAGAGGAACGTGGGCTATCTGAAAGAGAGTCCCCATCGACCGACCCTTTGAAGCGCCCTATGATTGCCTATCTCGTGCATCGGCTTTACCGACTTTCGAGCAATATTATTTCGGTCCTGATTACTATCAGCCGAGCGGAGTCGGTGCTGTTAGGTCATCAAGATGATTGGCCTACTACCGAAGCTCTCATCGTACCTGTTCGTCTCTCTCTTTCTATTACCAAGAAAAGGAGATTATTCTGACGATGCTGGTGTTATAGCATTCGAAGGTCGTCCTTGGAGAGCCAGCTTCTATGGGCACCTTATTGGAGCTCGGCAACTCCACCCTCGACCTCTTGCGCGAGCTAGTCAACCGTCCCCCCGGCGAGAGCCTTACTGTCGCTACTCCAGCTCTACCAGGTGCGCATACCAGCCCATTGGATGCGCGCCAAGGTATCTTGACGGCGCGTCGGAACCTCGAGTGTACGCTCCTGTATGCGGTGACACAACTTGTGATGTGGTTGTCCAAGCCCGAGTTTGACGCGCCGCCAGTGGAAGAGGACGATTCGCAGTCGATGGAGGTCGTACAGCGCACAGATGGATTCAAAGACCGAAGACCACGACATTCATTGTCATTGGCTGAACGATTGCGGAGAGGAATGACTGGAGAAATGGCTGCAGATTTGCAATCCCTATTGAACAAGTCGAAGCCGGTTTTGGCAAAGGGTGATAGCGTCTTACAGAAGACGTCCGTTGACCTCACGTCCGTGTTATCTACTTTCTTGCATGAAAGAATTGGCGTACCCACGTAGTTTAGTTTACTTACACAAAAGCAATACTCAAAGTAATTCTCTGTACTTTCCACATCAGTACTTTCACTTGCCCGCTGATGGAACTCTCGAGGCCGCGCGCAGATCCTCAGATGTTGAATACATCAAAGAAGACCTTATAATCATTCCACAATGCGTATAGAATCGCCATCTTTTCAAAGCACGAGATGCGAGAGTTTGCTGATAATCAAAATTTCTACCGCAGGGCAGGATAGATTCACCCCTGGCGGAACAGAACAGGGAGTGCATACACATGTAACACACGCATTCCCACTCGAGTTCTTACTCAAGTTTTAAATAACGAGTCGCGAGTCGCGATAGAATCGCGCTTGGGCAGTTTTTGCTACCCACATTCATCTCAAGTTTGTGTCGGGCTCAGAAACACTCAACCTGTCTGTTCAGGCTGATGAAACCCCGATGAAGCTGGGTAAACCATAAAATCTCTGTGATTTCGGTGGTCCATGCCATGAGCTGCCCTCTGGAGTGCTGCATCGCCCCTAAATGAATGAAAGGTATCAAAGATCTCCGCCCATTGACATTGACATTCGAAGTTTTCACCCGAGCAGTCCTTCCAAAACGTATGACACGCAAGTCCGAATACCCCCATCCCGCATGCTGTCTCGCGTTGGCGTGGTGGCGGGACCATCTGAGGGGCGAAAAAATGGTCCATGTGTGGATAATGCAACTTTAAAACCGGCGCGAGCAGAGGGGATTCCGAGGATGGATTTCCTCTCTCGTACAAAGGGCCGGTGGACCCAACTTCTTGAATGACAGAGAGAGTACAAACTCGAGCTCATTCCAGACTTCAACCTCCTGCATGAGACTGACTGTGATGAACTGAACGAAGTCGACATGACGTAAATGGGAGTGGCTAGTTCGAATGAGCTTGAAAAACGATTGACGGGCTCAGATGTGCGGGTTCTGCCTGGTTGATAGATTTCGCTTCGCCGTTTCTAGCACCAACAAAACACAAGTCGAAAAGAGGTTCGAATCCCGGACAACAAAAAGTCAGTCACTATATGCCGGTAAGTACCTCAACACCATATTCTGTGATGAGGATCGTATGTTCCGCTTGCGCACCACGCGCCGCATTCTGCACCAAAATTTAGTCCTGCTATATAGTGTCATCAGAAGATTTACCTCGGTCGATGTAGTCCATCCGTCTGGAAATATCCAAGCTCGAGGATCTGAGCCTTGCACCAAACAAGGCTTACAGCGAACCACGATGAGCGAGCAAACTAGGGATCTAGAAAATCTTGATCTCACCTCTATGGTGAAGCAATCACCAGGTACCATGATACCCGGCTCATCATTCACTGCAGCGGAATATAGTTCATTAAAAGATGAGATGATGAAACCTGATGAAATCTTACGATGATGCAGGATCCATGGTGGCCTATGGAAGACGGTACCTATACCATGTCCACTAAACTGCGAAGATACGCTGAAGTTCGTGTGCCGGGTAAGCTCATGTATCGCATGGCCAATGCCTCTGAAAGGAAGTCCGGGACCGCATGCTCCGATGCCTACTTGTAAAGCTTGGTTTGCGATCTGCACCAGCTGTCGTCCTTGTTCGTCCTAATAAACATTGTTCAGAAAGTTATTGTTCGACGAAAACGCTTTTCCGCAATTACCACATCGCCGACAAGGAACGTTTTAGAGGTGTCTCCGTGATAGCCTTTTAGAAATACGGTTATGTCGATGTTGATGATGTCCCCAGTCTGGAGAGGACGACTGTTTGTGAAATGATATATAAGTGACAAGAATTTCTCCGCCAGCTTTGGAAACGCACTCGTCTGGGATTCCATGAACAAGAACATTATTTATACTGAAATAACTTAGTCAATGGGTCGGTTTGAAAGTAAAACAGCAGCAGCAATGCATACCTCGTACAACATGATTTTGGAAAGTTCATATACTTGAGGGGCGAGGGATAGGACTTGTGCGAAACGATGAACTCGTGAACCGCTGCATCGATGCTGTTTGTTGTAACGCCCGGCTTCCCCACCCATCAGGTGCTGCCCTAAACGGGTATTGACACCGGCGCACCTGAACCAACCGACCCGCGCACCCCAATGCCTTCCTTGCCAGCATACCCGCCTCCCGCTGACGCGCCTCGGCCTCGCCACCTAATGTGATCCTCTCGACCAAATTCCTAGCATTCCTGATATTCTCTGCCGAAAATTCTGGTTTGGCATAATCTGGTCGTAGGATGCCTTCTGGAACGCGACGCGGAGTTATGTGGGAGACGCCAAATACAAAGGGCTCCTCAGGTAGAATGATGTCGTAGTTGCCAAAGTCGTGAGCATCTTGGATCAGAGCCTCAGCTGCTTTTGTCAGACGCCGTGGGTGATGCAGACGGTGACGGGTTGAAACCCTCGCGAAAGGGCGTAATGTTCGTCGTTGCAGATTTGAAAGTAGCATTGGTCAGGGATGATGACGGAAGAATGGTGACTTGCAAGACCGATGTAGCTCAGAATATGAATAGGGAAAACACTCGCAATATACTACTTGCAAGACGTTCACGCAGATAACTCGGGGTATAGAAACTTTTCATTCCAAAAGAGAAATAAAGAAACAAAAGATAGCAACAAGACATCGGACGACAGAATCAAACTGGGGAACGAAGATGAAGAACGCTTTTGATCTTCTGTTTCACCCACTTGGACCCCACACGCCGTCTCCTCTGCTTAGGCAGTGGGATGGCCACCTCACCGACTGACTCGCTAACCACCTTCTTGTTGAGCTCGACGTCGGTGCCAAGGCCTAGGTTAACCCCGACTGGGGCCAAAGGACTCACGGGACAGTCCTTTGTCTTGACCCGGGACAACGTCGACGGAGCATGGTGGTTGGAGAATGTCGGCGAGAAAGAGAATGTCGGTGAGAGGCCTAAGTTAAGCCCGACTGGGGCCAAAGGACTCATGGGACGGTAATTTGTCTTGACCTGGCACAACGTCGACGGAGCATGGAAGTGGTTCGAGAAAGTCGGTGAGAAGGACTCTGACAGCCGTCTAGCAGGGACCGACATCCGCCTCATGAATGATTTAGGGGATGTCTTGGGTAACGACGTCAATAGGGTTGAACGCCTTGGGAAGGATCTGTGCG
>Ga0307516_10008459_pt1 | contig 11642 bp, 15 predicted proteins | sample 19_EM_MG_FD_203310 | JGI IMG/M metagenome (GOLD analysis project Ga0307516, IMG submission 203310) | Populus trichocarpa ectomycorrhiza microbial communities from riparian zone in the Pacific Northwest, United States - 19_EM | ecosystem: Host-associated > Plants > Roots > Unclassified | place...
TAGTCTCGATCCAGACGTTATCTACATAGTCACTCCTTCGGCATCCTCCGGACACAATAATGTCTGGAGACTTTAAGTAGTGGCATGACAACCTATGACTCCTAATCAGCCTTATTAACCACAGTCGAAACACACCGTTAGGGTGGTAAGGTAGGCGTTCTTCTCTGATACCATAGTCGGGAGAGACATATTCGTCACGGTAGTTTGGCGCTGCATTGACTCCAAGACTGTTGAAGTTACGTAAACCAAGGTAGACAACTTTTACTATCGTGGCAGCTAACCCTTACATTAGGTTTCCGTGTTCATCCTGATCTTAGTAAAGTGAGTAAATTCAACACTGACTGATCGTCAACTTCGGATGATTTTTGTCGCCTGCTCTTTTTATTCGGTAATGTCCGCTGTTTGATCATTTTGGGTAGTCTATACTATTTCATACCTGCCTGGCAACATGTACATTGTCCAGTATGTTATTGAAACACACGATGATTATTTGACTACACAATCTAGTTGTGAACATAACTTGCAAGATAGAGGTACATTTTTAGGAATGATTACAATAATCTCGACCCTCTCAGTTGAAATTGGACCGGCAAAGTGGACAACTGGATGAGTGGCTGGTCTTAAACCACTGCCCAAGGTGATGAGTGTCATGGAAGTGAGTATACCCGCGAATTTGACTTTGACTTACCTTGTACAGGCAGCTAGCATGGAAACGGTTCTTGCAAGTTCGACATGGCTTTTGAGGAAGACTGGCATCCATAACACTGATGATACTGCGGCAACATGTGAAAATTTTAATGAAGCCGTGAAAAAGGTAAGCCACGCACGAGTAACAAATCGCGCACTCCACTTGACCCGCAAAGTGGAGGGACACGTTCTTCGCGAACAGTGTCAAAGCGTCCACAATCCGGCTGTTCTGATGAAATGGTAAGAAAAGAATCACATTTCTGCGTGTCCCTCGATGATCTGGACCTACTTGTTGCCATACGATTTGCTGCACGCCCAACACCCATGCTCTCCACCTGTTCTCTGAAACGCCCACCATCTTTGTATCCCGAACTTCGAATCGATGGAGTGGCCAGTCATTTGGCATCCGTATTGATAATTCAAGCACCTGCTCGTCGACAGTATACGATGCTGCGACCTCGTTAAGCGCCGAAGATACTTTGATAACTAGATTTTCGGTAGTCAGTAGCTCGGAGTCTGGTCGGGGCTGTCGAATTAGAGCCAGTTCTGCCCTGACGATTCCGGGTGAGAGGTAAGACGACGTGTAATCAATGACACGGGTGAGAAGTTGCTTGTCTGTGCAATCGCTGATCCAGCTCCTTATCAGCGCAGGGACAGTGAGGAGCGCGCGATGATACAAATGAGCAGCCAGTAGTCGAATACAGAGAGAATTTGCAGGCTCGTAGGCTGAAAATAGGTGAGTAAACAGCTGGCCCGTGAACGTACGTATTCCTTACTGTCGAAGTAAAAATCATCCACAGCCCACATGTCTAGTTTAAATGTATTTTTCCCCCCAGTGAACAGACCAAGGATATCAAAGATGGTTGGAATGAAGTACTGCGAAATGATATCGAGGCTCTTTATGTGGTTGACGTAACTGGATCTAACTTTCAGTGACTACGTCTGATGTCAGCCTTGTTGCTTTCAACACATGCGTGAAGTTACTCACAGCGTCAACGAAGAGATCAAACGTAATCATCCAAGCGAGCAAATATCCAGACACCTTTTGGTTCCGCGAATTGGAGGTGTCATCTAAATCAAAGTCACCCAGACTTTGTTGTAGCACAGCGAGTAGTTCTGCGGGCAGCTCGGCGTTGACAACACCTTCTGTGTCAACACCCGCTTCAATGACGAAGTGCTCTGTAAGTTTGTGGGCGGCTCGCTGGAGTAGGTGATAGCTCATCTTCTGGACGTCGGAGGAGTGATCTGTGATAAGGTGCAAAAACTGATAGGGGAATCAGCGTGTCACGAAGGAACACCGTAGATGTTTCTTTACCGTCGTTAAAGTCTTTTCGTCCATCATGGAGGACGCCATGTCTTGGACAATCGATAATGCCAGCTCGCGACAGAGAGCACGAGGATCAGAATAAGGCATTTCACCTATATGCAGTTCAGTTCAAGAGTGTTGGTTTATCGCATGCAACTCACGAGTATCAACAGCGACGATATTCCTAATTAGACTCAAGATTGCCTTTCGACGATTCTCCCAGCCTTCGCGCAGCGATCTATTCGTTGCTACTAGATTTTCAATGGTGACGACCAGTTGCAATGTCCGTCCAAGGGTCGCTAGAGTGTCTGATTCCTCCAAAGAACAGGTCTAGAATGGAGTGCGTATCATGTCAGCAAACACAATTTCAGCCTGTGGAAGTCGTTCATCTTACCTCAAGATTGTTTTCCACAACGTCCCAAATGAAGTCCCAGTGCGACCCAGACACGTCCTGCAGAATAGGCGCAAGGTGTCGGAAGACTAGTGTCATCATGCTCGCCAAATCCTCGTTGACGTCTTCGTCCCCCTCTGCAATCCATACTTGGCAAGCACGCATCACATTCACAGCACGGTGTTGCGGGAGGAACACCACATCCGAATCCGGATCCGGTGCGCTTGCACAAAGCAAGCGAAGATATTTCAGTCCAGTTGTATCAGAATCTGTAGGACTTACACCCAGGAGGGCTGCCGCCAATTCGTTACGATACCTATCGAGCCTCGGAGGTTCTGGTGCATACGCTGTGATACAGGCCAAGATCACGATGGCAGTCTGGGGAGCTTGGAGGCGTTCAAGTAAATTAAACAGATGTAGCTAGACCGCAACAAACAACGTACCTGATTTCTCGAGCTGTCGTACAAGTGTGAGCCACAAATCTGCATCCTCTCTAGCCGCGTCGACAAACAGGTGCTGTAGCACTGTCCGCAATATAAGTGCATCCCGAACCGTGTCGCCTTCTATGGATTTGCGGACGACTTCAACAACGAACGCCGCATGACTACCCTTGTCGACACTCAGATTGTTCCTTTCACTTTTCAACAACGTTCCTACGGCCCGCACATGGACTCCGTCCTCGATCCGGCTCAGTAGGTACGTTGTCAGTGCGTGTACTCTCTGCTGAAGCCCCTTCGCAATCTCACGCCTTTCTAGGGCGACAGGATCTCTACCCGGTTTAACATCCGATGAACCTCCTAATACAGCGTTGCGTTCATCTCCCACCTGCACGTATTCTGCAGCGTACACTCCGAGTGCGATCACATGACGTAGTGCCCACAGATGCGTCCGAGCCTCAGTGCGCGCCAAGGATAAATATGTGAGGAGTGCAGAAACGGCGCGACCATAAGGGTGGAGTGGTAGAATGTGAACACCATCGTGATCCACGATGAGATCGGGAATATTTTCTTCTTCGGAGATGGAAGTGGGGATGGTCCAATCCATTAGAGCAAGGCTTGGTGAAACCGCTGAGGCAGGGAGATCGTCGAGAAGTGCATCCAGCTCGGAGCGCGATGGAAGAATATCGGATAAGACGTCGATTGGGAGGCCAGGTACACCCCGCGAAAGCGCACGAATGACATGATCGGGACTGACGGAAGATGTAAGCAACAGGATCAAAGAGGATAAAACACAGGCAAAACCAGAAGGAAAAGCAATAGTAACGTACCGCGCCAAAACCCTGCTGTTCACAATGCTCCTGCGTAGTTGTTCTTTCAGGAGCGCACTTACAACCTGTCTTATTTCCTCCATTCCAACTCGGTCGCCATCTGTCGCAATAAATTTGCTCCAAATCATGCGTGCTTCTTCGGCTTCTTTCATGCCTTTATCATCAATATCGCCTGGAGACGGTATGATGAAAGCCAAAAGTGCCACCCCCACATACAGGTCTGCGCCTTTTTCACCTGTAATCTGGCGCCCCGCATTCATTAGCCTCCCCACGAGCTTCAGCTCCAGACCGACAGACGCCACAGAAAAGTTGTCAGTGTCGATGAGGCCAGAGTGAGGTATTCCAGCAGCCTGCAACGCGTTTTCTGCGTACCTTCCGATGTTCTGCGATAATGTCTGCGTCATAGCTTCCAGCCCTTCCGATGAAAGGAAGTAGACTGCCAGTGTACGTACGTGTAGGTCATGCCAGAGAAGGAGTGAGGCCACTTACTATATACACTCAGTAAATTGTCCAACAACCCCTCGACAATAGCTTCTGGTTGACATTTCACACCATATCCTAGTAGCTTGAAGAGTTGCGCATCCATAGCGCCAGATGCACCACGAAGGTGAGCAGGGAGTGAACCCTCCTCAGCAGCCGAAAGAACGGACGCGAGCAATGCTTTCACAGAGCCGGCCTGATCGAGAAGCGTGGGGAGTGATGATGCATAGGATGCAGTAGAAGTTAGGACACCCGTCCAGAACAATTGAGTTTTGTCTAATGCATCAGGAGTCCCAGCTTCGGAGCGATGCTTCAGATAAGAAGTAACGGCAGATGGCGAAGACCTCAAAAGCATTAGACTATGGATAGAGAATAGCGCATCTACCCTCTGCAAAGTCCACCACATTCCCGAAGATCGGTATCGTCACCCAGGTCGCACCAGCAAATTAGTGAACGCGCACATTAGAGGGCTGTACTCAGTGCACGGAAGCATACACTCACCGAAGTGAAGTCGGGATCTTCAAATAGCGCTGAGCCGAAGGTGCCGATAACAGATACGAGACGTGCAACCTTGGCCTCTACTTGCTTTTCTTCCTCAGTTACGCAGAGTGCTTCCTCCACATTCTGGAGAACGTTCGAAACATATTCTCTAATAAACGCATGGGTCCGTTGTTCTGCAAGCGTGTCTGGCGCGAATGTGGTACCGAAAACGCGCAAAAACGTTGGAGCTAGACCTAGCGCTTGTGTATTTTCCTTTGACAGACCACCAGCGATCGCATCGAACGTGACTTCGAACAGATCTACAGCATCAGTGTCAGTTAATTCGAGTCATACAGTAGTCCAACGGAGGACGACGATGAATGTGTACCTTCACCAATCTTGCTGACTCTGCCCAGGGCATCTGCGACAGCACTAGCAGCCTCGACCTCGTCAACGCGAAGAGTACGGGTACTGAAGGCGTCCCCTAGCGCACTGAACTGTGTCGCTAACAAGGACCGTGCCCTTTTCCTTTCACTATCCCTTAAGGTTCTCGTTTCGATGACAGGCTGTTCGGGTGCATCCGCCTTTTTCTCGACCTCTTCACAAGCCCTCCGTACAACAAACACAAGACACTCCAGCAACGCCCGGAGCCAAGCAGCAGCTGCACGTCGCTCTGGAAGGACACGCGCATACAGCGGAGACCACAGTGCATCTAGAAGCTGATCGACAGGCGGCGAAGCCAGTGACCGCGGAAGAATCTACCAGTATTGATGAGCATAAGTAATAGTCAGGGAAAAGCGATTGGTGCCAGTGGCGCCAACATCATCGGACACTGTCCCAGAAAACACGGCAGGCGAAAAAAGAAAGGGTAAGGACTCACTGCCTCGGGAATTCCGGCCACAACCACCAAGACGAGTTGATACCCTTCTACTGCATTTCCCGCACACCCCAACTCGAGGAAGCCCAGGAACTCGCGGAACGCAGGAGAAGCCAGTGTCTGGCCTTCCTTGGAGGGCTGCGAGTTTGAATCCGACCCAGGCGCGTTATTCACTTCTTCGGCATCTGCGTTAGCGACATCCTCAGCCTCGGATTCCCCTTCCGATTCCGAACCCTCCCTGCTTTCTTGGTCTGGATCGCCATCTTCCTCTTGATACCCATGGATAGCACGCTCCGCGTCAATTGACCACGCTTGAGGATAGTCTGTTTAGTAATCTATTAGCGTTGTCTCCGGAACAGGTGAGATAGATACAAGCCAAGCTTGGTACGCACCTCTCAGAAGTATCAATAACGGCCTGGCGAGGACACCCCGCACTCCCATATCCGTTTCAACCCACGCTGAACGTAAGACAGTAGAAGACAAGACTCGCAGAATATCAAGTGGCAATGCCCCTGAAAGTCATAATAGTGAATATATCAGACCATAAGCAAGAACTAAACGCGTACCTCTCTTAGGGTCGACGATACTTGCAACAAGTGCCCATGCCGCACGACGCACTTGTGGCTGGGAGTATCCAAAGCATGTTCTAGCACCGAGTTCCCCTTTGCTCCTTTCTTCCATACTGTCAGAATCCTCGGTGGTTGAGGTGTATGGGCACACAGGTCCAGGATGAAGGGAGGACCAGAAATATGAAGACGACAAAACTTGAATAAAAGGCTGGAGCGCCGAGACAGGAGCTGTATCGGACTGGAGGACAGACGAGGATTCCTGGGCGAACAAATTGGAAAGGTAGTTCTCTGTATCAAATGATGAGCATACTTCCACGCGTGCACCCAGAGGATGAGCAATAATGCCAGAAGGCTTTCACTTATAGCAGGGAAAACGATTACGTACCAATGACCCATCTCACAGCACCAAGGGCGCTTGCTCTCAAACGTCCATTTCGGTCCGATTCGCTCTCCTCACCTGCGGTGTCGCTTGGTGCTGGAGAATCCGATCTCAGAGACGGTTGCGAGTGAGGCTCTACTGCTGGGGGAGGAACGTAACGTCCGCTCTTTTTTATTGGATGGGGTTGGCCACTTTTCTTTCCCTGTACCACCTTACCTGAACCAATGTGGATGACAGGGGGCATTACAGGTGCCGCTACAGGGTTCAGTGTGGAATGAAGTCCGGCGGGGTCGAGCACTGCACGGTAAGAAAAGCCAAGTAACGCGACAATAATAGGTCGTGTAAGGTTAAGGCAGGGCAGAGGACTTGCGTTTGGGAAGCCGCTGGTGAATTCGGTCAAAGCGCGGTTCGCCACGGTTGCAACGCCACGATCGACGTCGTGAGCAAGCATTATCCATGTTCCTAGTACAGAGTCTAGTTCATCCTGAGACGCTTGCTCTTGAGCCCAGCGCACAAGTGCAGATCGTGAGGGAGGTAAACGGATGAGGCAAGTCTGCAGTGACGCTGCAAGAAGGCGGATACGACGAGCTGGATGGGTGAATAAACCGGGAAGACGATGTAGCTTTCCTCGAGTGGGTAATGGTAGAAGACGCGAATACGATGATAGACTCACCCACACAGGGAGCATCTCTGTCACGATATGTGCCTTCTCACTACCAGCATCGTCTTCCTCTGCGACACCCGATGGCTCCTTTGCAGTCTCGTTTACCCATTTCGACAGTTCTTCTAATGCCTTTGTTCTCGTCACTAAATCCTTCTTGCCAAGACTCCTCAATACGATGACGAGCTCCGGTGGTAATGTCCTGGCTAAACCTGTTGTATCGAGGGGATCAAGCTGAGGCGGAGCGGGTTTTACTGGCGGGATGTATATTTTCTCCCTCTTCCGAGCCTCTTTCAGTTCTCTCTTCGTATACTTTGTATTCTTCGGAGGTTTCGTAGCCGGGAGGGGCGACGAGGGCGGTTGATTGGAAGTGGAACCAGTTGTGGCCGTTGCTGCAGCGGCCTTGCGTGCATTCTTCTTTCGCGTTCCAGATGTTGCTGATGACTTTTGTCCCTTTGCCATCGTGTACGATGGTTGTCGTCGCCGTTTGAAGCAGCGAGATCGGAAGTACACGGGGTCCACAGCAAGAAACGGTCTTCTGGGGTCTCGCCCTTCTAGCTATATTATTTTCGACGCGAAACAAGGTTGGATGAAGACTACTTGGATGTCATCGTGGCTCACAACGAGTACGCTGAGCAGGCCAACATGCCGAGGCAGACTCAGGCGACTGCGATGGACGTCAACTCTGGCGCAAAAACGGAGCGAACCATTGGCGTCGGTGTACTCACCTTCGACATCGACGGAACAAGTGTCTGACACTCCCACTTTCGACTCGTTGAAGGGCAAAATTTCTGATGAAACCCTGAGAGCACTCACCTCGAAACCATTCCATCTCAAACAGATGACCTTCGTACAGTCCCTCGTTACAGAGCTCCTCCCCGGCCTCTCCGATCCCTACAATGCCTCTACTCCAGCCAACCCCGACATACCCCGGGATTTGCTCGTCCGTGCCCGTACTGGAACAGGAAAGACCCTCGCCTTTCTAATCCCCGCTGTCGAAAATCGACTCAAAACAGCACAGCAGCATGCTCAGGAAGTGGTTGGTTCCTCTGGACTTTCCTCATCAGGACTCGTACCCCGAGCTGCCAGTGCCTTCCGGCGTACATCTCCCGGACCACTCATTCTTTCACCAACGCGAGAGCTTGCCATCCAGATTGCAAACGTTGCTCTTAAACTCACTGAACATCACCCGAATTTTCAGGTCAGACTATTTGTCGGAGGTGCTAGCAAGTCGGCACAATTATCTCAGTGGAAGTCCAGTCATCGTGATATCGTGGTCGCAACCCCTGGTCGCATGCGTGATCTCCTTGAAAATTCATCGCATGTACGCGAGAGCATGAAAAGTTGCAACTTTGTATGTCGACTCGGGATATACATCGTATTGTTCTAACTCTTTCCCTAGCTCATCTTAGATGAGGCAGATACCCTTCTTGACTTGGGTTTCCGGGATGACATCGATGCCATTGCTAAATTTTTGGCTCCCCCACGTACGCGACAAACCTTCCTCTTCAGTGCGACGCTCTCCCGACGAATCAGGCAAATTTCCACTGCTCTCCTGTCACCAAGTCACCGGTTCCTTGATGCATCCCCTCCTACTTCCGATTCTCCAGCTCCGGTTGACTCGATAAAAGGAAACGCACGAGTGCCTTGGGCAGTGGAATCGGATGATGAACTTACCACCCACGCTCACGTCCCTCAATATTACACTCCTCTCCCATCGGTCGACGCCCAAGTCCCAACCCTTCTTCGCATGATTGCCCATGACCAGCTAGCCCACGGCTCGGATTCCAAAATAATCCTCTTTTGCCCTACGACCCATTCGACAGCCTTTTTCTCTACGGTCTTGCGCGAGTTGGCTTCTGACGGCAGCCTACCAATAAACAACACACGTGTTATTGAAATGCATTCCAAGCTCACGCAATCTGGTCGGCAACGTGCGAGCAATGAATTCAGGTCTGGTCAACTACATCGGCATGGCAACAAAAAGTTGGGACGTGCTATTAAGGTTCCCTCAATTCTCGTCACTAGCGATGTGTCAGCGCGCGGCGTCGACTACCCAAATGTCACCCGCGTCATTCAGCTTGGTGTTCCGAGTTCCGAGGCTCTTTACGTGCACCGCGTCGGTCGTACAGGTAGGGGCGCTTCCACGCTTGGACCTTCCAGTCAACCATCCCCTTTGAAGACACAGACTTTAACCGACTCTGAGGGCACTTCCGACACCACTGCAGAACCCCGTCACCGCGCAGATCTCCTCCTTCTGCCATGGGAGACAGGTTACCTCCGCCAACAACTCACCCAATTCCCAATTAAAAAACTTTCGGTCGATGAGCTTCAATCTCGGGTTGCTGCATTAGCGTCTGCCCCGTCGTGTTTATATCGAGGTGCTGCAGCTTTATACGGCACGTCCTTAACGACAGATGGCGCAGACCCTGCTACCGAAAAATTGTCAGATCCCCTATCGAGTCGTTTCGTCTCTCTTCGCCCGCTCCTTGACACCGAGGCAGTTCGTCAGACAGCCTCGTCTTTCCTGGGCCATTACCTCACGCTCTCCGGGCAGCTGGGTGTTCCACACGGAAAAATTCTCGACAGTATTGCAGCCTGGTCAAGCATGTTCGGTGTCGAGATGGGTACGTCTATTTGTTTGTTGGTAGACCTTTGCATGAAATCTCAACACTAATTGAATGTTACGCTATCCAGGTCGACCCAGCGAGTCCTGGCTCCGTCGTATGGGCATCCAACTCGAGAACAAGGACCGTTCCAAACGGAAGAATATCGGAGATTTCATTAGCTCTTCGATGGGTCGGAATGGAGCACGTGACCGTAACAGGTGGGAGGGGAGGGGCAGTAAGCGCGGGAGGCAATATTAAGTTATGCCTTTTCCCTCGCCAGGAGTCCGAAAGATCGATATTTGGCCGAATCGTGAGCTTAATCCCTGTGGTAACCACTCGTCCCGGCCATACTGGAAGACTGGACGACTTCATTTCTTACACTCACCCCTCAATGTCACACATTCCCAACGTACTTTATGGTTCGTATTATTTTGGATATCTAGATTGACCACATGGAATACTGTGGTCTCCATGGTATAGAGATAATGTAATTCATCAGGGCAGTAAGATATTACAAATTTAGTTGCAATAAGCTACATAGCGCTCCAAGACGTAGTCCTGCAGGCACTTGAGCAATGAATTTTCAGTTCTGGTGCACACTACCCCCCTACTGACGTCAGTCATCAACGGGAGTGGCCCACCCAGTCATGCTTCCAACCCGGACAGGATGCTCCATAGTACGTAAACGCAATGTCTCCTCGCTCACCATCGATCCCTCCGGGTGAGGCGGACGGTAGTTCCGCACCTGTTCCTCAAGTTGTTCGACGAGCACATTTTGACCACACGACGCAGCGATAAACCCGAGGAATGGCGGGGACGGATTGAGAGGGCGCGAACAGAGTTCAGGGTGCGGCTGCAGGCCGAGGAAGAACGGGTGATCTGTTTATATACCCCAGCACCACATTACGAAGAGAACGATCAGTCATATGTACACGACGGATGACGCCATGCGTACCCTTGAGCTCAAGAATTTGCATACGTTCTCCCTTTTCGTCCTTGCCCACAAAGGTGAGCCCGCTTGCTTCGAGCCGTGGAACCTCCTCGGGGTTAACCTCATATCGGTGGCGGTGTCGTTCCCACATCTTATCGACGTTTCCATAGAGCTTTCGCGCTTTGGACCATGTGGCAGGGCTATCAATGGAAGGTTCGGCTTTGCTCGGTGTTGTGGCAGCATCATTTTCATTGTCGGAAGGGTCGGAGGAGCCATTGGCCGAGATAGAGTGGGACTCTGCGGCTGGCGTGCCCTGGAAAACGGTGGGTCGGAGGCCCAGTCGCATGGTTCCACCCATATGGGTACGAGAAACTTCCGGCATAAAAATGATAAATGGGTTCAGTGTGCCGGGAACAAATTCAGTGGATTGAGCGTCTGGTAGAACAGCTGTGGCAACAAATCGCTGGAAAGCATCTCAGGGGACTCACCATGTTCACCAAGAACATTCCTGGCCCACTCAAGCACTGCCATTTGGAACCCAAGACAGATACCCAGGAACGGGACCTTTTGTTCCCTTGCCCACTTGATTGCGAGTATCATCCCTTCAGTTCCACGTTGGCCAAAACCTCCTGGAACCAGGATACCGCTTTCCCGCTGGTATGATTGCGTGTTCATCCGGGAAAATGGAATACTCTTACCCTGCCCCGACTAATGCACGCCACGCATCGTGGTATTTTGCAGGGTCCGTTCCCTGGACAGGTGGTTCCAAGTACGATGACTCCACCCACTGTTATACCACTACATCGGCGAGGATCGATATGACTAGATAGTGACACGAACCTGGATTACAAGTTTGCGATGAACGCGGAACGCTGAATGTTCCAGCGCTTTGATAACAGACATATAGGAATCCTTGAAATCGGTATACTTTCCGATAAGTACGATATTAACTTCGTCAAAATAGCGCTCTTGGCTGAAGGTATCCGGGTCATCTATGAGAAGGGG
>Ga0307516_10008460_pt1 | contig 11642 bp, 6 predicted proteins | sample 19_EM_MG_FD_203310 | JGI IMG/M metagenome (GOLD analysis project Ga0307516, IMG submission 203310) | Populus trichocarpa ectomycorrhiza microbial communities from riparian zone in the Pacific Northwest, United States - 19_EM | ecosystem: Host-associated > Plants > Roots > Unclassified | place...
AAAGATAGGTATTTTGAAAAAAAATAGTTTTAACATTAAATTTTTTCTATTTGAAATTGTAAATCAGAGGGGCTAATATCTAATTTACTTTGGTATAATTTTTAGAGATTGAATCCTATTTAAAATTTAATTCTTAACACTAAAAATATTTTAAATATGAGATATTATTAAAAATTTCTAATTCAATTTAATTTAGTGGTTTCCAAACAAGCATGAGTTTTTGAAATTGGTGCTTTTCTTAAACTATTTTCATGGATTAATTTTCTTTTTAATAAATAACATGACATGATTGTTTTGGCAATTTGTTTTTGCTAAAAAAACATGATTGTCATAGCCATTTTGCACCCTATTTAATTTTCTAGCAATGCAAAAAAAAAAAAACATGGAGAAAAAGCTAGCAGAAATAGTTAAATATGCAACAACCTGTAATAGAAAGAAAAAGAAATAAATAGCACCAAACAATCTGAGTCTCTTATTCTTTTTTTAATTTCAGATCTTTTCAAATCATCTCTTGCGAAACTCGATGCAACCATTTGATATGGCAAGTAGTATCTTCTCAAACATTCTGACAACATTGAGGCCAGATTTTTTTATATGTGATTTCTTTCAATCATGAGCTTAGGAATATTATTCAAGATACTGCAAGAGATTCTTTTTCTCTTTAATACTGAATTCTTCAACACTTGGAACAATCATCTAGAATAATGGTTGTCAAGAGTTTGAGAGAGATTGAGGGTAAATACTTCAATGATCTTTTAGCTAGCTGTAACCATGAAGAAGATTTTGTTAGACGCTACAATTGTTCCAAACCCTATTATAGAGGACAAAAAATCACAAAGTACCAGCCTCAGTCTTCTGCTATCAATTAATTGTCAAATATTAATAACTAAGAAACTCTAAATTCCACCATGATGTGATTGAGCAAAAAAAAAAATAATAAGCAGCCAAAGATTAGCTCTAAATCCCAATTGATTCAAATAAGAGGGAAAATGCAAAAATTAAACAGCCAAGAAAAAATTAAAAATGAATGATTTGTATTGCCTTTTTCAAGTTTTGTTGCAGTAAGATCCCAGTACTCAGTAGGATAATAAAATATTTATGAGCTTGTCAATAGGAGTGTCATTTGGAAAATCTAAGCCAAATTTTCAATGTCATGAAAAAATTCAAATAATGAGTTGCTTTGGTGCCGCGATAGGAAATATAAAGCATAAGTAAACACATAATTCAAATAAGAAAAGAAGTAAAGCATGATTAACCCGATTGATCTATGAACCAGAGCTTTGGGACCGACTCCCTGCCGATTTAAAAAACTATGGTTAAAAGCAAGTGCATGAAGATCTTGTTACAAGGATATGCCTCCATTAAACACTTTTTCAAGAAGAATTTATTGATGCTTGCTGGGATCAATTATTTTTGTAGTCAGCTGAAACTTTTCTCTCTTTTCTCCTTTGCTGGCTACTATTCTCTCTCAACTCCTCCTAACGACTAAAATGCAAGAGAAATGAATTTTATGACAAAAATGTACCGTTGAGGGTATAGGTAATTATTATGATAATGATTTCTTTTCATGAATGGTAAGAGGAATTAGCGGTACTGAAAATGCTACATTCATACCATGAAGGAAACGAACAAAGGAGGTTAATGATGAATTCAATTATCCAGAAATTACATAAAACCCTCTACTCTGAAACCCTCATACTTAATTATTTGATTTCGACAAAAAAAAATGATCTTTAATTTAGAAAAAAAATATTACCTTTTGCTTGCACCAGCGGTAAGACTACGGATGCACCATGTTTTTTTTTTTTTTTAATCTGGAAGCTGAATTAGGTACATTTTAACCCCCAGCAAATTAACTGGTCTAAACCACGGGAATCATTTTTAAATTTTCGTTTAACCCTTTCCAAGTTTGAGCCAGAGATGTACTGTGCATCCCCTTAGGATGAATAATGAGTGGTAGAAGCCTCTTTTGTGAGTTATTAAAGACTTCTTCCTGTCAATCAATGCGGGTATGAACACTAACTCCTCTCTTTTTTCCACACAGAATTGTTTTTTTTTTAATTTATGGGTTTTTGTTCTTGTAAAATAACAGTGTTTCTCACACTGCGCTTGTATTCAAGTTCTTGATTGGTGTTCGTGTTCTTAACAAAATTTAATTTTTTTTTTTGTTAAAAATAAAGTTTTTATATTTTTAAATTATTTTGATTTATTAATATTAAAATTAATTTTTTAAAAATAAAAAAAATATTATTTTAATATATTTTTAAACTAAAAATATTTTAAATCATAACCACTAATATAATTCCAAACAGACATTAAACGCAACCGCTGGTCATGATGGGCAGTTTACATGGGAACAGACGAAGGGCTAAAGACTTCGAGACGATGGCTGTATTTATCATTGAACCTTCGCTCAAGAAGCTCAACCACTTTGCTTCCCATATCTACTAATCATGAACCTCCTTGACTCTTCAGTATAAATCTTTTTCCCAGGTCGGCAGCATTGATTACAAAACCGCGTTGTTGGGTATGTCTTTTAATTGGCAGCATCACAATCAAATGGCATAATTTTCCACACGGGAAACTCAGAAGGCCCTCGCCCTCACACTCCCGTCTCCATGTATTTGGCTGCTTCCATCTCTCAGCCCTGCTTTTTGGTTCGTAGGTGTCATCTGATATTTATTATTAATTTTATTCATATAAAATATTTTTATTATTTAAAAAAATTAAGATTATTCGTTCTACCGTGTTTTTAAGAAACCCAACAATAACATCATAATCAAAAAAGTATAAATTTCCACGGACAACTTGCATATATGGGACAGCTCTAACCATTTATTGGCGTGACCTTCATGGAAATTCTAGAGCGTATCAGTGATATTGAAGCTTTGACCAGGCGTCAGTCTATTAAATCTTCGCTTGCATAATTTTTTTTTAAAAAAAGAAAATTATAGAAATAACTAAAAGAGACGACACAATCCCTTTAGCCCAGTGTGCTTCAGTATTGTGCCAGACACATTACACTATTTATTACAATCCTTTCAATTTGCATTATGAATATTTGAGTCTATTTGGTGGATTCGATCTCAAATTATAGTTAAAAATAAAATTAAAATAAGAAAAACAAAATAAACATGGTTTAGATTTTGACATGGAAAACTTCAACTTGATCCCTTAAGTTCTAGTTTTTCTATCATTTGATACCTTCGTTTTCCAATGACGTATAACTTAATTTTTAGTTCCTATTGAAAATAAAAATATTTTAATATAAGTAGAGTTCCCAGCCCAAGCAAATACAACACCCAATGGATAAACTTGGGGTTCAATTTTACTAGAAATTAAAAGAATTGATGAGTTTAAGAATTTAATTAAACTTTGTATTTGTTTAATTAATGATATCAAGAGTTTAATTGATGAATTGATAAGTTTGGGGACTTAATTGAGCTTAGAATTAGTTTAATTAATGAAATCATGGGTTTAATTGAAGAAACACCAAAGTTTAGAATCAATTAAGGACTAAATGGATTAAACTGGAAGCCAAGGACTTTGTTTGTAAACGGTGCCGAAATCCAGAAGCCTGATTAGAAGATGTCAAAACGTAAAATGACTAAATTGCAAAAGAGCCGCCCCAGTCAGAAACGGCGCCGTTTTGTTCCATTCTTCGTCTTCTTCCTCTTGAAACAGAGGAGACCGCCTGCGAAGGAAATACAGAATGCCACCCAGACAGGCAACTCACACCACCAGACACATTGCAATGCCCACGACTTCCATCACCAGATTCTCAGTTCGTTTTCGTGTCCTTCGCCGCCATAACAAGCCATTGAGGCGTGGAGGAAACCACCACCAACAGTCCAGGGATTGCAGGACTGTTGGTGTCCCAATCCGACCAAAACACAAAATCCCAGGCCTTATCACTATCATGGAAGATAGGAAGCAGGACAGAATGCCTATAAAAGGCAGAGGCATAGATGACGGAAAAAAAAAAGGGAGGAGAAAGAAGAAAAAGAAAAAAGGGGGAGGAGAAAACAGGGGAACGAATAACAGGGGAGAGAAAATGAGAGCAAATCAACTTGACTAAAAATAAACACAGACCAAAAGAGCAGCAAAGAAAAGAGGAGGAGGAGAAGGCAGAAGACGAGTAGTGGAAATTCCAGAATCCCAGTCAAAAGTCAGCAACATCTCTCGCCAGCACGCACACTTGCAGAACCAACCAGTTATTGGTCTGAACCAGTAGCCGGCCGGGTTGGGTCTAGCCCAACCCATATGAAATGGGTCAGGTCTGGGCTTCAAGCCCAGCCAGCCAGACTGTGTTTGCTAAGGGTGTGTTTTACCCAATACACCCTTATGTTTTGATCATATTTTTTTTATATTCTTTTTATTTTGATATTTGACCAAACAAGTTCTTTTTTATATCAAAAAATTCCTAAAATATTTAGGGATCTCCATGGATTTATTTTTGGACCCCTCGCGCATTGTTTTATTTTATTTTTTACTTTTTTATTTTTTTTATTGTGTTTTTTTTCCTACTATATGCTCAATCTATGGACCGTGATTGTTAAATGCAAATATGTCATGCAATATATTTTGTTAGGCTTGTCTAAAAAGAGTATATAATAAAAAGGGATAAACAAAAAAGGGCATAGAAAATTTACTTCTCCTTCATACAAAAATTTAAAATTTTACAAACTTATTCATTGATGCAAGAGTCAGGAATATCGTATTTTTTTAGGTTTGATTAATATTTACTGACGCCAGAGTTAGAAATTTTCGTATGTATTGTTTACTGGCATTAGAGTCAGGAGCATGATAGGAAGAATAAAAAAAAAAGGAAGAACAAACTCTTAATGATTTTAGACAAAACCAGGAATGCAGTCTGTTTTAAGCAGGACGCGTAAAGGGTGATAACATCTTCCCTTTCATGTAATCAGTCTCATACCATGAGAATCTCTGTTGATCAGTTAAGATTCTAGTGACTATAATATTAAGTGACAACTAATTAAATTAGACATTTTCCTCTAAACAACAAGATGTTAGATATTTTTTTTTTCATAAAAACTTTGAATTGATCATCGTGATGTGTGTGACAACATGCATGAACTTAAAAACCTTATTAATAATAAAAGAAATATCTAGCCATATAAAAAAAAACTCCAACAACAATTAATGGTACAAAGTAAGGTAAGAATAAGTAGAACCACTTAGTAGAGTTGGTAAAAAGACGAGAATCAACAGTTTTCGGTGTAGAAATTGGTTGATATTGAGACAAACCATCCTTGTGCGCAATGTTAGAGGCATAGCCCGACTGAGAAAAATAGCTTATGAGATGTTATATCTCAATACCAAGAAAATAAATCAGAAGAGTAATCATTTGAGTCTAAAAAAAAATCATTATTTGTGATAAGAATATCATCAATAAAAACTAAAATATAGATGCAAATAGTTGATTATTAGTATATTAAAAGGGAAGTGTCAATTTGACACGCACAAAAACCAAGACCTAAAAAAATAGCAAAGCTTATCAAACTCAGCAAGTGGTGCCTATTTAAGTCCATAGAGAGACTAGTGAAGTTTACATACATGAGAAGGAAGGCGAGGATCAACAAAACTCAGAGGTTGTTGTATGTAAACTTCCAACTGACAAATAAACCAGTCTTGGAAAATAGTAATAGATAAAACTATCTAAATTGTAACCGATTTGATAATTAGACTAACGGTCATGTCAAATTCAATATTCTCTTTTATGATATTTCATAGCTACCAACCAGGTTTTATAATATTAAATGGACGGATTAGTTTTCTATTTAATCTAGTACACCCACTTGCAGCTAGCAACATTCATAAAGATATAAAAAAGAACTATAGGCTAAGTGTCCTTGTGGACTAATGCATTGATTTTCGCAGCCATCATTGAATTTGACTTAGGATGTTGTTTAGCCTCGGTGTAACAAATAGGTTTAGATAAAGATGGTGAAGCAACCTTGGATAAACAAAAGATGCTGGACAAGATAATGTTTGGGTTGATATGAACAAAGTGTCATAGAGCACTCACAAATAAAAGGATGTGGTTAGAGATTCAAAGAAAAAAATGAATAGGAAAAGATATTATCCTCTACAATATTGAGACTAGAATTAGTGGGTAGAGTCTTAGAATGGAAATTAGATTCACATTACCAACAAATTGACAAATACAATCGGAAACATTAACAAAATATTTTTGTCGGTTAATTATAGTGAATTTTACCGACAGAAATATATTTTCTTTATATATATCCACAGAATTACAATGGAAAAAGAATGAATTAAAACAAAGCCAAAAAATACGATGACATGTCATTTATACCAACAGAATTACCGACGGTATTAATATCATCAGTAAAATCCATTCGTAAACTCATTGGTAAACTGTTCACTTCTCCTTAGCATTGTTCATCTTGCCAATTACAAAGATATCATTGATGGATTAATTTTATTGGTATTTTCAGAGAGCTCTGGAACTATTCACTTCTTTAACAGCAAGGACCAGTCCTCTTCCATGTTTGAGGTCCTGATATTTTTCTAGTTTTGTTCATATATCCAGTGGAACAACAGCCAGGCTTTTATCACCTTCTTTATAGAACTAACATTGAAATTAGAAAATCTGATGTGCAAAGTAATGAATGGTTTATGTAGCTGTGATGATTTATACGAATTTTAACTCACAATACATCACTGAAAAATAAAGGAAATAAATTTGGCATAAGGCATAGCAGAGAAACAAGATATGTAGTTTAATCCAAAATGAACCTGCATTTCTAAAATTAGAAATGCAAAATTCAAACGAAAAGACTTGCCAACTAACATCCAACTACAGCAACTATTATCATATTCTAAACAATTTTGGCTCTGATCTATTATCATATTCTTTAGCATAAATTAAATGCAACTATTCAAAAGAAACCATCAACTTAAATTCCAGCAGCGGCAGCAGCAACAATCATAGACCCAAACTCTGATTTGATAAATTTTAAATTTGATAATAACAATTAATCTACTCTGAAAATAAGCTACAAACGGTTTAAACAGTACTTTAAACCGACCTCAGGTTTAAAGGAAAAGGAACAAAATAAAAAAAGAAATCCAAAAATACTAGATAAATACAAAAATTTCCAAAACGAGACCAAATTTGGGCATGTTCCCATCCTTGTAGGTAAGGAAGCATCCAACAATCAAATTAAAAGTTCTGCCATGCTATACCCTGTATTCAGACTTCTTCTTAGACTTGGACTTGTCACTCGTTGATGCATGAGGATTGCTGCGGAATGCAGTACGTTCTACGGAGGTAGAATGTTTATTTGTCATGCATTCAGCCATGAGAGGTAGAATGTTAATACTTGAAGGATCTTATGCTGAGTCCTTCAAGCCTGGTTCGTCAGTCACTCTGCTTATCTTGCATTTCATTGAATACTTTTCAAGAAAACAATCAATACAATTTAGAATAGGGCTGTTGATATATGTAATTCTAGTCAAGAATTTTTAGGTTAGTGTACCTTGTAGGGATAGTAACCACCATTATATACCCCGAATGATTGTGTAGCATAATCTTCTCTGTTGAATGTGTCAGGTAATCATTTTTGGTACTAGTCTCACTAGGAGTGTGTTGCCGTTTCTATAGGAGGTATTAAATTCACGAGTAAACTTGTATAATTTTACAAGTAAATATATATTTATTGTTTAAAATTGAGTTAAAATAAAAAAAAATGATAAAACTGGTTTAAAATCAGGTAAAATCATGATTTTACTATTAATTTTACAATATTTTCAAATTTTACAATATTAATTTTACAATATTGTAAAATTGTATAATTTTACAATGTTTACTTACTCAGTCCACTAGCAAATTTGGATTATTTGCTAACAACTCATAATTTCTTAGAGTTGTTTTGTATAATATGTGTTTAGTTATATAACTTAATTTTAAGTTGGACCTACAATAATGATGTTTTTTAAGATGATTTCTTAACTGCTTGTGTGGAATCAATTTTCCACCGTAATTGAATTTAATTATAGTATTTAATTTGAATTTAATTTATAAATAAATTAAATTAAATTTACATGTGTGAAATAAATAGAATTCAATTCATTTTATATTTTATATTACCCTCATCATTTTCATCTAATTTCATCTAATAAACAAGATAGGTATTTTAAAATAAAATAGTTTTAACATTAAATTGTTTCTATTTGGAATTATAAATCGGAGGGGTTAATATCTAATTTATTTTGATATAAATTAGATATTAACCCCTCCGATTTTAACATTAATTTCAAAAACATGCATGAGTTTTTGAAATTGGTACTTTTCAACCGGTTGGGTTGGCAGAGGGAAAAAAGAAACTTCTGCCGTGAAGAAAGCCCAATTTCATTCCAATCATTTTTGCGTGCAATGATCCTTCCTTCAGGTTTTACGGGCTCTTCGTTTCTTTCTTTTACAACATGAAAGTGATTTCTCTTTTTGGTGTAGTTTTTAGCACTTAAAGAACATGTTAGTTGGACAAAAAAGTTCACCTTTTTTTTTAAAAAAAATTGTTCTTGTTTGTTGATATGCTAATTTGTGTAAGGGGATGCTTTAAAGTATGATTGTAGTTGTTTTTTAAAGTGTTTTCGTTTAGAAATGCATTAAAATAATATATTTTTTATTTTTTTAAAATTATTTTTGACATCAACACATCAAAATAATTTAAAAAAACCAAAAAATATTAATTTCAAGTAAAAAAATAAAAAAAAATATTTTCAATCAATGTTGATTCATTCATAGGTTATAAGGGATTTTGGGCTAGTGACTAGTATATTCTGTTTTATAATGTAATAGGAGGCTTTCTTTTTTTTCTTTTTGTTAAAAAAATCTGTTGACCTTTTTGAATTTTAACAAGGCAGTCCAAGGGCTCTGAAAAGTGTAGGAAAAGACAAGAATGTTAAAATCACGAGTTAACTTGTAAATAAATATACACTTATCATCCAAAATTAAGTTAAAATAAAAAAATAATAAAACCAAACTAAAATCAAGTAAAATCATGATTTTACTATCCATTTTACAATAATTCCAAAATTTTAATTATTATCTTCCTCAATGCATATCCTTGTGTTTACTCACTAATGCATGAGCCTACAAGTGCTTATATCTATGGATTCTTTCTTTAATCAATATTACAGATATGAAGAAAACATAGTCTTGCTTGAACACTTCCTAATAAATAAAAAATTATCTATTACAAAAAAAAACTTTGAAAATTCTTATTTCATAAAGATATTTTTACGGACAAGAGTGACAAACAATACTCTAAAGTCTGATCCACCATGTATCTATGCTAAAATATCATAGTCTTTTAAACAAATTTACAACATTATGATTTATTTATAGAAAATCTCATAACTTGTCTAAGATATGATCTAATAACAAACAAGACTTTAAAATTAAAAAGAAGGTCCGACTTTGAATTGTCTGATTTATTATTCGTTTTAGTTCATACAAAGTCTACAATTCTTTAATGATTCTTTTGTTAAGGTTCATGGTGTATAACAAACAATATCTAAAACTTGTGAAAGTACGTATAAAAATATATAAAAAAAACATAAAAATATCTAAAATTAAGTGATGAATTATTCAATTTAGTTTGTTTCCACCAAATTTGGTACTTGTTTGATTTTGTTGAAATTGAAGGATAACCAATGCTCAGGAGGGTCGTTGAGGTATAATCCTTTGACACCCTTTTCATTTTAAAGTTCTCAATGCAATTTAGACTTTTTATGTAAGTTGATAAAAAGATCCGTGTATGGTCTTTTATGAGGAAACCAAGTTGATATAAATATTCATTTTTTCGCAGCTCGATCTTTTCCTGTAGTCTCTTAAAATATATATAGATAATTACTCAATTGCTTAAAATAGTCAAGAAAAAAAAATATTAGAAACAATTGGCATTTAACACCCATGAAGATTTTGTTGGATAAGATTTTTTAAACAACCACAGCCCATTAGTCCAATAATTTTGCTAGCTTAAAAAAATACTACATTTATTTAATTAGTGATTTAACACAACAAGATGATAATATCATTGCTAAGTGGGCATAAAGTGGGGAGTTTTCTTAAACCAATCCCTCGACTAATTGAGATCATCAGGTAAGAATTTTTGCATGACTATGGTTTTCCATAGGCTGAACGCCCGAATCAAAAAAGCTTTCCACTGCTGCCTTGTAGAAAATCTCATTGAACCATGACGGGGATGGTGAAGCAGATGATATGGTGGCGAAGGTATCGTTCTATCGCTTTCAACTTCGGACTGTTGGTTGTCAATCTCATGATCCGACGATCCTGACCCTTCAAATGAAGTCTCGTAGTAGTCAATGTCATGATCCCCCTCTGAACCTTCAAAAGACTCTTGGTTGTAAATGTCATGATCCAACGCTGGAGTTTGATCGTAGTTGCTCCGTCCAAATGGATGTATCACATGGATCCCACATCGTACCACTTCGCTGTTTTCGGACCTCAATATCACATGTAGTTCCAATCCAGCATCTCCACAGCGTTTTTCCATTGCCATCTCAGGTTTGCTTATGACTCTTACCCACTTACTACGGAAATAGGGTCTTGCATGTGTAGCTTCGAACAACTGAATACCGTTGCTTTTATTTTTTATAATAGCCTTGAATTCTTGATACCCACCACCACCTGAACAGACAACCCAAATGACCAAGCCTTCGAAATCTGGAGGTATATCAAATGATAATGAACATCCTTCTCCAATCGCAGCGGAACCATTTTGGAATGATAGAATAAAATACTCATGAAAACGATAATCGAAGATTCTCTGCATAAATAGTGAATTCTAGGAATGCTGAGATTTTAAACACCGATTAATATATGTATATATACACATGCTATATATGTGTGTGTGTGTGCCAATTGTGTGTTTATTTGTGTGCAAGAGAGACAGAAACAGTAACTGAAGAAGCCGATCCTTGGTATTTTTTGATAAATTACTCAGACCTTGCTTGCCGTCAATGTCAATGAAATTGCACAGCGCATATTGAGACAGATATGGTGGTGCAGGTATTACTACTCTATCTCTTCCAACTTCAGACTCATGATATGTTTTGGGCATCAAAAGTTCTATAGACAAATTTTTGGGCATTTTGATATGTTTCGCACCTTTTTTTCCTTCCATAGTTCTCTAATATTACTGTACTGCATATCAATATAACAACTACGTAGTCCAGTGAAAAGTCGGATGGTAAAAATTCCAAAGGACATTCAAGCCAACAAATCCACGTCAACAGTACTTTAGAAAGCCGCTCGAAAGATCCGGTGAGTTCTGCTCCACTGATTTGGAGTAATTTTAACAATTTCATTTTTGCAAAGGATCCAGTGCTTAGTGATTTGTCTTCTGATCTTCTCACATCCAGTGTAAGGCCCTTTACAACTTCTGTTCCCTTAAAAAGAAAAAAAAAATCAATAGAACTTTCATGTGATTGTTTGTAATAAGTTTGACAATAAAGATACAAATGAATGTGCTTTTCTGTATGCAATGAGTTCTTACCATCTGCATCTTGAGTACTATCCACGCATCCTCTTGACTCCAAATTCTGCTCCTTCGTGCAGGATTTTCAGG
>Ga0307516_10008461_pt1 | contig 11642 bp, 13 predicted proteins | sample 19_EM_MG_FD_203310 | JGI IMG/M metagenome (GOLD analysis project Ga0307516, IMG submission 203310) | Populus trichocarpa ectomycorrhiza microbial communities from riparian zone in the Pacific Northwest, United States - 19_EM | ecosystem: Host-associated > Plants > Roots > Unclassified | place...
CGAGGTGAGGCCCAGATCGGCGATGACCGGGTTCAGCCACATCCACGGACGCCGTGCTGCCCAAGCCCAGTAGCCGGTCAGCTCCGCGCGGGCGGCCTCGCGGACGTCATCGTCGGTCATCGCAGGTAAAACGTCGCATGGCGAACGTTCGAAGACGGCATACCCGTGCCGTACCAGCTCTGCCCTCGTGATTCCGGACAGGATGCGCTGCACGAGCGATCCGTGGGTCCAGGTCGGATGCGGGACGCGGACATCGACGGCCTGCATGGCGTCGACATAGACACATCCGAGGTCCATACCTGCCGCCACACCGGCGTCAAGGTGACGATGCAAAGCCACGAGCGTCGATTGACGACGCCTATAGACCGGGCCGTCGACAAAGGCGACCAGGTCGAGGTCGCTGACCCCGGGGGTGTAGTCACCGGTGGCCAGAGATCCCGCGACAAGCAGGTCTGTAACCCATCCCAGTGCTTCGAGCTGCCGGCCGAACTCCAGGACGGCCGGCAGCGAGGTGACCATGATGGCAGCCTAACGATCCTGTTGAAGAAACTGCAGATGGGCCGTTCTGTTCGGCGAGCGGGGTCATCATCCCCGCACTCATCCGCGATGGGCGTGCAACGCGTGAGGCAGCCAACCAGTTTGTTTGACCGCTGAGCCCCGCCTACGGATCGACGGCTAACTACTTCCGTCGGCGGAAGAGTTCGGCCAGCGCTCGGATGATCTCTGCGCGATCCTTCGGCTCGGTACCGCGAAGAGCTATCCAGGTTACGACGATGACGCCCATCGTGAGAACGCATACGGGCAGCGCGAAGTCCCAGCTACCGCGGTCCATGATCCCGAGTCCCACTTCGATCCCTCTCCGACTCAAGCCGGTCGAGGAGGGCGGGACCCAACTCGACCAGCACAACGTTTGGCTTCGTTGTGGGTCTCGCCGTCGACGCCATACACAGGAATATCGACAGCTACGTGGATCCGGCCTACGAATGTAGGCGTCTTGACCATCGCCGATGGATCACCGCAGCGCAGGCCGGCAACACGCGACCGTGGCATCGTCGGCATCCTGCCCACGCCAAGATCGAACGCCGCGTTGAGGGCACTGGCGCTCGATGGCATGACTATGACCGCAGCCGGGCGCGCCATGGATGATCGGGGTGGGTCAGACCGAGCGCCGCGTCCAGCCAGCCGCGTTCCGCCCGGGACAGCAGCGGCAGCACGCCGGTGAAGTCGGCCTCGTCCTTGCCCCGGGTGTTCTTCGCCTTGAACAGCAGCACGACCTCGATGGCCAGGTACGGGATCCGGTCGTCGGTGTGCCGGATGATCTCGCGGTACGGCCGGTGGATCCGCTGCTCGTCGCGGCGGCAGATCCAGACGTCCCCGTCGTGCGGCTCGCGGAAGACGTCGAAGCGCCACCTGCCCGCCGCCGGATCCCAGGCCCAGGTCTGGTGCGAATCGCCAGCCAAGGTCTCAGCCGTCAGCGGCACCAGGACGCCATCGCCCGCCGGCACCCAGAAGTCAAGCTCGGGAAACAACGGCCGCAGCAGCGCGAAGTGCGTAGCCGGCACACCGACCTCCAGGTCCCCGTGCGTGCGGGACTGCTCGCCGCGGAACAGATCCACCGCCCAGCCGGCCGCGATGTACCAGGGGACCGGTAGGTCGCGGAGGCGCTCGGCCAGATGGTGCGGGTGCCAGGCCTCCCACGCGTCGACATCGGGATGGTCCACGACAGCGAGTCTATGACTGCTGGCAGGCGCGGTCGAACACGCCGCACGAGGTGACCAGGGTGCTTGGTGTTCACACATCGAGTTCGTTGCAGAGGTCTTCGTAGCGGTCCAGGTAGTCCGGAGTGGTGCGATGACGGGCGAGCCCGACAGTGTCGAACTCGTCGAGGCCCTCGGCGGCTTGGACGCCCAAGGCGCGCAGCGCAGCGTTGATGTTGCTTACCGCCTCGACCCGGCGGCCCTCGACGAAAGCGCATGCCCATTGGTCACCGGCTCCGCCGAAGTAGTCGGTCATCACGAGAGCGAAGGTCGCGGCTCGCTCACCGGCGAGAGCCGCTGCGAGGCTGAGCACGACCGCCTCCCGGGGGAAGATGACCGGGAAGGCAGGCGGAATGTCGAGCATCGCAGTTTCGCCCCGGCGTGCCTGCATATACGCCGTGTAGTAATGGCTGATGTGGGCCAGCCGCAGGCGCTGCCCGAGGGGCAGACCCACCACGTCCCATTCGCTCGCCGCACGCTCGTCGAACGGCTCGCCGACAATCACCGCGCAGATGCTGTGTCCCATCAGTGCGATGATCCTCTTGCTGCCCACCAACCGGCGTCAGCCCTCGCCCCGGACCGCGGCGGCATCCTCACTTTGCCGCGTCGGGAGCGCTGGCGTTGAGCACGGCAGCGACGCAACGCGAGGTATGACAACGTTCTCTGCCCTCGGTCCCGCCGTCGTCTCTTCCAACAGCGCCGCGCTCCAGACGGCGGTCTTCGCCTACCTCGGCCGCTACCGCGGCGCGACCCGGTCGCACACCGAGTCGGACCTACGCATCTTCCTGACCCTGGTGTACCGGCCAGGAACTCGACCCGCTCACGGCCAGGCGGGTCGACATCGAGCGGTACGTGCGCTGGCTGCAGGACGTGCGTTGCTACCAGCCCTCGACGGTCTCGCGGCGTTTGTCGGTCGTGATCGGCTGCTACCAGGTCTGTGTCATCGACCAGGTCCTGCCGCACTCGCCAGCCGACTACGTCCGCCGGCCGCTCGCGCCACCCGAGTCACCCACCCTCGGACTGGGACATCTACAGTTCGAAGCGCTGATCACCACCGCCCGGCTATCCACCAAACCGAACGACTTCGCCCTGATCGCGATGCTCGGCCTACTCGGACTGCGGATCTTTGAAGCGTGCGGCGCCAGCATCAGCGACCTCGGCGAGGAACATGGCCACCGCGCCCGCACCGTCAAATCACTTCAGTCACGCCACACTAGTGCCGCTACCGCGCCGGGGGCGGCATATCCGGTGGCAGGTTAAGTCTTTTCTTTACGAGAATCCAGTTAGCATCCTTGAGGGAGTCCTCCACTCTCGGATCGCTTTCGATTCTTTTTTCGATTTCATCAACATGATCGACAAGGAAGTCCAGACAGCGTTGAAATTCAAGGTCACCTTCATAGGCGATTCCTAAAACTGATGCCCAAACGGGCGCCACATAGGGATCACCGTCTCGCTTCCCCAACCCCACCCAGGGCAGATTTCCGCGATCAAGCTTAAGCAAAAAGTGAGTTCTCGACCTGGCAAGCTTCCATGTTTCAGTCGCCATTGCCCCCCTCTCGTGTTCCACCTCGACGAACCCGAGGCCGATCAAGTGAGCCTTTACGGTCTCCATATAACGATGCGGGGTCGACTCGACTCGACTCATAGATGGCGTTGTCGGTCACGCACCCACACGACTGCTGCCTTACCTTCTCCCACGTCGCGGCGGTCCGACTCGAACAGGTCGGTGGCCGCGATCAGCAGGCCAAGCTTGGCGTAGCCGTAGGTCCTTGCATCGAAGTCGGGGCGTTGTTTGGTGATGAGGTGCCCGACCGCGGCCAGCCGTGCCCATCCGTCTTCACCCGAGGCTGCCTCGACCGCGCTGCGTAGCTGGTTGACGAGCGCGGTGTCAGCGCGTAGTTGCTCGCGGCTTAGCGTGCCCGCTGCCGGCGGTACGTTGTCGGTCTGCACGGTACTGACGGCCGGTCTGCGCAGGTTCTCGGTGTAGATGAACTTGTCGCATGCAGCGACGAAGGGTTTGGGCGTCTTGCGTTCGCCGAAGCCGTAGACGGTGAGCCCGGACTCGCGGAGGCGGGATGCGAGGCGGGTGAAGTCGCTGTCGCTGGAGACGATGCAGAACCCGTCGAAGCGGTCGGTGTAGAGCAGGTCCATCGCGTCGATGATCATGGCGGCGTCGGTGGCGTTCTTGCCGGCGGTGTAGCTGAACTGCTGCATGGGCTGAATGGACTGAGCGAGCAGCTGCTCCTTCCAGCCGCGCAGTCCTGCGCCGGTCCAGTCGCCGTAAGCGCGCTTGACGTGAGCGGTGCCGTAGTTGGCGACTTCGGCCAGCAGTCCGTCAGCGATGGTCGGCTGGGCGTTGTCGGCGTCGATGAGCACCGCGAGCCGGGCTGAGGTGTCAGAAGCCGTGATCATGCCCGCTGCCGCCTCTCCTGCGTGCCGGAATCGTTTCGTATGCCCCTTGCTGGGTCACGGATGAGGTTTGTGGGCGACCGCGGCCAGGATGCCGATGTCGTGGTGGTCGCTGGTGTCGATGAGAGGTCCGGGTTGCCATTGGGAAACCCAGACAAGGCCGGGTTCGGTCAGCTCGAGTCCGCTGAGGAATTCACCGATCTGCGCCCGGCTGCGTAGTCCCCCGGTGGGGGCGGTGGTCCGTCGGTAGACCTGGGCGACGGTGTCGGCGCTGGCGTTGTCGAAGGCTTCGTCGACGGGGTGGGACAGCACGACGTAGCTGCCGGGGGCGAGTTGGTCGCGCAGGTAGGCGACAGCCGGGTAGGCGTCGTTGTCGTCGACGAAGTGCAGCATGGAGACCAGAAGCAGTCCGACAGGCTTGTTCAGGTCGATCAAGGTGCGCACGTTGTGGTGACTGAGGATGGCCTCGGGGCTGCGCAGGTCGGCGCGGATGGCTGACGCGTTCGGGTTGCCGCGCAGTAACGTGATGCTGTGGGCGACCGCGACCGGGTCGGTGTCGACGTAGACGACACGGGCTGCCGGCCGGGCGTCGGCGATGATTTCGTGGACGTTACCCACGGTGGGTATGCCGGAGCCGATGTCGAGGAATTGGCGGACGCCTTGGCCGAGAAGGTATCGCACGGCGTTGCCGAGGAACGCCCGGTTGGTACGGGCGATGCCGCGAACGTTCGGGATCGCGGCCGCGACTTGTTCAGCGGCGGCCCGGTCGGCGGCGAAGTTGTGGTTCCCGCCGAGGTAGTAGTCGTACATGCGGGCAGGGCTCGGCGTGTCGAGGTCGACGCCGTAGGACCAGTCTCCGGCCGTCATCCATAAGTTCTAGCATCCTGTGCCCGCGGCGCGTGACTACCGTGTCCGTCATATCGTCGGGCGGTGCCCGATCTGCGGGGCCGGCGGCGGGCGCCGGGCCCCGCGGATGCGGTTAGCGGTCGGGCCGGGACGCTCCCGCATACGCGGCGGCTTCCAGCACGGACAGGGCGTCGGTGGACGCGAATGGCCGGCCGAAGTGTCGTCCTTGGGCGAGATCGACGCCGAGGGCGGCCAGGCGGTCCACGGTCTGCTGGGTATTCACCCCCCGGACGATGGTGGTGAGGTTCAGCGACTGGGCGAGAGTGACCATGGCTTGCAAGACGGCGTCGGCCCCGGTGGCGGGGGCCGGGTTGTCCAGATCGGTCAGCAGGCTGCGATGGAACGTCAGCGTGTTCAGCGGCAGGTGCCGCAGGTAGGCGAGGGTGGTGCATCCGGTACCCACGTCGCTGATACCGACCCGCACGCCGCGGGCTGCCAGTTGCGCGGTCAGCGTGTGGGTCTGGTCGACGTTGCCGGCGGCGAAGCGTTCCGGGATGTCCACGCTCAGCCGGTGGGCGGGCAGGCCAGTGGCGGCCAGAGCCCGGTCGATCTGCTCGATCAGGTAGGTGGGGCTGAGTTGAGCGATCGGCATGTCGATGTTCACGGCGAGGGAGTGCGTTGCCGGCCATGTGGCGGCGTCGCGGCAGACGGTCTCGACCGTGCGGGCGAACAGATTCGGCAGCCAGCTGCTGTCGCCGGCGAGGTCGGTGACCTGATCGGGGTCGAGTTCCCGCAGCAATGGATGTAGGTAGCGGGTGTGCACCTGCAGGCGGTGCGTCGCGCCGTCGGCCAGCGACACGATCCGGTCGTAGCGCAGTTCGAAGTCCGCGACGTCTACTGGTCCTTGGCTGTCGCCACGCAATGATGGCCGCCGCGTGGCCTGGGGTTGATACCAGGCCCGGTCCAGGCCGGCGTCGCGGGCGAGGACCAGAGCGCTCTCGGCGTCGCGGAGCAGGCGGCCCGCCGACGGCGCCGAGGCGGGCGCCTCGGCCAGCCCCACCCGGCCGGACACGGTGACGCGATATGGCTCCACCGCGATGGGCTCGGCGACGGCCGTCAGCACCTTGTCGGCGACTTCGATCATCTGCGCGGTCCCCGCACTGTTCTCGATCAACAAGGCGAACTCGTCCGAGCCGAGCCGGGCGACCAGATGGTCCTGCTCGCCGACCAGCGCGGTCAGCCGGCGGGCGATTCTGGTCAGCACCCGGTCCCCGACCGCCGCACCGAAGTTGTCGTTGACGGTCTTGAACCCGGCGATGTCCAGCACGCACACCCCGAGGTGGTGTCCTCGCCCTGATCGGGTGCGGGCGGCGTCGAGGCGCTCGGTGAACATGGTCCGGCTCGGCAGGCCAGTCAGCGGGTCGAACAGGGCGATCCCGCCGTGCCCGCGTGGTCCGCCCACCCGCAGGGACAGCGCGACCTGTTGGCTGGCGCTCTTCACCGCCTGCTGGACCGCGGCCTGCTGGTCGCGGACCAGGCTGCGCAGCTGTTCGGCGTAGCCGGTGGCCACCGCACCCAGGATCGCCGCACGGGCCTCGCCGTGCCCCGATTCGCCGGCCTCGGGCAGCCAATGGTGGGCCAGCACCGCGATGGTGCAGCCCATCACTTCCGGTTGCCACAGCCCTGCGTGGACCAGTTCCTGACCCACAGCCTCCCCAGCCGCCAGATCCCATGGGTCAGCGGCCGCGGCCGCGTCCAGCCGGTCCACCAGGGCGGGTAACAGCCCCGCCAGGTCAGCTGTCGGCGCCAGCGGTCCCGCCGCGTCCCGCAGCGACGTGGCCCATCGCCCCGCCAGGTCCACCTGGTCGCTGGACTCCGCACCCGCAGTCGCGTACCTGTCGTCGACATGGTGACCGGTGGTCGCCTGGACGGCGCCCATCGAGGTGTACGGCACCCGGCGCGGCAGCGCGCCGGCGCCGGCCGAAGTGGTCAGCCGCTCCGCCATCAGACGGGCCTCGATCAGGGTCGCCACGGATTCCCGGACGGCCAGCGTCGTGTGCTCGCCGGCCCGCCGGCGCGCCGCGGTGACGATCTCGTCGGCACGGCGGTGCGCCTCGGCGATGATGCGATGCGACTGATGTTCCGCCGCGGCAATCACGCCCGTCGCGGCACCCGGAGCGTCTGGCCGGCCTGCGTTGGCGCCCACGCGGGGTGCCGTCGGCGGGTCACCGTCCAGCAGCCGCCGCAACCGTTCCTCCGTGACCTGCGAGGACCGGCTTTCCAGGACTTTGTCAATGTCGTTCATGAACTCACCGAGGAGACCTGCGACCGCCTCCGGCGTGTCCCGATCGTCAGGCTCCGGCGTCGATGTCCCGCTCATCGTGTGCCCCCTTGCGTCGCCGTGCGCGCCTGGCCCCGCTGCCGCGGCGCGATATCTGGATCGTTCTCGAGTCCCTGCTTGAGGCGCTGACGGGCGAGGCTGATGTTCTTACGAATCGTCGCCGGGGTCTTGCCCAGCAACGCGGCGATCTCGGCCGTGGCGTATCCCTGCACCTCACAGAGGTAGAAGGCATCCCGCTGCGCCGGCGGTAGCCGCTGCACCATCGCCGTAGCCCAATCCTGGTATTCCCACGCGCTCAGCCGAGGGTCCTCCACGGCTTCCTGCTCCGCCGACCCCCGCTGCTCGGCGAGCCCTCGTTCGCGGTCGTGACGGCGGTTCTGCTCGTTACGCAACTTGTAGAAGGCGCTGAGCGCCGCCTGCGAGGCATACGCGACCGGATTCGTCAGCTCCGTCCACCGGCCCATCACCTCGATCATCGCCGCGGACAGCGCGTCCTCCGCGTCCTGCACTGACGCCCCGAACGCCAGCAGCCTCCTCAAGATCACTTTCTCCGAGCTGCGGTAGAACTCCGAGAAACTCGCGTCCAAGATCAACCTGCCCGTATGTGCAGTCGGTAAAAACTCATCCGACTCAGCGTCACCATCGTGCGTGTCCACCCGGACAGTCCTCCGATCATCGCTCCTCAACGCTTCCACTACTAAGGTCCTTTGCAATGCGAAAACGTGAAGACAAACGCGAAGATCCTTTACGGAGAGCGCTCTATTCTCAATTCACTCGTGACCAAACATGACCGAACACAACGGCACGCGTACCGGGAACACGAAACAATTTCTGACTCGATTGTCTTTTGCGATCGTCGCTACCTGGCCGACAGCGGATTCCAATTCCTGTGCTACTCAACGCAGGACGTGGTGCCAGCTCGCCGGCCCATGATCTGCGGTCCCCGTTCATGCCGCCGCCGTACACGACGCAACAGCCGCATGAACCGCCGCCAGTACGGCGGGCAACAGCCGACTCACGTGGTCGCGGGCACGAGCGCGCCTCTGCGGCCTTCTACCTGAACGCCGGCCCCTTGTCCGGACCGGGAAGGTTGGGCAGGCTGCCCGGCCGGCAGCAAGACCCGGCCGACACGCGGCAGGATCCAGCCGCCACCACACCCGTGCACCACGTGCCGCCGGTTCCGCAGAGGTAGGTTCCGGCTTGGACGGTGGTGGCGAGGTCGGCGAGTCGGCGCGATCGGCCGGGTCGCGGGTTCAGGTGGCTGCTGTGCAGGACGATGCCCGTCCAGCCGAGAAGACGCAGCAGCAGGCAGGTGGAGGCTTCGGCGATCTGCCCGGTGCGGTCGGTGGTCGCGAACAACTCGGCGATCGGGCCGAGGTGGGTGTGCAGGTCACGCCAGTGAGGGCTGGCACGGTAGGGCTGGGCGAGTAGCTGGGTGGTGCGGCGGGCGCATCGTTCGGGTTCGGTGATACGGGCCCGGTGGATAAGGGTGGCGGTAGCCCACGAGTTCGCGCACGAAACCTGACCGACCTGCATAGCTACGCGAGGGTCCGCGCAAGCCATCAGGTTCGCGGCTGCGTACTAAAAGATGCGCGCCTGAAGCGCTACGGTGCCGGGCGTGGCGATCACGAGCCCGGCCGAGCAAGGGATTCCGCTGTGACGATCGACGCGGCCAGGGATCCGGTCGGCCATGGACGGTTCCGCACGCATGCCACGAATCTTGACGCTGTGCGGGAGCTGCTCGCCGAGGTCAGGATCACCGGTCGGCAGATCGGGCAGGACCAGTCAGCGTTCGGGCCGCTGTGTGGGTGGATCCTTACCGGCCTCGGCGACCGCTACGCCCGCCACGAGGAACAGATCGCCTACGTCGAAGAAACCCTGCTGCTGATGGTCGAGGGACTCCACCGCGTCGCCGACGGCAAGCAGGAACTCAAGGCGCTGATCCGCCGTGATGGCGACGTGATGACCATCGACGGTACGCCGCTCATCGACGAGCCCTCACGTTCCTTGCGCGGTCTCATGGACAGTGTGACCGCCAGGGTGCAGAACAGGGACTGGGTGGAACCCCAGCTCGCCGGGGCCGCACCGGTGGCGGAGTTCGTCGCGCCGGTCGACCAGATGTACACCGCGCTTCGGGTCGGCGGACTGCACTACGCGATGACCTGCATCGGCCCGCTGCGTCAACTCCTCGACGACCTCACCGGGATGCCAGATGTGGTCGCCTCGCACGCAACGCTCTGGCACACGGCGGGCGTCGACTTGCAGCAGCTCAGCGTTCTCCTGCGGCAATGCCTCGATCAGGACCTGCCCCGATGGGATCGGCTGGATGTGCGGTCCTACCGGGCGCTCATGGCCCACAACGTCGAGGCCCTCGTCGGGCTCGCCGAAACATCCACGGCGATGGCCGTCATCACCAAGGCCGTCGGTGATCTGATCCTGCTGACCCGCGACATCATCCGAGGGATCATCGGTGACCTGTTCGCCCGGGTGATCCTCTGGACAGCCGACACTTCCACCGTGATATCGCAGGCGGTGATGACAACGCGGCTGGGCACCGTCGTCGCCACTACCTGGCGCATCCACGCCTATATCACCGCCCTGACCACCAGCATCACCACGCTGTCCCGGACCGTCGACGGTTGACTCCGTTCACCCCCGCTGAGCGTTGCGGGTGCGGGAGCGCGGAGTCGTCACGGCGGAGCCGTCCCCGGCGGGCCCCGACCGGCTCCGTCGGCGTCGCCGGTCCGGGTCCGACTGGCCCGTTCCGCCCGGGTCTCAGCCGTTGGCCTGTGCTTCAGGACGCGAGGTGGTCCGGTACGCCGGCTACCAGGCGCACGCCGTCTCGGTCGTCCATCCAGCTCGGTCACCGGCGGAGGAAGGCCAGGTCGACGGCGGTGCGGTCGGCGTGCGCGAGGTTCGCTCCTTCGTCGGTGCTCAGCCGGGTGTACCAGGAGGTCAGGTCGTCGTCTCCGCCGTGCCAGTTCACGTATTCGTTGAAGCGGTAAAACCAGTACGTGGTGCAGCTGGTGCAGATCTTGAGTGCTTCGAGGTCGTGGTTGGACTCGTACAGCACCCGGACCGTGGTGAGGCTGGCTGCGTCACAGCAGTCCAAGAACGTGGGCTCCTGCATGATGTCCTCCGTCGGTTGCCGGCTCTGCCTGCCGGGTCGAGCGGATACGGGTTCAGGCGGCGAGGATGGCGGAAAAGCGCTCCTCGGCGAGGTCGAGTTGGCGGTGGATGTGGTCCTTGACGCTCGGGTCGAGGGGTGTGTCGGGGCGGTCGAGCAGGTCGCGGAGGACGGGTACGGCGCTGGTGTACTTGCGGGCGGAGCGCTGCACTTTGGGGCCGATGGTGTGGATGATGCCGACACCGTTGTCAGTGAAGTCGGACAGCTTGATCACCCGCGCCCACGGTTCGGCGGCAAGGGCGGTGGCGAGGTGGTCGACGTACTGCCGGGTCCGGTCGACGCCGGCCTGGTGTTCGGGGTTGGTGACCGCGTTGACCAGCTGGGCGACCCGCCGTCCGTAGCGGTCGGTAATGACGGCCAGTGCCTGGTCACGCGGTGGTGGCCCGTGTCCGGGGGGCAGGCCGATCATGGCCCAGGGTTGGTCCTCGACGGCGTCGTGTAGCACCGCCGCGACCAGTACGTCCGGGTCGGTGATGCGGTAGTAGCACAGGATCCGCAGGGTGACCCGGAGCAGGTGGTTGAGGTAGGGCTCGCGGGTGCGGCGCTGGTGGGCGTGCAGCTGCGCGGCCCAGTCCGCCGCGTCGCCGACGACCCGGCGGGCGTCTATCGGGAGCCGGTCGAGTTCGAGGGCGAGCCGCCGTCGCAGGCCGGCTTCGCCGTGGATCTCGGTGATGGCGTGCAGCGGCATGACGAGTAGCTGCGCCGCCGGTACCGGGGCGGTGGGCTGATGCTGGGGTGTGGTCATGTCTCCATTGTCGATCATCAAGCAATCATGGGGAACTATGAATGAGGTACTCTGCTATAGGGTTGGGCTATGGCTGAGCCGCGGATCTCGTACGACGCGTTGGCCGCCTTCGCGGCCTTCGCCGACACCCTGAACCTGACGAAAGCGGCGGCGGCGCTGCACATCTCCCAGCCGTCCCTGCACGCCAAGATCGGCACCTTGTCCCGGGAACTGGATAGGCCGCTGTACGTCAAGGTCGGCCGCCGGCTCGTGCTCACACCGGACGGTGAACTTGTCGCCCGGTTCGCCCGCGAGCAGAGCGACCGGATCGGCCGGCTCCTCGACGAGCTCCAGCAGACACCGACGAGCAGGCCGATC
>Ga0307516_10008463_pt1 | contig 11640 bp, 10 predicted proteins | sample 19_EM_MG_FD_203310 | JGI IMG/M metagenome (GOLD analysis project Ga0307516, IMG submission 203310) | Populus trichocarpa ectomycorrhiza microbial communities from riparian zone in the Pacific Northwest, United States - 19_EM | ecosystem: Host-associated > Plants > Roots > Unclassified | place...
GCGTTATCGCCTTGCGGCGAACGGCCCGCGTTGCCGTCCCTATTCGGTTTTGCTCCCGGTGGGGTTTACCATGCCGGTTCCGTTGCCGGACCCGCGGTGCGCTCTTACCGCACCTTTTCACCCTTACTTGCCCGCCCTTTTGGGGCGGGAAGCGGTTCGTTCTCTGTGGCACTATCCCTGGGGTCGCCCCCGCCGGACGTTATCCGGCACCGTATGTCGATGGAGCCCGGACTTTCCTCTCCTGCGGCCTTTCGGCGCTTGCCGGAGCGGCCGTCCGGCCGACTGACGGGATCAGGCATGCGGGCTGAAGCGCGCGGCGTCAAGCGATATCGCCCGCGGCGATCGCCAAAATAATTTATCCTGACGATGTCGTTCAGCGTGTCGGCCGCTCGACTGGATGTATCGGCGACCCAGCCGAAGATGAAGGAGTTCCAGAGATGCAGTATCTGCTGATGATCTACCAGAACGAAGCCGAGTACGCCAAAATGGACGCAGCGGCCGGCCAGAAGATGTTGGAGGAATACGGCGTCTTCACGCAAGGCATCATCCAAAGCGGAAATTTCAAGGCGGGCGACCGCTTGCGGCCGACCACGACTGCGACCACGGTGCGGGTGCGCGACGGCAAGACGCTCACGACCGATGGCCCGTTCGCGGAAACCCGCGAGCAACTCGGCGGCTATTATCTGATCGAGGCCAAGGATCTCGACACCGCGCTAGCGATCGCAGCGAAAATCCCCAGCGCCAGGATTGGTTCGATCGAGGTCCGGCCGATCTGGGTCTATAACTGACGACGAAGTCGTTATTCCGGGGCACGCGTCTTCGCGTGGCCCCGGAATCCCGAGGTTGTCTTGTTCGAGGTTGTCTCGTGAGGTTGCCCGATATGCAATTGCGCATCTGAGGTTCGTGCTCCGCACGCCCCCGGAACGACGATGGTAGATAGCGTTCACCCCCATGACATCAGCCGAAATCGAAAAAATATTCCGTGACGAGGCGGGCCGGGCGCTGGCAACCTTGATCCGGCTCGTCGGCGATTTCGACCTCGCCGAGGACGCGCTGCAGGACGCCTTCGCGGTGGCGCTGGAGCGCTGGCGCAAGGATGAGCCGCCGTCCAATCCGCGCGCCTGGCTGGTCAATGTCGGACGCAACAAGGCGGTCGACCGCGTCCGCCGGCAGGTCGCGTTTCGCGACAGGCAGCAGGATGTCGCGCGCCAGATCGAGCTCGACGCCCAGGCCTGCGATGAATCGAGCGACGCCACCGTCGTCGACGACGACATGCTGCGGCTGATCTTTATTTGCTGCCACCCGTCCTTCGCGCCCGAGGTTCAGGTCGCCCTGACCCTGCGTACGGTCTGCGGCCTGAGCGTTGCGCAGGTCGGGCGTGCCTTCCTCGTCGGCGAGGAGGCGATGTCGCAGCGGCTGGTCCGTGCCAAGCAGAAGATCCGCCTTGCCGGCATCGCCTACGAAGTGCCGGAGCGCGAGGCGCTCGCCGCCCGGCTCAACGGCGTGCTGGCGGTGATCTATCTCGTCTTCACCGAAGGCTATGTGGCGACCTCCGGCGAGGCCCTGATGCGGCCGGATCTCGCGCGCGAGGCGATCCGGTTGGGCGGCCTGCTCGATGCCTTGATACCCGGGCGAAGTGAGATCCAGGGCCTGCTGGCGCTGATGCTGCTGCACGATGCGCGGCGCGCCGGGCGGGCGACCGCCGATGGCGACATCGTGCTGCTGGAGGAGCAGGACCGTTCGCTGTGGGACCGCGCGCAGATCGACGAGGGATTGAGGCTGCTCGACGAGGTGCTGCGGCTGCCGGGGCGGCCGCAAGCCTATGCGGTGCAGGCCGCCATCGCCGCGCTGCATGCGCGCGCCCCGAATTATCACGAGACCGATTGGCCGCAGATCGCGGGCCTTTACGAAGTGCTGCTGCGGATCAGCCCGTCGCCGGTGGTCGAACTCAATCATGCGGCCGCCGTGTCGATGGTGGACGGACCGGCGCGTGCGCTCGACCTGATCGACGCGCTCGCGGCGCGCGGCACCCTGAGGGGCTACGAATTGCTGCCGGCGGTGCGCGCGGATCTGTTGCGGCGGCTCGGTCGGCGTGAGGCGGCGCGCGCGGCCTATCTCGCCGCGATGGCGGCGACGCAATTGGAGCCGCTGCGAAGGCTCTACGCACGGAGGGTGGCGGAGCTGGACGGTGGCGTTGCAGGGAACGGGCACCCTTGATCAATCCGCCTTGATGCCTGCATGCCTGATCACCTTGACCCACTTCTCGGTCTCCGCTGCGATCAGTTTTTTCGGACAACTCCGAAGCGCGATCATCGAACTGGTCACGCACCGGCAGCAATGACGATGAGGGCGCCCGCCAGCGCCACGTCCTTAAAGAACAGGGTTCGCTCGGTCTTCTCCGTGAAATTGAAATGAAAGACGAACGCGGTGGCCAGACAAAACAACGCCAGCGCCCAGGCGGCGATCGGCAGTTGCCACCCGATCAGCAGAGCTGAGCCCGCACCCAGTTCGAATGCCGCGACGGCCGGCAGCAGAAGGGCCGGCACGCGATGCTCGGCCATGTGGGCAACGAAGGGTTGCGGGCCTGTGAGTTTTGCGATGCCGGCCAGGACAAACAGCATGGCGAGCAGGACTCGGCCGGCAATCGTGGCGATCGTTAAGGGCATGGCGGATACTCGTTCAGGTTTCTGACAAAGCTAGCGACGGACGCGGGTCTTTCGTTCCAGGTGAATCACCCTGCGCTTCGTTCCTGCATTTTCGCCGGCACGGAGAACAGAAGGGCCGACAGCACGAAGGCGAAAACGAAGAAAATCGTACGGCCGAGCACGAGCGGTCGCGCCGCGTCCGGCGGAATCACGGAAATCAGCACGCCGCAGGGGATGTAGCACCAGAGCACCACCGCGATGACGCGGCCGAACTTGCCGAACTGCCAGAAGCCGAACGAGTACAGCAGGACGGACAGGTAGCTCGCGTGAAACTTGATCTGCGAGGCGACCATCTGGAATTGTCCGTCTGCGGTGGATATGGGCAACCCGGATTCGATCGCGTGCGCCATCTCGACGATATGATGGTTTTCGAGCGCGTCGAGAAACGTGGTCGTGAGGATCGCCGCAAGTGCGACGGTCAGGATGCGGCCGTCCAGCATGTCGCGCAGACGTGCGGTGAGCACGACAAAGAAGGCGGCATAGAGGATCAGAAACAGGTTATCGAGGCCGAGATTGATCCGCAGCCCGAGCGGGTTGATCGGCGAGGCCGCGAGATGGGCCGTGAAAGCCTCGACCGAACGTGCGGTCTGGAAGAAATCCTGCGAGCTTTTCGTCCACACGATGGCAACGACCATCGCGGCGACGGTTGCAGCGGACAATGTAGCGAGGATCGCGAGCACGCGGTCCGTCGAGCGAATATCCATCGGGCTCTCCCGTTGCCGCGGCCGGCTTCATGTTATCGTATGGCGAACGCAATCAGGATATCAATTGATATCTGAAAATCAAATGATATTTTAAAATTTCGAAAGGGAGACCCGTGCCGCGGCTGAATCGGGAGGAAAGTCAAGCGCGTACCAGGGATTTGCTGGTTCAGGCGGCGCGCGATGAGATCGTCAGGAAGGGGTTTGCCCAGGCCACCGTGCGCGACATCGCCGACGCCGCCGGCTTCTCGCAGGGGGCGTTCTACTCGAACTTTCCCAGCAAGGAGGCCATCCTGCTGGAGGTGGTGCGGCGGCACCAAACCGAAGAGCGCGCGAAGATCGAGGCGGTGCTCGGCCACGCCCCCGGTCGTGCTGCCGACGCGATGAAGGGGATCGAACGATGGGCGGCTACGATCAACGCCGATCCGGGCTGGGCCATTCTTGCGGTCGAACTGCAGCTTCAGGCGTTGCGCAGCCCATCGTTTGCCTTGGGCTACAATGCTCTCAATCGCGAACACTTCGAGGCGTTGGGTGCGCTGATCACCAGGTTGTTCGATCTGCTTGGCAAGGCCGTGCCCGGCGATCCGATCGAGGTCGCCGCCGGCTTCATCGCGCTCGGCCGGGGCATGGCATTGTTGTCGCAGCAGGGCGACACCGGTCGCATCGGGCGAATTGTCGTGACGTTCCTCAATGCCGTGATCGCATCGGCGGAGAGCATTCGCGCCGAGAACGAGATCTGATCCGGCGGCAAGAAGCGTCGCGTTCCGATCTGACGGAAAGCGCGGCCGCTGCTACTTCGCCGCGACCGCTAACGCCTCGGCCGGAAGACTGGACAGCAATGAGTGCAAGGTGGTGAAAGTGGAACGATCTGCGATGCCGTCGACCCGGGCTGGACGGAAGTGACGCTGGAACGCGGCAACGACCTCCATGGTCAGCCCGTCATATTTTCCGGTCGCCGGGATGCCATAGCCGTACCGCGCGAGCGCCAGTTGCAGGTCGCGGACGTCGTCGCCGATGCTTCCCAGTTTCAGCGTTTCGCCGCGAACGATCGCCGCCGGCTGAACCCAGTGACCGACCCCGGAATTGGCCAGCGAATGCCACGGGAACTTCTCGCCCGGATCCTTCTTGCGCGCGGGCGCCACGTCGGAATGTCCGAGCACGCGATGGCTGGGAACGTTGCGCCGGAGCATGATACCGCGGCATAGCGCGGTGACGGCGGCGATCTGGCGGGACGGGAAATCCGGATAGCCCCAGTCGTGACCGCGATTGACGATTTCGATGCCGATCGAACAGGAATTGATGTCTTCCTCACCGGACCAGGACGACACGCCCGCGTGCCAGGCGCGTCTGGCTTCCGGCACGCTTTGCACGATGCGGCCGTCCTCCAGCACGATGTAGTGGGCCGAGACGTCGGTGCCGGCGCTACAGAGCTGGGTGATCGCGCCCTCCACGTCGGGCATGCCGGTGTAGTGCAGCACGATCATGTCGGGTAGACGGCCCTTGTTGCGATCGCCGTAGTTCGCCGACGGAATCACGTCGGACACGGTCGAGGAATCCGGCGTGAATGTCGTCATACCCGCGCTGGTCCGCGGGATCGGGAGCGGCCGCTGACGCTTCGAATCAGAACCATTGAAGGGCGACGAACCAAGCGGCATGGGAAAACTCAAACCCGGCAACAGAACGACAATAACGCGGTGTCAACTCAAGCCGCCACTATTCCTTGATGAAGCGCTCGGCGCAACCGAAGCGCGTGCGACTGCTTCGCATTTTAGCACAGTGTGTGCGACCAGCATCACCGTCTGGAACTTTTGAAAGCATGCCGATGCGTCCATTCTGTGTCGCGTGAGCGGAAGCTGGGTGGAAGCCACTCGCTGGTGTCCCGGTTCTAGCACTCGCATTCCGTTGCTGTGAACTCCTTTGCGAATGTCAGAACCGCAGGAACCAGCAAATATATGTTTCCAGAGCGGTTTTGGATTTGACATTGGCCACGATGGGGTCCGCGGATTTGTCAGATCCATCGCGACAGGGACTCCGTGAGGAAAGCCCAGCCCTGTGTCGAGCGCGAGGGAAGGATCAAAAACGCCAAAGTTCCGCCGCTGACCGTCAACGTTTTCTTAACGCTAAACGCCGTTACTGAGTGGTGAAGAGCCGAACCGGCGTGGCCTCTGTCTTGCGTTCGAAAATCCCATGGCAGCCCAGCAAATTCCATGTGGAAGATCGGGTTTGCGGCAGGGATGCCAGCGAACCGGCGAACACGCCGCGCGACGGTTTTTCACCGGGAGTGCCGCCGATCTGAAGTTCGTGAACCGCAAGCGGCGAGTCCGACCCGCGAACGTCAGATCGAAAAGCAGCACTCAAATCATAAGCTTGCTGGTAACCATGAGTTTTCGAAGCTCGTGGAACGTGATTGCTGAGATTGATCACGAACCTCGCAACGTGGGCACTAGCGGCGCCGCAAGGCGCTTGGATCTGAGGCGCAATGGGCCAGTTCGCGCACAAATTTTGTTTTTCGTGGCTCGCCGTGCCCGGAGGCTGGGCGTGAGCGAAGCCGTCCAGCAGTGCCACATCCCGGTGCTCGGCCGCGAGGCGGTCGGCATGCTCGCGCCCCGCGCGGGCGGGGTCTATGTCGACGCGACCTTCGGCGCTGGCGGCTATACGCGAATGATTCTCGAGACCGCCGGGACCAAGGTGATCGGCATCGATCGCGATCGCACCGCCATTGCTGACGGGTTTGATCTGGTGGAAAGAGCGGACGGGCGGCTGACCTTGATCGAGGACCGCTTCTCACATCTTGGTGAAGTCTGCGCCGCACAAGGTCTTGCTGGGGTCGATGGCGTGGTGATGGACGTCGGGGTTTCCTCGATGCAGCTCGACCAGGGCAGCCGCGGCTTTTCCTTCCGTTTCGACGGACCGCTCGACATGCGAATGGGCCACGCAGGCCCGACCGCGGCCGACGTCATCGCCCGCGCTTCCGAAGCCGATCTGGCCAACATCATCTACATCTTCGGCGAGGAGCGTCATTCGCGCGGGCTGGCCCGCGCCATCGTCGCCGCGCGCAAGGAGACGCCGATTGCGACCACGCGTGCGCTTGCCGACATCGTCGCAAAGGTCGTGTGGTCGAAGCCGGGCGATATCCACCCGGCGACCCGGACTTTTCAGGCGTTGCGGATCTTCGTCAACGAGGAACTCGACGAGCTCTATCTGGCGCTGTCGGCCGCGGAGCAGGTGCTGAAGCCGGGTGGCCGGCTCGCCGTGGTTTCGTTCCACTCGCTGGAAGATCGCATCGTCAAGAACTTCCTCAGCGAACGCGGCAAGGCCGGCGGCGGGTCGCGTCATCTGCCCGAGGTCGCGCAAGCCGCGCCGAGCTTTGAGCTCCTGTCCCGGCGCCCGATCGTGGCCGATGCGGCGGAGGTCGCCGCCAATCCGCGCGCGCGATCGGCCAAGCTGCGCGCCGCCGCGCGCAATGAGGCGCCAGCGCACGCACAGGCCGTGCTGCCGTCGTGGCCGCGGTTGTCCGACGTGATGAGCGGAGGCTGACCCTTGCGGATCATCCATCTCCTCGTGATCGGTGCGCTGATCTTTGCGGCCGCCTATGTCTATCGCATCAAGATGGAGTCGACCGCGCGGGTCGAACGCGTGCTGCGGCTGCGCGCCGAAATCCGCGAACAGCGCGACGCCATCGCGGTGCTGCGCTCCGAATGGGCCAAGCTCGACGCGCCACTGCGCCTGCAGGGGCTTGTGGAACGTCATCTGGCGCTGAAGCCGATCAACGCCACGCAATACGATTCCCTGAAGAATCTGCCGGAGCGGCCGCCGCGCCTGGTCCGGCCGGGTGAACCCGATCCGATCGGCACAATGATCAACACCATCGATGCCGCGGCCGAAGCGCCGGAGGCGACGGGGGCGATACCGGAGCCGGAGGACAGGCAATGAGCGGCGTCAAACCTCTGGAGCCCTGGCGGCGGCGGCTGATCCGCAGTCTGCTTTACGGGCGCGACGTTGATCGCGCCTTGAAGGCGCGCGCCCGCGTCGGTTTCGCCATGCTGGCGTTTGCGGCGATCTATGCGGTGATCGGCGGACGCCTCGCGATGTTTGCGCTCGGCGCCGACGGCCATTCGAGCGCGCGGCGCGCCGCGGCGCAGGATGCGATCGCGACAGCGCGGCCCGATATCGTCGATCGCAATGGCGACATCCTCGCCACCGACGTCAAGGCGCCGAGCCTGTTCGGCGAACCGCGTCGCATCATCGACAAGGACGAGGCCATCGAGCTTCTGACCGCGACCCTGCCCGACCTCGACACGTCAGAGGTGCGCGACCGGCTGACGGCGAAAAAGGGCTTCGTCTGGCTGAAGCGTGAAATCAGCGCGACGCAGCAGCAGGAGATTCACCGACTCGGCATTCCCGGCATCGGCTTCCTGCGCGAGAACAAGCGGGTCTATCCCACCGGCAACGAGGTCGCTCACCTGATCGGCCTGGTCAACATCGACAACCAGGGCATCGCCGGGATGGAGAAATGGCTCGACAGCAACGGCCTTGCCGATCTGCATCGCGCCGGCTTCGCCACCGATCGTCTGCAGCGCCCGATCGAATTGTCGGTCGACCTGCGGGTCGAACATGCGCTGCGCGATGAGTTGCTCAAGGCCAAGGAGAAATACCACGCCAAGGCGGCGTCCGGCCTTGTCTCAAACGTCCGGACCGGTGAGATCGTGGCGATGGTGTCGGTCCCGGATTTCGATCCGAACAACCCGAAGGAGGCGCATGATCCCGACCGGATCAACCGCCTGACCACCGGCGTCTACGAGATGGGATCGACGTTCAAGGCCTTCACGCTGGCGATGGCGCTGGATTCCGGCAGGATCAGCCTCGACTCGATGTGGGATGCCAGGGGAAACCTGCACTACGGCAAGTTCACCATCCATGATAGCCACGCGCTGGGACGTTTCATCAACACCAAGGAAGTGTTCACCTTCTCGTCCAATATCGGTGCCGCGCGAATCGCGCTCGGCCAGGGCGTTGAGGCGCACAAGGCGTTCCTGGCCAAGATGGGGCAGTTGACGCGGCTGCGCACCGAGCTGCCGGAGAGTGCGGCTCCGCTGGTGCCGCGCCACTGGGGTGACCTGAACACGGTGACTATCGCGTTCGGCCAGGGCCTGTCAGTGGCGCCTCTGCAGGCGGTGATGGGCATCAACGCACTGGTGAACGGCGGCTTCTTGATTCCACCGACATTCCTGAAGCGCAGCGAGGCAGAAGCTGCGGCGATGGCCAAGCGAGTGGTCAAGCAGGAGACCAGCGACAAGATGCGGTATCTGATGCGGCTCAATGCCGAAATCGGCACCGCCAAGACCGCCGACGTCAAGGGATATTATGTCGGCGGCAAGACCGGCACTTCTGAGAAGGTCATCAACGGCCACTATGCCAAGAAACGGGTGCTCAACTCTTTCACCGCGATCATGCCTGCCGACAATCCGCAGTATCAACTTCTTGTCATGCTGGACGAGCCGCAGGCGCTGCCCGAAACGCATGGCCTCATCACGTCGGGTTGGAACGCGGTGCCGACCGGCGGCGCCGTGATCTCCCGGATCGCGCCGCTCCTTGGCATCGAACCGCGTTTCGATCTGCCGCCGTCCGACCGCCTCATTCTTGCGGCATCGCGGGCAACGCAGTAAGGCGTAGTCCATCGTTGGGGATGGCGCGGCGGCAGCCGCACTGGAACAGCATGAAACTTCGCGAACTTTTCGGCGATGACGCCAGCATGGCCCCCGAAGCGGAGGCGACCGAGGTCAAAGGCCTTGCCGTCGACAGCCGCCTGGTGAAGCCAGGCGACGTGTTTTTTGCGCTTGCCGGCGCCAAAACAGACGGCGCGCGCTTCATCGATGCCGCTGCTGCCTCGGGCGCGGTCGCGATCGTCGGCGATCATCCACCCGCGGGCTCGTATCCGTTGCCTGTCGTGATCACCCCCAATCCCCGCCGCGCGCTGGCACTCGCCGCGGCCAGATTCTTTCCGCGGCAGCCCGCCACGATCGCTGCCGTGACCGGCACCAGCGGCAAAACCTCGGTTGCCGCGTTCACGCGGCAGATCTGGCAGCGGCTCGGCCATGTCTCGGCCAGCATCGGCACCATTGGCCTGGTGTCGCCGGCGCGCACCGTTTACGGCTCGCTGACGACGCCGGATCCGGTCGCGCTGCATCGCCAGCTCGACCAGATTGCGCGCGACGGCGTCACCCATCTCGCGTTCGAAGCCTCCTCGCACGGGCTCGACCAATACCGGCTCGACGGCGTGCGTATCTCCGCCGGCGGCTTCACCAATCTGTCGCGCGACCATCTCGATTATCATCCTGATCTCGCGCATTACCTCGCAGCCAAGCTGCGGCTGTTCCGCGAACTGCTCCCGCCCAGCAGCGCCGCGGTGATTGCCGCCGATCACGACTGTTCGGAACAGGTGATTGACGCGGCACGCGCGCGGGGCTTGCAGCTGATCACGGTCGGGATCCAGGGCGATGGCGCGGGCGACGGTATCCGCCTTGAAGGTGTTACCGTCGATGGCTTTGCACAGCACCTCGCTTTGGAACATTGCGGCCGCAGGACCTCGGTGCGATTGCCGCTGGTCGGCGCCTTCCAGATCGAGAACGCGCTCGTCGCCGCCGGTCTGGCGATCGGCACCGGCAGCGAGGCGGACGCGGTGTTTGCAAGCCTGGAGTCGCTGGAAGGCGCCAAGGGACGGCTTGAGCGAGTCGGCGAATATAACGCTGCGCCGATCTTCGTTGATTATGCGCACAAGCCCGATGCGCTGGCGAAGGCGCTGCAGGCATTGCGGCCTTACGCGAGGCGCAGGCTCGTCGTGGTGTTTGGCGCCGGCGGCGACCGCGACGCCGGCAAGCGTCCGATCATGGGCGCGATCGCCACCGACAACGCCGACGGCGTCATTGTCACCGACGACAATCCGCGCAGCGAAAATCCTGAAGCGATCCGTGCCGCGATCCTGAACGCGGCCAGGGGGGCGAGGGAGATCGGGGATCGTGCGGCCGCCATCCGCACCGCGATCGAGGAACTTGAACCGGGCGACGTGCTCCTGATCGCCGGCAAGGGCCACGAGACCGGGCAGATCATCGGCGACCGCACACTGCCGTTCAGCGACCACGACTCCGTCGCTGCGGCGCTTGCACCGAGGGGCGCATGAGCAGAACACCGTTGTGGACGATCGCCGAGGTGGCGCGGGCGCTGGGCCTCCCGGGGCGCTTTCCGGAGACGGCAATCGACTTCGTCACCCAGGATAGCCGCCTGGTGAAGCCGGGCTGCCTGTTCGTCGGCTTAAGCGGGACGCCGAGCGGCGGCTTCATCTCGAGCTTCGCCAGTGCGCGCGACGGCTGGGAGTTTGCCGCGAATGCAGAAGCTGCGGGCGCGGTGGCGATGATCGTGCCGCATCGGATCCAGGGCGTGAGCATTCCGCAACTCGTGGTCAAGGACACGCTGCTGGATGGGTTGTGGACGCTCGCCCGCGCGGCGCGGGCGCGCTTTCATGGTCCGGTGATCGGGCTCACGGGCAGTGCGGGCAAGACCAGTACGAAGGAATTCATCGCCGCCTATCCGAACGCCTATGCGAGCCCGTCGAGCTTCAACAATTTCTGGGGCGTGCCGCTGACGCTGTGCAATGCCGATCCGCAGGCGTCGGTGTGGGTGGTCGAAATGGGCATGAACCAAGCCGGTGAAATCGCGCGCTTGAGCGATCTGACGCGGCCGACCGTGGCGCTGGTCGTCAATGTGCAGCCGGTGCATCTGGAAAAGCTCGGCAGTCTCGAGGCGATTCGCAAGGAGAAAGTCAGCATCGTGGCGGGCTTGCCGACCGACGGTGTGCTGGTTCTGCCCGCCGCGCTTGCTGCGCCGGAATGGAACGGCAGGCTTATCCGTTTCGGCGAGGGTGCCGAGGTGCGGGAACTGCACCATGCCGCGCGGGGCGAGAGCTGGGACGTCTCGGCCGACGTCAGCGGCAGCACGATGGAGTTCAGCCTGACCCCGGGTGCGCCGCATCGCGTCCAGAATGCGCTCGCGGCGCTGGCCTCGGTCCATGCCGCCGGTCTGGCCCCCACGGCGCTTGCGCGGGTGCTTGGCCAGGTCGGTATCATGACAGGGCGCGGCGTGGAGCAGACTGCGGCCGACGTGACGCTGATTGACGACAGCTTCAACGGCAATCCCGCAAGTGTGGCCGCGGCGCTGGACAGTCTGAGGGCGCGGCCGGT
>Ga0307516_10008464_pt1 | contig 11640 bp, 8 predicted proteins | sample 19_EM_MG_FD_203310 | JGI IMG/M metagenome (GOLD analysis project Ga0307516, IMG submission 203310) | Populus trichocarpa ectomycorrhiza microbial communities from riparian zone in the Pacific Northwest, United States - 19_EM | ecosystem: Host-associated > Plants > Roots > Unclassified | place...
AAAAAAGTATCTTAATATATTTAAAATTACTTTAAAAAACTACAGCACACGCTCTACTCTCAGACACCCTCCTCATCTCTCGCTTTCTAATAAGAAATCTGACACACTCCATCTGTTTACTTCACTCTCTTTCTTTTCTGTGTTCAGGGAGGACTCAGGAGGAGGAACCTTGGCTCGCCTAGCCTTTCTTCTCATGCTAGTATAAAAAAGACAGCTAAAAGATGGTGGCGGTTACATGTCCTCTTCATTGACTGAGCCCCCATTAAAAAGAAAAGAAAAGAGAAAAACAAAGAAAGAGGTAAAAGCAGAAGCATCAGCAGCAAGCAACACAATCACGTACTATAATATCCATCATTGCTGGGAAAAATAAACTCTCCCCATAAATCTTCCGTTTCTTCTCCTCTGTTAAGATGTTGTGAATATAGGTAGCATACAAGTGCTTGAAGCAGTGTGGTGTGGTAGCTATGAAAATGTTGCGCACTCGGTTTTTAGTCCATAGTTAATGCTATTTGGGGTGTGAAAAGATCTGGGTTTTCTCAGAGAACTCAAAATTTAGTTACATTCAACTAAGATCTAGCTTAAATGAGACGCACAAGTGAGTGCTTTTGTCGGCTGGTTAAAGCTTATTTGAAAAGCGGATGAGGCTGAAATCGATCGTGTTTTGTAGCAAAACCGGTTTCGGTTGAGGATTTAGAAACTGGGTCCGTTTCTTTGCTTTTCTTGGCTTCCAGATGAACTTGTCTTTGATGGTTTAATAGTTTTGTCATTCTTTTTTGGGTAAGAGGGAAGGTAAAAAGGTGAAGAACAGGAAGAAGAAGGCATGATAGTGTCATTGTGTGAAGGGAAGAAATTAGTGAAGATTGTTTGGGTTGTGGGTCTAAACTTGTTGCGATTGTGTTATTAAATCTCTCCCCCTCTCTCAGTCTTAATGAGGCACTCTTCAGCTGGTTTTAATCCACAAACCCACGAAGGTCTGTGTGTTTAATTATTATTGCCTCTCTATTCTTTTTTTCATTTCATTTTTGCTTCAGCTATAATTTTGGTGGCTGAGTAAATGAGATCTTGGAAAATCATATCATGCTTGGTCGATATAATCCACACTTAAACTTTGATTAAGTTCTTCAAATTTTTTTCTTCTTTAATTCTGAATTTTCTAGTCCTATGTTCAGAGAACTTACTGTGTATCCAAGTTTTGAACCTTTTCCAATGTTTTTTTTTAATTTCCCTCAATTTTCTCAGGGATCAAGCAGAGTGTTAATATAGTTCACCTTGCTGAATTTACTTCGTTTGGCTTTTTATTTTTTTCAAAAATATTTGCCCTGGTTTGGGGTTTGGGAGAAGTGATTTTCATTTAGTTTCTGTTTCAAAGCCCTTGTTCAACATTCTTAACTACTTCAAGCTAATTGGTGGCCATATTTTTTTAAAAAAGTTTTCTTCGCAAAAGTAGCAGTTTTTCATGTAATTTTATCACATTACTTTGGGGATTTTGCAGTGGAAAAGCGGGTGCTGAATTCTGAACTATGGCACGCATGTGCGGGTCCTCTTGTTTCTCTTCCTGCTGTTGGAAGCCGCGCTGTTTATTTCCCACAAGGTCACAGTGAGCAGGTTAGCAGAACTCCGATTTTAGCCTGCTTACATTCACCTGTGGATCAGATCCCTTTATTGTTAATGAATAATTATGTGTTAGGTAGAACGAGTATCTGAATATAGCCTACAAAGGCTGTCTCTTCCTTGCAGGTAGTTGAAATTTTAGAGTAATTCAGTTTGATCATTAACATCTAATGTGTAACTTACTAGTATGACATAATATAAATAATCAACAATGTGTACGAGACAATCTCTGATCATTGTGGTGCTAGTTAAGCTGATCAAGCTGCTCACCGATTCTCTTAAACGTCCACTGTATTTATTAGTGCATATTGAAAATTGAAGTTGTGCTTGTATGCAAAAATGTGTATCTGATTTTTCCTCGTTGTCACACTCGATATTGACTTATGACTGTCAACAACTCTTTGTGCTTCATTTCATTTATATTGCAATGGCCTTTTATGTAGGTTGCCGCATCAACGAACAAGGAAGTAAATGCCCAGATTCCAAGCTACCCAAGCTTGCCCGCACAACTTATCTGTCAGCTTCACAATGTGACCATGCATGTAAGACTTGCTTTGCTTTGTTAGCTTCTGGTTCTGAATATTCCTTTCGTTCTTGAAGGCACATATTATTTCTCAATTTCAGGCAGATGTTGAGACGGATGAAGTTTATGCACAAATGACCTTGCAGCCACTAAGTCCGGTATGCCTTTTTGTTTTTATTGGCCTTTTTCATTAGTTGTTCTTATGGATTACTCTATATGAGTAGCATTACATACTGACAATGACCTTGTTCTGCAGCAAGAGCAAAAGGCTGCCTACCTTCCAGCAGATATGGGCACCCCTAGCAAACAGCCAACCAATTATTTCTGTAAGACTTTGACTGCCAGTGACACAAGTACTCACGGAGGATTCTCTGTCCCTCGGCGGGCAGCCGAGAAAGTGTTCCCACCATTGGTAAATATTCAATCTAACTATGGAAGGTGTCCATCAATTTTTCAGTTCTCCAACTCTGATGAAATCCTGACCCATTGGTAAATATTCAATCTAACTATGAAATGCAACCATTAATTTCCATCTACTGTTTACTTGCAGGATTTTTCTCAGCATCCTCCAGCTCAAGAGTTGATTGCTAGGGATTTGCATGATAATGAATGGAAATTCAGACACATATTTCGCGGTTAGTTTTTTTTGTGTTTTTAACTCTGATTTTGTCAATTGAGCACCGTATTCATTCTTTATGTCAGTCTAAGTGCATCCAGTGGAGCCTCATCTTCATTTAGTTTTTTGAATTGATTGGGTTAAACACAATATGTGATGAACAGGTCAATAAACTATTGTGTATCTGACGATAAAAGTACTAAAATACTAAAACTAAGCAGTATTGTTTTTATGAATTATTGTCTTTCAAACTCATTATTTGTTTAGAGTTACAACTTATTAACTAACTGACTAATCTATATTCCTCTTTTCCTTGACTCAATTTTTAGGTCTTTTGTTTGTTATGTCATTTGCCTGCTCTATGTCTACATTATTCTCTGTAAAACTTGCTTTTTGCATGAACTGATGGTGTAAACTATATTTTTAGAGCTTTTAGATTCAAATTCTCAAAGAACCATTCTAAATTGTCATAATTAACTGACTAATCTTATTGGAATGATTCTAGTTGCTTACAACGTATGATAGAAGATGATTCTATTCTTTTTGGAGAATTTAAGCCAAACAAGAAGTTACTCTTGAATTACAGGTTCCACTCTTAACAAATTTTGACTTCTCTTTAATCAGGCCAGCCGAAAAGACACCTTCTTACAACTGGGTGGAGTGTGTTCGTGAGTGCTAAAAGACTTGTTGCTGGGGATTCAGTGCTTTTTATCTGGTATGCTGTTGGTTAGCTCCACTGTATTGATACTTTTAATTTACTTTATATTGTGTGTTTTTAGTTTAATATAGTCTAATGAACTTGGGGACACCAAGGCTGGAATCTCATCCTGATCATCTTAACTACATAGTTTGTGCACTCTCTTGGAATTCCAGTGAATGCACATGACACTATGTTTAGATTAGGAGCATAATGCACTGGCAATCTGGTAAAACATCTGTGGTCACAAGAGTCCCCACTGTATGTTATATGTAGTGCATGATGTGGATTTTTTAAGAACATCCTCGCTCTTTAAATTGTATGTATATGGTTTTCTATAAACCATGCATCTTGTTAGTGTTTCAATTGGAGCCTGTTTCTGTTCATCAGGAATGAAAAGAATCAGCTACTACTTGGCATTAGGCGCGCTACTCGACCGCAAACAGTGATGCCTTCATCAGTCTTATCAAGCGATAGCATGCACTTGGGCCTTCTTGCTGCTGCAGCTCATGCAGCTGCAACAAATAGCCGTTTTACCATATTTTACAATCCAAGGTATGATTGTGCTTGTGAAAGTGAAATTTTAAATTACTTATCTGCCCTCTAAATTTTTGTCACCTCTTATTCAGGGCTAGTCCATCAGAGTTCGTCATACCACTGGCCAAATATCTTAAAGCTGTTTATTATACTCGTGTGTCTGTTGGCATGCGCTTTAGGATGATGTTCGAAACAGAAGAATCAAGTGTCCGTCGGTACGCCCTGAACTTTTATTCACGTTCACATATGATAGTTATGATTCTTCCGTGATTGGGTTTTATCTTCTTGACATTTTGTTGACAACTGGAATGAGAAAAATCCTCCTTTCTTATTGGCCAAGGGTGACAGTTGATCAATGACAAGACAAATGTTTGCCTGGTATTTCATTAGATGGTTTGTTGTCACATTCAATTGATTAGAGTGAGAAGACATGATTTGTCCCGCCTCACTTTTCTGCACTTGTACTGCTACCTAATGCCTGCATAGGCTCTGTAATTTCTAGCTTACTTCTCTTGTTGTTTTGTTTCCTTCTTAGTGCTAAATATTCTTTCCAAAAAGCATTTTAATTTTGTTTCAATGAAGACATCTGACAGTTGTTCATTATCCAGCTACATGGGTACAATAACTGGCATAAGTGACTTGGATGTTGTTAGGTGGCCAAATTCACAATGGCGTTCAGTCAAGGTATGCCAAGAACAATCAGCGACGCTGATATTATTTATTTTTGAATAAATTAAATGCTTGGTACAAGTAGAATTTTGCCTTTGCCAAATCACCTTTCAAATATTTGCTTGCTATAATGTCCAAAACTGTATCTTAATACAAATAGAGGATGTGCATGCAGGTTGGCTGGGATGAGTCTACAGATGGGGAGAGGCAGCCAAGAGTTTCTCTTTGGGAGATTGAACCACTAACCACTTTCCCTACATATCCATCTCCATTTCCCCTAAGGCTCAAGCGGCCATGGCCACCAGGACTACCCTCTTTCCATGGTAAGCTTGTCTACACCATTTTGAGGGTTTGATGGATGCTACTATCTTATAAGCTCTCATTTTAAAGTACTTCCATGATTTTTCTTTCCTTGTTGTTCTTTTAACCTTTCACCTTACTTTGCCAGGTTTAGGCATCAAGGATGATGATCTAGGAAAGAACCCGTCCCTTATGTGGCTACGAGGAGATGGAGACTGTGGATATCAATCTTTGAACTTTCAGGGAACTGGAGTTTCTCCATGGGTGCAGCCAAGAGTTGATGCTTCAATGCTAGGTTTGCAAAATGATGTCTACCAAACTATGGCTACTGCTGCCTTTCAGGAAATGAGGACTCTAGATCCTTCCAAATCATCAGCTGCATCCTTTTTGCAATTCCAGCAACACCAGAATCTCCCAACCAGGAGTGCTGCTTTAATGCAGCCACGTATGTTGCAGCAGTCTCCTCCTCAACAGACCTTTTTTCAAGGTGTTCAAGAGAATAAACATCAGTCTCAGACTCCATCCCAGTCACACCTTATTCAGCAACAACTGCTGCATCATCACTTACTTGACAGTCCACAGCAGCAGCAGCAGCCATTTCTGCAACAACAGCAACTGGCTGACCAACAGATCCCAAATGGTGTCTCTGCAATATCTCAATATGCTTCAGCCTCTCAATCCCTGACACCACCATTGCAAGCTATTTCACTGTGCCAGCAGCACAGCTATTCTGACTCAAATGGGAACCCTGCGACGAGCCCTGCTGTTTCTTCCCTGCAAAGTCTTTTGGACTCTTTTCCCCCGAATGAATCATCTCATTTGCTAAGTTGGCCTAGAATAAATCCCTTGGTAACTTCATCTGGCTGGCCCTCAAAGCGAGCTGCTGTTGAATCTCTTACTTCCTCTGGAGCTCCTCAATGCATGGTGACCCAAGTGGAGCAGCTGGGGCCACTTCACACAAGCATCACTCCTAGCTCTGTTTCTTTGCCACCCTTTCCTGGAAGAGAATGTTCAATAGACCGGGATGGTGGCACTGATCAACAAAACCATCTTCTATTCGGTGTCAACATAGAGCCATCATCTCTTCTACTGCAGAATGGAATGTCAAGTCTCAGGGGAGTTGGAAGTGATAGTGATTCCACAACTATACCTTTCTCTTCTAATTACATAAGTACTGCAGGCACCAATTTCTCGCTTAATCCAGCAATGACACCTTCAAGTTGCATTGATGATTCATGTTTCCTGCAATCCACAGAAAATGCGAGCCAAGGAAATCCACCAACCAGAACCTTTGTTAAGGTAACTTTGCAATTTGAATTAATGTTTCTTTCCGGATGCATTGTTGTGGGATTTATGGAATGCTTGTACATTTAGCATTCAAATTTTTAGTGTGTTAGTAGACTCAATTATTTCTCCATTATGAATGTATCATCTAGAAACCTCAAGCAAATATTGTCATGGATGTTAACAAAGTAATTGTTTACAGGTTTACAAGTCAGGGTCCTTTGGTAGGTCACTGGATATCACCAAATTCAGCAGCTACAATGAGTTGCGCAGTGAGCTTTCTCGCATGTTTGGCCTCGAAGGCCAACTGGAGGACCCCCTGAGATCAGGCTGGCAGCTTGTATTCATCGACCGGGAGAATGATGTTCTTCTCCTTGGTGATGGCCCCTGGCCGTGAGTTTCTCACTTTTACTTTTGGCAAATTGGTCTGACACAATTTTCTTTGTTAATCTAAAGCTCAACTTAACTAAAATCATTGAACGCATTTGATCTATATAATCTTTATATTTGTTATTGTAAAATTAAAGCATTTGATCTATAATCTTTGATGTGATATTGTAAAATATCTTAAGAAAAAGATGTAACAAGAAGAAAATGCCTTGTATAGATGTGCACGAACTTTGAAAGGCTAGATTCAGTATATAACATTCATGAAATTGATACATATGCATGCTGAACGTCTTTCATCTGGGAATTTCTATCTATTGTGTTCCAGTCTCCATCAGCCAAATTCCTGATCAATTTGGTGCTTTCTTATTACAGGGAATTTGTAAACAGTGTGTGGTACATCAAAATACTCTCACCACAAGAAGTACAGCAAATGGGAAAACGAGGTTTAGAGCTTCTGAACTCTTTTCCAATTCAGAGGCTTTCCAATGGCAGCTGTGATGACTATGCAAACCGGCAGGATTCAAAATCTTCGAGCACTGGTATAACTTCTGTGGGGTCTTTGGACTACTGAACAATTTAAGAAGTTAAGATACCACTATTTCTTCTGTACTATCAGCTTCTCTTCCACCTCTTTCAGTTTCAGAGGTGGAAGGGCAGCCTAATCCTAGCGTAAAGTTTTCATATAAGCTATTACTGTAATTAGAAAATACTGTTTCTCGTTTTCTCAAGCTATTGAATGCCTACAGTTGATATTAGGAGACAAATATTTTGCAAGCTCAGCTGTTTGCTTTTGTTATTTTGCAGTCCATTTATTATGAGCTAAATCTTACTGTAGAATGAACGTCATTTTCCTGTGTCATAACTTGGCGTTTTATGCTCATGCTCAGATAGGTTTTATGCTCATGCTCAGATAGATAAATATTAGAGCGTGGTTGTGGTTGTTTTTTAAAATATTTTTTATTTATAAATATATTAAAATAATATTTTTTTTATTTTTAAAAAATTATTTTTGATATTAACACATTAAAATGATCTAAAAACATTATAAATATATTAATTTAAAATAAAAATAAAATTTTTTTAAATTATTTCAAAAAAAAATTTAAAATATAAAAATAAACAGTGTAGATGACTAACTTGGAGCCGGAGGTGCAGGAACTGTCACTTGCTGGGAGATTGATGGCGGCAAGGTATTGAAAAGTGAAATCCACTTTTTCTAGGGTTTGCATTAATGCGAAAATGGCCTGCCTTGTTATGTTCTTGGTCTGGAAAAAGCCCCAGCCAGCCGCCCAGTCCCACCCTTGCTTTTGATTTGACCAGGCTACTGATGCTGTATACAAAAACAACGATCAAGCCAAATCTGCCTCAATATCAAGTCCCAAAAGTCTGCTAATTTCCCTATTCAATTTGGATAAACAAGCATGCGAATATATATAGACCGTCGAGTACTCTGCTCGGAATGAAAATCAATCAGGTAAAAATATATAGACCTGGATTATTTTTTCTTGAGGTCGAGGGGGCCAAGTGTTTGATATTATCAAAATCAAGTTCTTTTCCGAGTGATTTGAGTGAAACGGAACACTATTTACAAAGAAATCTAGGAAGTTTTTCTGGTGTTGGATTAAATCAAGAAAAATGAGCAAATTCCTCGACCACAAAACTAATTTTCCAAGCTTAAGGGCCTGGTACAATTAACCTTGAGATTTCAAGAATGGCGCTCGCAGGCAAAAAGTTAGCCTCGTGAGGCACGAGATATCCTCCATCTAAAAACCCAATTTCACAAGATTCTACGTTCCCTTTATGGCTGTGAGGATGATCTTTCAAGCAGTGAAAGGGAAAGGAGAGAAGAAAAAGGTTTGGTTGAGCTCTCCTTTTTCTTGTGGGACTGCATGGGCCACTGTGTAATGGTGGAATTAAGGGTTTGTGTTTTGTGATGCATGTTGTGGGCCATTGAGTGTAGATTGGACTTTCCTGAGGATTGGAATGGTGACAAGGAAGGACGCTATCAGCAATAAGACGTAGGGCTGGCAATCCACCAACCCTCTCAGAGACCCTTTCGCAACTGCGTGGGGAAGGAAGGAGGGGTGTCCCTTTTCTTCTAGCTTACTACGCATCAAGAAATTGATTGAATTGACCTCTGCCCCGTCGAGTTTAAATATTTTTTTTTATATATATAACGTTAGTGTTCGAGCTAATTTATACGCATCTTGATTAATCTTCTAATACCTCTAAAGTTAATAATCATATAAATCTCTAATAGTTTTAAAATTTATAATACTCGAACTAGTGATCTTTGTAGAACAACATTATAACTTGACCAATTAAATTACATCCTTCAAATTTTGTTAAGTTCAAAATTGATACATACACCTCCCCTCTCTATTCCCTTTCCCCATCAACACAGGCGAGATGAGCTTCGCCATGGCATTGCTGTTGTGTCTTGACTGTCTGAGATTTTAGCTCTCAACAAGGAAAGGCTCGAGTTCGAAAATGCTCTAGGAAAGATGACGACTCATTGAGTCACAATCACAGTCCCATAAGCTCATGAGGATCTTCCAACATGTATGGCTTCTCGCATGGTTTTTTGTCGAGATTTAGGCAGCAATGGGAAGATTATGGACAGAGCTTGTTCAGCCCACAAATCTACGTTGATAGCTTGAATGACCCATAAAATGATTCGGCATCGTATAGGAAGCCCAAGAACGCTTTCCTCTTGCTCTTGATTATGGCTCTCTTACTTCCCCATTTGTGTCAATGTCAACCTTCTATTCTTAAGAATTGTCTTCGTTAGTCCTTCATTTATATTCCATTGCACAAGGTGTTAAATCCTTTCTTTAACTCTATAACATGATGACTAACAGGCACTTGATACTAAATGGATCAGCCACAAGATTTATGCCTCTAGTTATGTAACTCGTGTTTTGTTATGGATCGGATATTTTTTTTGATAAAAAACAAAAATAAATATGTAAGCTTTTTTAATTTTTTTTAATTCTAATCATAAATTAAAAAGCTGATGAGAACTATTTATGTCAATAAATGCAAAAAACAAAGTGTTAACATGTCTATTTAATTTGTCTAGCTGCAGGTCGAATAATTTTTTTTCAACGCAAAAAATTTAATGTGCAGGTGTCATTAAAGTGTTTTTTACATCAAGTAAAATATATAACCGTGAATCATAAAATCGACGTTTATAAATAATAAAGATTATATACATCAACAAAAAAAATATAAGATCTCAAGCTAATTTTTAACATAGCCAAAAAATAGAACAATGTTGCAATTGCCACAATAAACACCATTTTCTTAATCTGTGTAGAATAAATCTCCAAAAAAAATGTAAAGAAAAAAATACAAAAAAAAATGAAAAAAAAAATGGTATAAATAGGCCAAGTGTAAATAATAATAATAAAAACATTTCTGTAAAGAAAAAAAAAAGAAAAAACATTAAAAAACATTAAAATCATGAATTTTGCATGCAGGTTATAATTTTTTTTAAAACAAATACTACTTATGCATGTTGCTCCCATGTGTTTTTTTTATATAAAAAATTAAAAGTATTATTTGAAAAGCCTATGTAATCATTCAGTTAAATAAATCGATAACCATTTATTTATGCGATTATGTTCACTAAACTTTTTTATTTAAATAAATAAAAGATAAATCCACACTAAAAAACTCATTGCTTAAAAATGACTGAATAAACCCATACGATAAAAAATATTACGAAATGCCGAACACATCAGAAATATATAAGGAATGAACATTTGTCGATACGATGAAAACATATAAAAAAAGCCTCGAACAAACCTGACAGCCAACTTTGATGAACAAATCAAACACATGACATAAGATATTAAATTGGAATGACCCCTAAATAGCAAAACAAAGAAAATATTCAAAAAAAAATCCTTTAAAAAATATCAAAGTCGACCCAAGCTAATCTTTTATATTTATAACCTAGATCATGAGACTAGAGTGATCCCATTAAAGACAAATCTTAAAAAATAAAGAAGCAAGATTCCTACCCAAACAAATATTGAGGGATGAAATTGAGAAAAAATATCAATACAAAACAAAACAAATAGCAATTAAAAAAATTAGGATCAAATTCAACATACAAACCAACTGAAATTAAATGTTAAGGGAAAATTTAAGTGAAATTAAAAGTTTAGGTATAAAATTGAAAAAAACAAATCAATTATAAAAATGATTAAAAAAATAACAATTAAAAAAATTGACACCAAACTTGACATAAAAATCAATGAAAAGAAATGTTCATGGATGGAATTAAAGAAAAACAAATCAATCAAGAAAATGATTGAAAACAAAAAATAATAGCAATTAAAAAAACAAGGATCATTTAAAAAAAAAAAACTAATCAAATCAAACAGTCAGGGATGAAATCAAAAATAAAATCCAATTAGAAATAATCAATATAAATAAAATAATTGCAATTAAGAGAAGAAGGACTGAATCAACAGTAAAAAGAAATTGAAGGGCTGTTATAATTTTTTGCATGGCCAGCATGCAATCCAAGAAAAAAAGAGAAGGAAAAGAAATAAAAGTCAATCGGCATTAAACCATACCTCACAAGTGTACATGTGCCATCCAAGAAAGAAGAGGACGTCGAAACGCATAAAAGGATGTGGCGGGAGCCTGATTTCAACCACAATAGTTAGTCGCACACGTCACCCGAAGATGGCGGAGCAATTGACTCGTGCCAAGCACGCGTCAACAATTTTTTTTACATGTAAAAAACCGAAAATGCCTCAATGACTAAAACAATAACAACAAACAAAAAAACACCCTTATATATATTATATCTTTTTTTATGAAAAAAAAAAGTTATTTTTATAATTCGAATGAAAATACCTAGAATAATATATGGGTGAATACTGAACTGACCTAGTAAGGATTCCATTAGGAAGGTGAAGCTTGCTATGAAGGAAGAAAATACAGATCAAATACGACTTTCTTAGCAGCTAAAAGAAAGCCCTTCGGTGCTTAGGT
>Ga0307516_10008465_pt1 | contig 11639 bp, 8 predicted proteins | sample 19_EM_MG_FD_203310 | JGI IMG/M metagenome (GOLD analysis project Ga0307516, IMG submission 203310) | Populus trichocarpa ectomycorrhiza microbial communities from riparian zone in the Pacific Northwest, United States - 19_EM | ecosystem: Host-associated > Plants > Roots > Unclassified | place...
CCCGTTCATCGCACGTGAGCTGATTCCGCTGATGCAGGCGCAAGGCAACGACGAAGAGCAGGCCGCCATCGTGCTGGGCGCCACCGGCTGGCAAACCTTCTGGCATGTGACCCTGCCCAACATCAAGTGGGGCCTGGTGTATGGCGTCATCTTGTGCAACGCACGGGCCATGGGGGAGTTTGGCGCGGTGTCGGTGGTGTCGGGCCACATCCGCGGGCAGACCAACACGCTGCCGCTGCATGTCGAGATTCTCTATAACGAATACCAGTCCGTCGCGGCATTCGCCGTGGCCTCGCTGCTGGCCATCCTCGCGCTGGTCACGCTGGTCATCAAGTCGGTGGCCGAATGGCGCCACGAAGCAGAAATGAAAGCCGCGGCCGATTTGCCGCCTGAGCGCCCGCAGAGTCCCGTTGACGGGGCAGCCGTGGCAGCCGCTCGCTAAAGGAAAACACCATGAGCATCGAAATCCGCAACGTCAGCAAACATTTTGGCGACTTCCAGGCACTGGGCGACGTCAGCCTGGACATTCAATCCGGCGAGTTGGTCGCCTTGCTCGGCCCCTCGGGTTGCGGCAAGACCACGCTGCTGCGCATCATTGCCGGGCTGGAAACTGCCGACCGCGGCAGCATCCTCTTCAGCGGCGAAGACACCACCGACGTGCATGTGCGCGAGCGCCAGGTCGGCTTCGTGTTCCAGCACTACGCCTTGTTCCGCCACATGACGGTGTTTGAGAACGTGGCCTTCGGTCTTCGCGTCAAGCCGCGCGGCCAGCGGCCCAGCGAAGCGCAGATCAAGGAAAAAGTGCATTCGCTGCTCAACCTCGTGCAGCTCGACTGGCTGGCCGAGCGCTTTCCGTCGCAGCTTTCGGGCGGGCAGCGACAGCGCATTGCCCTGGCGCGCGCACTGGCGGTGGAGCCCAAGGTGCTGCTGCTCGACGAGCCCTTTGGCGCGCTCGACGCCAAAGTGCGCAAAGAGCTGCGCCGCTGGCTGCGCCGCCTGCACGACGACCTGCATGTCACCAGCATATTTGTGACGCACGACCAGGAGGAAGCACTCGAAGTCGCCGACCGCGTGGTGCTGATGAACCAGGGCAAGGTCGAGCAGATCGGCTCACCGCAAGAGGTGTGGGACCACCCGGCCAGCCCGTTTGTGTACGGCTTCCTCGGCGACGTGAACCTGTTCCACGGCCGCGCGCACGAAGGCGAAGTCCAGCTCGAAGGCCTGCGCCTCAATTCACCCGAACACGCCGGTGCGCAGGACGCCAAGGCCTTTGCCTATGTGCGCCCGCATGACCTGGACGTGCAGCGCTATGCACCGGGCGCCGAAGGCATCGTCGCCCACCTGGAGCGCGCCATCGTGATCGGACCGATTGCGCGGCTGGAACTGATTCCCGCCGAAGGCTACGAACAAAAAGGCAATGTCTCGGGCGATTCCATCATCGAAGCCCAGATGCCCTCGCAGCAGTTCAAGGACATGGGCTTGCGCGAAGGCGACATGCTGGTGCTCACGCCCCGCAACGCGCGGGTGTTTGTGGACGCAGGGCAGGGGATTTGAGGGGGCCGGACAGGCGGATCGATGGCCCAGGGCTCAGGCCCTAGTCCATGGGCCCGGCGTCGTTGTGCGGCTGGGGCACAAACCGGTTGTCTTCGCGTTTCACCGGGTCCCGGCTGATCCGCAGGAAAAAATGGCAGACCATGGCACCCACCAGGGGAATCAGCCAGACGATCAGGCACTGGCACATGCGTTGCCGGGCGTCGTACTCGGGCGCGCGAACAATCGCCGCTGACACCCAGAGCTGGTACAGCAACACGCCGCCGATACACGCCGGGCCAAGCCATGGAAATGGGGTCATTTGAAAAACAGGTGGGTGACGGTCCCGCCGCAGGCGGCCTTCATGGCTGGATTTATAACAGCATGCGCCAGCGGACGGGGCAGGTGTTCGTCACGGCCGGGGAACTTATCCCCGCCTAAACTCACGAACCATCGCACAATCTGTTCATCGATCAAAAAAGGACCCTGATGTTGTTGACGTATTTCCAAGCCGCGCCCCGCCGCGTGCTGGCGCTGGTGGCTGTCGTGTGTGTGGCCATGCTGGCATTTGGCCTGTACCTGCAGCATGTCGTGGGCCTGGAGCCTTGCCCCATGTGCATCGTGCAGCGTTATGCGCTGGTGCTGGTGACGATTGTCACCGGCGTCACGGCGTTCACGGACAGGAAAGGGCTGCAGTTGACAGGCGCCTTCGTGACGCTGCTGTTGGCTGGTTTCGGCGCCTTTGTCGCTGCGCGCCAGAGTTTTTTGCAGTGGTTCCCGCCCGAAGAAGCGTCCTGCGGCCGTGATTTCTACGGAATGATCGAGACCTTTCCGCTCAAGCGCGCGATCCCGATGATCTTCAAGGGCAGCGGCGACTGCACCAAGATCGACTGGACCTTTCTCGGCCTGTCGATTGCCAACTGGTCTTTCCTGTGTTTTGTGGCGATTGGCCTGGTGATGCTGGGCTTGCTGGTTTTGCGCGGACGCAGCGCCAGCCGGTGACGCACAGGCCGGCAGTGGGCGGCCTCAGGGGGCCAGCGGCGGGCTTTTTGCCGGGGCCATGGCAATTTCGACGCTGCCGCCCGGGTGGTTGCTGCGGATCCTGAACTCCTCGCTGCTCAGGCCCAGGATGTCGACCGTGTATTCCTTCGAATCCTCGGTCATGGTGAAGACGCCATTGCGGTAGGCCCAGGCGCCCACGGCGGCCTGGCTGTTGGGTGAGCTCATCACCAGGGTGCCGTCGGACAAAAACACATACAACATGCCCGGCGCCACGCCGGTGGACACGCTGACTTCCCAGACCTTGTTGACGAAGCCGGGTTTGGCGACGGCCTGCTGCGCTGCCGGCGGCAGCTTGCCGGCCGTGTCGGAGGTTTCGGAGCAGGCCGCGACCAGCACAAGTGCAAACACGCAGACGGCCCGCTGGATGGAATGATTCATGCCTGTGGCTCCAAAACCCTGATTTTCCTCTTCACTTGCAAAAGCAGTAATACTGTATATATTAACAGTATTTACTGCTTTCCATGACTGCCTCTTTTCCCGTTCTTGCCCATGTCTGGCGCGCCGACGCCGTCGACCACGCGGTCGCGCAGACGCTGGACAGCAGCTATCCCGCCCTGAATGCCGTCCTGCCCGGCGGCGGCTGGCCCCAGGGCGCGCTGGTCGAAGTCCTGCAGCCGCAGGACAGCCTGCACGAGTGGGGCCTGGTGGCGCCTGCGCTGGCCGCGATGCAGGCCGCGCAGCCGCGCCATCTCATGGTGCTGGTGGGCGCGCCTTGCCGTCCGTTTGGCCCGGCGCTGGGCGCGCGCCAGCTCAACATGCAGCGCATGGTGTGTGTGCACGGCAAGGGGCCTGCGCTGCTGTGGGCCACGCGCGAAGCGCTGCAATGCGCCGACGTGGGCGCCGTGCTGGCCTGGCTGCCCGATGCGCGCAGCGCGCATCTGCGGCGCCTGCAGATTGCCGCGCATGCGCACAACAAGCTGCTGTTCGTGTTCCGTACGCCCAGTGCGCAGCATGAGTCTTCGCCCGCGCCGCTGCGCCTGCTGCTGGAAGGCTGGGCCGGCGAGGCCGGCAACCTGCGGGTGCACGTCCTCAAGCGGCGCGGCCCGCCGCTGGCCGCGCCCTTGCTGCTGGAGACGCGGCCGCAACGCCTGACCGCCTTGCTGGCGGCCAGCCGCGAGCGCCTGCGCCGCCAGCGCGAAGAAACCGAACCGCTGCTTTTTCCTGTCACTTCACCACTCAGTCCTGTCCATGCGTTGCTGGATCGCATTGCACACCTCGATCACCACTGAGCCCGGCGCCGGTTGGCTGGACGAGGCTGACGCGCAAGGCGCGGTGGCCAGCATGGCGCTGGGCTTCACGCCGCGCGTGGCGCTGCTGGACGAGGCGGTGCTGATGGATGTCACCGGCAGCCTGCGCCTGTTCGGCGGCCTGGCGCGGCTGATGGAAAGCCTGGACGCCCGGCTGCAGGCGTTTTTTCAGTCAAATCAGTGCCTGGCCCTTGTCCAGCGGGCGCAGGGTGCTACATCCTTGATAGCACTGGCGCGGCTGCGCATGAAGGGGGCGCAGGGCGAGGCGCCACGTCAGCGCGTGGCCGAACTGCCCATGCACACCCTGAGCGCGGCGCGTGCGCACCTCGGTGTGCTGGAGCGCATCGGTTGCCGCACCTGGGACGACCTGCTGCGACTGCCGCGCGACGGCGTGGCCCGGCGCTTTGGCGCGGAGCTGCTGGAAGCGCTGGACCGCGCGCGCGGCAAGCTGCCCGACGACTATCCCTGGCAGGTCCTGCCGGAACACTTCGACGAAAAAATCGAGCTGGACGCGCTGGTCACCCACGCCCCGGCACTGATGGCCGGCGCCGAGCGCCTGCTTGCGCGGCTGCAGGCCTGGCTGCTGGGCCGGCAAAGCGGGCTGAGCGCGCTCAGGCTCACCTGGCATCTGGACAAGCGGCGCGATGTCCCGCCCACCGGCGCGCTGGACATTCGCACCGCCAACCCCGCGCAGGACCTGCGCCATGTGGCGCGGCTGGTGGCGGAACACCTGGCGCAGCAGAAGCTGCCGGCGCCGGTGCACTCCCTGAGCCTGCAGTCGCTGGGGACCGAGTTGCTGGCGGACGCCGCCGCCGCCACCCGCAGCCTGCTGATGCAGGAGCGCCAGAACGGCGACAGCGCGGTGGAGCTGATCGAGCGCCTGAGCGCCCGCCTGGGTGTGTCGCAGGTGCAGGCCTGGCAGCCGCTGGCCGACCACCGGCCCGAATACATGCAGTGCTGGGTGAGCGCCCAGTCTGCTATTAAATCCATAGCTGCATCCCCCCGGACGGAAAGGGCCAGGGGCCGAAAAAGCCTGAAAAATCCGGCCATGCCGGCGCCGAAGACCGACGCGCTGTACCCGACCTGGCTGCTGCCCCAGCCCTTGAAGCTGGCGGTGGCCGGCAACAGCCCGGTCTACCAGGGCCGGCTGCTGCGGGTGGCGGGGCCGCAGCGGCTGGAATCCACCGGATGGCTCGCCCCCAGCGAAGGCGCTTACGCGATGCATGACGCGCGCCAGACACCGCCTGTGATGCGCGACTATTACATCTACCGCACAGGGCAGGGCGCCTTGCTCTGGATTTACAGCGTGCGGCTGGCGCTGGCCAGCCTGGAAAGCCGCACGCCGCAGCAGCGCCACGACTGGTATCTGCACGGATTTTTCGCCTGAAAGGACAGAGACGCCATGTTCTCCGACGCCCTGTCCGACTCGCTCCAGTTGCCCGCGTATGCCGAGTTGCACGCGCTGAGCAACTTCAGCTTTCAGCGCGGCGCCTCGCATCCGCATGAACTGGTGGTGCGCGCCGCCGAGCTGGGCTACCGCGCCATCGCCATCACCGACGAATGCTCGGTGGCCGGTGTGGTGAAGGCGCATGAGGCCGCCACACAGCTGGCGAAACAAGGCGTGCCTGTCCAGTTGCTTCCAGGCGCAGAGTTTCTGGTGCAGGCTGGCGATGGCCAGGCGGTCTGCCGCCTGGTGGCGCTGCCGCACAACGCCACCGGTTGGGGCAACCTCTGCGAATTCATCACCACGGCGCGGCAGGCCGGGGGTGCCATGGACATGGGCAGCTACCGCGTGGTCCTGGGGGAAACCGATTTTTCGGTGCTGGGCGATTGCGAACTCCTGCTGTCGCCCCTGCCCGGCGCCCTGGAAACGGATGTGCTTTGTGTACATGCCCAATGGGCCATGGACAGTTTTGGCCCACATGCCTGGCTGGCCGTCGAGCTTTCACAGGGCCTGGACGATGCGCTGCGACTGGCGCAACTGCGCGAGGTTGCGCGGCGCACCGGCATCGCCCTGGTGGCCGCCGGCAATGTGCACATGCATGTGCGCTCGCGCAAGCCGTTGCACGATGTGCTCACGGCCATCCGGCTGGGCTGCACGGTGCATGAATGCGGCTTTGAACTGCAGGCCAATGCGGAAGCGCATTTGCGCCAGCGCATGCGGCTGGCCGAGGTCTACCCGCGCAATTTGCTGCGCGCCACGCTGGAGGTCGCCGGCCGCTGCAGCTTCAGTCTCGATGAAATCCGCAAGCTGTACCGCTACCCGCAGGACGACATCGTGCCGCGCACCGAAACGCCGGCGCACTGCCTGCGGCGCCTGGCCTGGCAGGGCGCGCACAAGCGTTATCCGCGTGGCATACCCCGCAAGATCCGCAGGCAGGTGGGCAAGGAGCTGGCGCTGATCGAGGAGCTCGGCTACGAGATGTACTTCATCACGGTGCACGACATCGTGCGGTTTGCGCGAGGCAGGGACATCCTGTGCCAGGGCCGCGGATCTGCCGCGAATTCGGCCGTCTGTTATTGCCTGGAAGTGACGGCCATCGATCCATCGGAAAGCAAGCTGCTGTTCGAGCGTTTCATCAGCCGCGAGCGCAGCGAGCCGCCCGACATCGATGTGGACTTCGAGCACCAGCGGCGCGAAGAGGTCATCCAGTACATCTATGAAAAATACGGCCACGACCGCGCCGCCATTGCCGCCACCATCATCAGTTACCGCTCGCGCAGCGCGGTGCGCGATGTGGGCAAGGCATTGGGCATAGACCCGGACACGGTGGAGCTGTATGCCAGGGAGCATTTCTGGTTTGACGGCAGCCGGGTGATGGAAGAAAAAATCAGGGAGGCCGAAACGCAAACGGACATCGGCCCGGTGCTGCAGTGGCTGGAACTGTCGCGCCTGCTGATGGCTGTCTACCCTAAAAAGGAAGACGAAACGGCCGAAGCCGAAGATGGCAAAAAACGCGAGAAGGAGCGCCCGGCTTTTCCCCGGCACCTGAGCCAGCACGTGGGCGGCTTTGTGCTGACGCAGGGCAAACTCACCCGCCTGGTGCCGGTGCAGCCGGCGTCGATGAAGGACCGCCGCATCATCCAGTGGGACAAGGACGACCTCGAAACCGTGGGCCTGATGAAGGTCGATGTGCTGGCGCTGGGCATGTTGTCGGCGATCCGGCGCTGCCTGGCCCTGGTGAACCAGACGCGTGACAGTGATCTTGAAATGCACACCCTTCCCATCCAGGACGAAGAAACCTACGACATGATCTGCGCGGCCGACACCACCGGTGTCTTCCAGATCGAGAGCCGGGCCCAGATGTCCATGCTGCCGCGCCTGCAGCCACGCTGTTATTACGACCTGGTGGTCGAGGTCGCCATCGTGCGGCCCGGGCCCATTCAGGGCGGCATGGTGCATCCCTACCTCAAGGCCAGGGAGGCCATTCGCAACCAGTGTCCGCAGGCACCGGAATACCCGGCCCTCAACCCTGCGCTGGAGCGCACCCTGGGCATTCCCATCTTCCAGGAGCAGGTGATGCAGGTTGCCATGATTGCAGCCGACTTCACGCCCGGCGAGGCCGATGAATTGCGACGCGCCATGGCCGCCTGGAAGCGCAAGGGCGGGGTGGATCGCTTTCACGGGCGGCTGGTCCATGCCATGGCCAGGAACGGTTACTCCCCCGAATTTGCCGAGCGCATCTTCAGCCAGATCCTGGGGTTCGGCGACTATGGCTTTCCCGAAAGCCATGCCGCCAGTTTTGCCAAGCTGGTGTATGTGAGTTGCTGGCTCAAGTGCCACGAGCCGGCGTGTTTTCTCGCCGCACTGCTCAATTCACAACCCATGGGTTTTTATGCGCCTTCGCAACTGGTGCAGGATGCGCGCCGGCACAACGTGGAGGTGCGGGCGGTGGACGTCATGCACAGCCACTGGGACTGCACGCTGGAGCCGGCTGAAAACAAAGCTCCCGCGGCCTATCCGGGCATCCGTGACAACCAGCCGGCCGTCCGCCTGGGCCTGCGGCTGGTGGCCGGGCTGCCGGAAGCTGCGGCCCAGCGCATCGTGGCGGCGCGCGGGCAGGCGTCTTTTTCATCGACCGAAGACCTGGTCTCGCGCGCGCAGCTGGGCACGCTGGAGATCAATGCGCTGGCCGCCGCCGATGCCTTGCTGGCGCTGGCCGGTCACCGGCGCCAGCAGGTCTGGGAAGCCTCGGCCATCCGGGCTGCCCCGCGCCTGCTTGCCTCGGTGCCCACGCATGAAACCCCGCTGCAGCTGGCCGACACGCCTGAAGGGGAAAACATCCTGTTCGACTACCAGGCCACCGGCCTGAGCCTGCGGCGCCACCCGCTGGCCCTGCTGCGCGAGCGGCTGGCCCGGCGCGGCCTGCTCAGCGCCAGTGAGCTGAATGCCCTGCCCAACGGTGAAAAGGTCGCCGGTTGCGGCATCGTCACCGTGCGCCAGCAGCCGCAAACCGCCAACGGCACGATTTTTGTGACGCTCGAAGACGAGACCGGCCCGGTCAATGTCATCGTCTGGAAGTCATTGCGCGAAACCCAGCGCGCTGAACTGCTTCACTCGCGCCTGCTGGCGGTGTTTGGCGTGTGGCAGCGCAGCGAGGAAAGCGGTACGGCGCCGGGTTTTGGCGCGGTGCGCAACCTGATCGCGCACCGGCTGGAGGACCTGACCCCGCTGCTCGGGCGCCTGGGCACATCGAGCCGCGATTTTCACTAGGCTCCCCCGGCCTTTGCAAAAATCAATGAAACAGGCCGCTAGCCACCGCCGGGCGGTCCTCGGAAGCTATCAAAAAATGAGCGTCAGGGGAGCTTCTGGGTGGCGGCCAGGAATTTCGCGCGCTCATCGGCGCGGTCGACCTGCTCGGCCAGCGCCTGGCGCAGCGCCTCCAGCGAGGTGTGCCGGGCCACGTGTTTCTTGACAATCACTTTGGCGAGCGGGCCGATCACCTGGCTCAGCGCGCGTTCCAGGTGCGTGATTTGCGCGGCTGTGAACCATGGCGAGGACACCGGCATGGAACGCCCGCTGACGCCGCCGCTGGTCGTGCCGCTGACCGGCTGGCTGACGTCCGCGCGCAGCCTGTTGGACGGGTCGGGGCGGCTGCCCGACGCGCCCACAGGCTGGGTTTTGTGGCCTCGCGGATTCACAAACTGTTCCCGCGCCCGGGGGTCCGGGATCGAGATGGCCAGCAGTTCGCGCAGCCCCTGGGCGCCGACGGTGCGCGGCAGCGCCTTTTTAAGCAGCACCTTGGCCAGCGGGCCGATGCTGCGTGCCAGCTCGGATTCGATCTCGGCCAGCACCTCGGGCGTCAGCGAGGACAGTGTGGCAAAGGAAGCGGTGTTTTCGAATTCACTGCTGCGCGCCGGGCCTGTGGACGCCGGCCGCGACTGCGGGTCCAGCACGGCGTAGATGTCATGCGAGCGCAGGTGCTTGTCCAGGTGCGGGCCCATCGGGCTGAACATGCCGGCAGCGTTGTCGGTGATGCGCGAGATCACGTCGTAATAGGCGCGTGAAACCACGATCTGGTTGGGTTGGGCGAAGTCCATGATGCGCTGGGCCACGTTGATGCCGTCGCCCACCACGTTGACGCGCTGGTTGACATCGAACACGATGCGGATGGGGCCCAGGTGCAAACCGATGCGCACCGAGAGCATTTTTCCGTACTTCTGCATCAGCAGGCCGCGCAGCAGCAGCGCCGACTGCAGCGCTTCCTCGGGGTCGCCGAGGAAGCAGGTGGCCGCGCCGTCGCCGGTGTCGATCACGATGCGGGAGGCCTGCGGCACGCCCTTGAGCGCCTTGATGATGAGTTCGTTGAAGCGCTCCTTCAGCACGACCTGCTGGTCGACCGAATGCCGCGAATAGGCCACCAGGTCCAGGAACATCACGGTGCCCAGCACGTTTTTTCGCAGGTTGTCGGCGCTGCTTCCCGGCACCGCCTGCGCGCTGGCGGCGAAGGCCAGCACATCGCTGTCGGGGCCGGGCCGGGTGTCGCCCGGGGCCTTGTGGCCAGGTGCCAGCGAGCCGCTGGCCGCCTGTTCGGCGGCCACCAGGGCGGCACGCAGCTCGGCCACGTTTTGTGGACGCCGCGTCTCGTCGGGGTTCATGCTCCAGTCGATGGCGCGCAGCACGCCCGCGCCGAAAACCGACACATCGCCAATGGCCATCGCGGCAGGCATGGTGTCGTCCTTCACGCGCGCGGCCGACTCCAGCGGTTTCTCCCCGGTGGTCATCCAGTACATGACCGCGCCCAGCGAATAGATGTCGCTCCAGGGCCCCTGGTTGCCCTTGCTGTGGTACTGCTCGAAGGGCGCGAAACCCGGGCTGACGATGTTGGTCAGGTCGCGCCCGCTGGTATAACGACGCGCAGCGCCGAAGTCGAGCAGCACCGGCGTGCCGTCGCCGCGGATGTAGATATTGTCGGGCTTGATGTCGCGGTGCAGGAAATTCAGCTTGTGCACGGCGTCCAGCCCGTCCATCAGGGGGTAGATCACTTTCAGGAGCGTGGACAGCCCCAGGGCGGGCTGCTGCGCCAGCCAGCGCTTGAGCGGATCGCCCGACTCGTACTCCATGACGATGTAGGCCGTGCCGTTTTCCTTGAAATAACGCAGCACGCGCGCGATGTTGGGGTGGCGAAACGCGGCCAGCGCACGGGCTTCGTCAAGAAAACGCTCCAGGCCCCACTGGAACTGCTGCTCCCCCTCGGGTGCCCGCACACGCACGCTGAAATCCGCCGCGCGCATGGTCAGGTCGCCCGGAAAATACTCCTTGATGGCAACCGGCAACTCCAGGTTGATGTCATGGGCGAGATAGGTGATGCCGAAGCCGCCGCCGCCCAGCATTTTCTCGATCCGGTACTCGAACACCTTATGCCCGGCGGGCAGGGCGGCCGCGTCGATGCTCATGGGGCAGGCTCCGCCCGGCAGGCAGCGGTGTTCGCCCCGGGAACGGCCAGGCGGCTCATCGGGCTCAGTTTCCGTCCCGCTCTATCATCTGCATGGCTTTTTCAAGGCTGCGGCGCATGCGGTTGAAGGAGCTGCCCAGCACCGACACCTCGTCGCGGCCGGCGTCGGAAAATTCGGGCACATCGAAGTCACCCGTGCTGACCTTGTCGGCTGCCTGAGACATGCGCCGGATGGGCCGCACGATGAGCCAGCTCAGCATTACGTTGAGCGCGATGAACACCACGCCGAACACCCCCGCCAGCGACACCATGAAGGTCTTGAAGGCCCTGTCGGCGTTCATGATGGGAATGTCCATGGGCACGGTCACCACCTGGGCGCCAATGATTTCGTTGTGCTTCCAGCCGAAGCCGTTGGCATCGCCGTAAATCCTGATCATGCTCGCCGGCGCCGCGGCGGGCACGCTGTGGCATTGCAGGCAGGCGGCGTTGGTGATCTGGATCGGCTTGGCGATGTACAGGATGCGGCCGGTGCCGCCGCTGCGCTCGGACACCAGCTCCTTGGACTCGCCGTTGTGCCTGAACTGCTGGACGATGTCGGCTTCCCAGTCGGTGGCGCGGTCGCGCGGGTTGGTGGGGTTGAGCGTGGCTTCCTTGTAGCCGTAGTCGCGGTATTTTTTCTGGATGTGGTTCAGGGTTTCGGTGGCGGCGTAAGCCGGCACGGTCTGCGGCAGGAACACCTCTTCGAGCTGCTTGTCCAGGTGCGGTTTGACCTGGTCCACGGTGTAGGCGCGCACGGCCAGTGCGGTGTCCATCATCAGGCGCGCGTTGCGCAGCACCTCTTCGCGGGCGTTCTCCTGGAGCAGCTGGCGCGAAACAAAGCCCGCAGCGGCGAACCCGGCCAGGA
>Ga0307516_10008466_pt1 | contig 11638 bp, 7 predicted proteins | sample 19_EM_MG_FD_203310 | JGI IMG/M metagenome (GOLD analysis project Ga0307516, IMG submission 203310) | Populus trichocarpa ectomycorrhiza microbial communities from riparian zone in the Pacific Northwest, United States - 19_EM | ecosystem: Host-associated > Plants > Roots > Unclassified | place...
GACAAGAAGATAAGGATTGTCACCAAGTCAAGATGTGGCCACCCACTCATCAATTAGTCAACAAATCAATAGTTCCGAATTTTGGCCTATAAAAGGAGGCATTTGCCATGTATTGAGGCATCTTGGTGTTCAGATCAAGATCATGCTCTTGCTCTCTCTTTATATTTTGTAATGCTTAAGTTTTGCTTATATTAATTTCTTGCTTATGCTTTTCATTTCCTTTCCTTGTTTATTTATGTTTCTTTCTTTCATTATGTGTTGCTAAGTTAATTATGTCAAGGTGAAAAGGGTACACTAATGGTGTAAGAATAAGTATAATATAAACTTAACATGGACCTTAATGTTGGATACTAACATGCTTTATATTTGTTATCTTGTTCACTTTTAATACTTTGCTTGTTAAATGGTTAATCTAGATTTATGTTGTATAACACTTGGTACAACAAATACTTGGCACTTTCATAGCCCATACTGTATGGTATAACCGACACCTGAGCTATGAAAGGAACTTGATTTGTTGTTAACATAAGTTATAATCATGAATGTCTGACAACATTTACAAGTATTAGCATTATTCGAATAAGATAACTAATGTAATCATGTTAACAATTTATAATCTGATTGGAACCTCCTTTATGTGTGGTTTCCAATTGAATAAAAAGAGTTTATACTATACTTGTTTGAAATACCATTAGTGGATCCTCTAACCTTGACATTTGTTGTTATCATTGTTTAATCCTTATGTTAATCTTCCATCTCAAAGTTCTCATCAACTTCTTCTTCTTCATCATCGTTATTATTGTTATTGTTATTGTTATTGTTATTATTGTTACAATTGCTATTGTATTATTGTTGTTTATAATTTATACAATTAACCTCTCTGTGGTTCGACCCCAGTCTTGCCGGGTTATTTATTACTTCGACACTCCTACACTTGGGAGAAGACATCAATCTTTTGGTCGTGTCACAAACATTTAACAATTGCCAAGCCGATGCTGCGTGGGTGACGTGCGACATGACTAAAGAAAGGAACGATATGGTGAAACGAACATGGATTTGAAATCTGAATTTTGGTCGTAGACTCCAGGATTCGGAGTTTGGATATGGGTCGATATTATGTATATATATATAAAAAAAAAGAAAAAAGAAAACGACCGCCTATGGACTTGATTAGCCGACCTCGAATAGGGGCGGCTAATGATGTTAACAAATATTGTTAACAACGGCATGACCTTGACGAAAATATAATGAATATTGAACTTGATTAACTATTCGTTTCACGAATAGTTAATGATACTGACAAATAATGTTTGTATCGGCAAACCCATTATAACTTGATTAACTTCCTGAGGAGGAAGTTAATGGTGTCAAGAGAACTTGGCATCGGCATTTCCGGAAACATCTCCAAGTGATGGAGAGCAATTGATTGACTATTTCGGATTGGAAATAGCTCAATGTCATCGATCGATTAAATTGGTGCCGGCATTGCTAAGGAATTGATTAGTCTATCCGGGTAAGGGTGACTAATGACACTAATAGGAGTTATTAGTGTCGGCAGCGATTGCCTCAGAATTTGGGGCAGATAAGAAAAAGGGTAAATAAGACAAAAGTTAATGTATGATAATCGAAAAGAAAACCATAAGTAGGTTGTGGAAGCATAGGCGTTAGATGTAGTAAAGGATCTTCTTTTTCGGATCAACTATGATTATGCCCTATCGAGTCAGTACACATATGTGTAGTTACACGTAATGGTGACCCTCCATTATCTGGTTGTATTTTATTTATTTAATATAATTATTCTCTTATTTTGATGTTGCAGGTCTTTCTCATTCCTGTTAGGAGTAGTGTCCTAGGTGTCTAGTTCTTTTGTATGAATTAAGGAATTAGTATTTCCAATCCTTTTGTATGGCTTAGGGTTAAAATCCTTATTTCTTCTATGTGTATCTGGGATGAAATGGATGTTGTTGTATTTTCTTTAGATAATTATATGACAGGAACCATGTTAGTGTTCCTTTATCTTAATCATAGAGACCTTCAGAATTTATGCTTGTAATATTAATGTTATTAATCAAGTTTATTACTATTAGTTTGTGTTGTAAATTATATGTTCAAAATGAATCCCTGGATTTACAAAATATTATGATTAATAATAATTGTGGTCGCAATGCAATATGGATATACGTTGATGATGGAATGAAACATGAGATATATACAAGATGAGTTGTTGATAAGACCTCCCGATATAGGGGAGACTCTGTTGAAATTTCGGTAGAAATTTCGTTACAGTGTAAAATAAATTTAAAAAAAAACATATTTTACATACCAAATTGTAGGAAATTAATTTTAAATGCTTACGAAATCGTCAGGCGTTACATATGGAATGATAAAAAAAACCAAATCTAAATTATTTTAGAGTGTGAGGGTGTGTAGCTTTTTATAAAGTTTCTACTCCTCATAAAACAAAATTAAAACCTAGAGGTTTTAAGAGTGTTTGTGTTGGTTATGAACAAAATTTAAAAGCTTATAGGCTTTTGGATTTAAAAACTAATGTGATAGTTGAATTTGTATATGTTGAATTTATTTTTAATAAATTCATAAGTGATTCAAAAGTGCAAGAACCAAATCTAACAACAATGACTCCTAGCTCAACTTTAAGTAAAAAATATAAAAACCCAAAAGTAATAGGTTCAAGTGAACCTAGAAGGAGTCAAAACATTAGATATAAAAAACACCTAGATACATATTTCATTTCTACTTATTCAATTGCATTTTTAGTAGAACGTGGTAGAAACACAATATTGAAAAGAACACCTAAGACCCTAAATGTAAAAGATTATCCAAGGACATTCTGTGAAGCTAGTTATGTCTTCTAGGGATGTTTTTTGAAAAGAAACAATAAATGATGAAATGGATTCAATATTGTCTAACAATACTTAGGTCCTAATAGATTTCCCTTTAGGCTTTAAGACAGTAGGATGTAAGTGGGTATTTGAAAGAAAATACAATACTAGTGGTTCTACCAAACCTTTAAAGCAAGATTAGTTAACAAAGGTTTTACTCAAAATAAAGGTGTTGATTATTTCACATTTATTTTCTAGTGGCAAAAATTACATCCATTAGAGTTTTATTTTTTTTAGCATCAATTTATAACTTTTATGTTCATCAAAAGGACTTTAAGAAAACTTTCTTAAATGGATATTTAAAGGAAGAAGTTTATTTGGACAAACCTGGGGGTTTTATACTTCCTAAAAATGAGAATTTTTTTTGTAAATTGGTAAAGTCTTTATATGGTTTAAAGCAAGCTCCGAAACAATGGCATAAGAAGTTTGTCAAAGCAATTTTATTAAATGGTTTTCATTACAATGGTGCCAATCAATATATGTATTCGAAATTTACAAAAGACTTTAGTGTGATTATTTGTCTTTATAAAGATGACATGTTAACCTTTAGCACCAACATGATTGCAATAGTTGAAACCAAAAGGTATCTCTCTTCTATTTTTAAAATGAAAGATCTTGGTGAATTGGATACAATTTTAGATATTAAAGTTAAAAAACATAGTAGTGGTTATGCATTTAATCAATAACATGATATTGAGAAAATACCTGATAAGTTTAAGCATCTCAATATAAAGGAGGTCAATACCCCCCATTTGACTCTAGTGTGAAGTTAAATGATAATTATGATAAAACAGTAGCACAACTAAAATATACTAGACAACTATGTAAGGCTTAGACCGTCGCGTATACTGCTTCTCTTTTTGGTAGTTTTCTCTTCCAGCACTACTTGTAGCTACCTATCCCTACAACTACTAAACGCTATGAAAGTCATATAACTGCTCTATAGCTATAAAACGTCCTCCTCCTATACGATATTATATAGAAAGCAGCTAGAAAAGCCATACAACTGCTATGCCTGCAATGAAAACGATACACCTGCTCTACTGACCTGTGGCTCTACCATTTTTAGAACCATTGGAAGTCTGATGTATGTAATGTATTATACAAGACCAATTATAGCTTTTGCTATATGCAAGTTATCACGATATACAAACAAGCCGAAAACGAATCATTGGAAGGAAATTGCAAGAGTCTCTGTTTATCTTAAAAGAATTGTTATAACTCAATTTTGGATCCCCCAAAGTTGTTTTGTAAAAATACATATTAAAAAATAAAAAAAAATCAGAAATTCAAAATCACCTATTGCATGCCACCCCCTTGAACACTTGAGTGAGAAGAGAGTTGGAGAGGGAAAAATATCAAAAAATAGGGAGAGAGGAAGAGGGTAGAGGGCCGACTGGAACAATAGAAAGAGGGAAAAATCAAGAGGGAGAACAGGAAAACCACCCAAAACCTCCCCCAAATCTTGTCTAAAAACCGTGTTGTAAGAGTAATCAGAACCTCCTACTTGTTATTTTAAGATCTTGAAACTAGATGAGAAGGAAACTTCAATTAAATGACCTAGGACTCTTACACTTCCAATTTAGAAGGATCAAATGGAAAGATTGGGAAAAAAAGGTGATAAGAAGGATGTCATTTCATAATGTATAATAAAAGAAATTAATGCATGCTGAAGAACAAACCCTAACTAGAGGTCGGCCTGTTGAGGGATGAAAGGAGAATGGAATGAGATGACAAAATGTGTTAATGGTGACATTGAAAAACACTTAGGAATATGTTTGAGCTAAAACAGAATTTTGTACCTATACTAATGTCTTGATTTTGCATATTGAATTGAAGAACTTGTTTGATTATGAACCTAAAAGATGGATGTGTGGTCATTGCATGATAACATAAACATACTTGTGATACAAATGATAAATTGCATGAGTAAACTAGAAGGAAAGGACTACAATGGTCAGCCAAAAGGAAGAACATTGAAAAAAACTTTTATATGATGAACACCCTTAGAGAAATAAAATATATGGTGGAAATGGGACTCATGTGTAATGTGAAATTGTTACTAACTTGTGTTCGATGAATTGGAATGATACAATTGAGAATGATGGAGTGAACAATTGATGTCAATGTTATGTTTAGGCCATGGAAGCTTCGATAGAAGAACCCTTGAAAATGTACATGTTGGAACTTAATTGTGCATTACTTGACAACATTGTGATGAACTTGATGAGATTATGGAAAAGAATATGATTCTTGTTCTTGAACATGCTAGATAATACTTAGTAAGTTAGAATGCCTAGAACACCTTATACCATGCCATAATGAATGAGAATTGATAATATCACATAAAGAACTCAAAGTATGCTTGATAGGGAAGTGACATAGGCTTCGGCCTCCTTAGAAGAAAAAAAGACCTTTAAGAAGATAGTGGTGATTAATATGTTCTCTTTATCAATTGTGATGAATGTATGACATTCTAATGGGATAGAAACTTTACGTGTTGCCTTTGCTTCATAAACTTTGAAAGTGAATTTGGTTGTGGTCTATGTCCAAAACTAGATTGAAGTGTGATTCTTAGGAGGACAACATGGTATTGACTATACAGGTGAACTTAAGGAAAAGAAATGAATTAGTTTTCATTGATAATTTTCAGTGTCTCAGCGATATAATTTTTTATCGCACGTCACCCGCGCGGCGTCTTTTTGGCGATTTTCCATTTTGTTGATTTGATTGGTTCTTTGGGAGTCGCCACCTAGTATTTAATTGAGGGCTACTAGGAAACCTGGGTGTACTGGTCTTGTCAGAGATTCATGGGTAAGGGACTGGTTGTGGTTAAGGAAGGTATTAGCACCCCTAACGCACCCTACCTGAGTTAAGCTGCTTCGTGGCTTTGATATGTTAAAGAAATTTTAAAAATTTTGTCTTCTCATCGGATATTAGAAATACGACTTACGTGTAAGTTTATAATTCTTGACCGTGAGCAAATCAAAATATTAAATTCTTCTTTATCCTTTGCGATTTTATCATAAAAAAAATACAAACACATTCACTTTCACTATATTTTTTTCTTTTTTTTCTTTTTCTTTTTACATCCACACTACAAGTTAAATATAACAGTTCAAAGTTAGACAGTAACAGTAGACTTTCACCTGAATACTATATATAAGAATATAAAAGAATTGAGTCATACGAACACTTGCACATTGAGATACTAACTCTGAAAATATACATGATATATGTATGTATATTATTATGAGGAAATGAACATGCATAGAAAGTAACATATGAGTAATGGATGAATATGAATTCTCTATAATATCAGCTTGAAGGAATCATAACCAAAAACTTCCTCGTGATTCAGGAGGAGCAACTAGGATTGGATCTTCTGTTAGGGGAGGTCGCGAGACAGGCAAAGCAGGTGCGTGATTTTCCCTTCTATTTTCACTTATACAATTTAAAATTCTTCTGGTGAATGTAATTATAATAAATATTGTGTTCAAAGTAAACAAAGCCTAGCGGATTTACAAGATTAGCTTCGGCTAATGGCATCCGTGATAGGATTGCCGGGAGATGAATTACAAGATTAGCTTCGGCTAATGGCATCTGTGATAGGAATGTCGGGAGATGATTTACAAGATTTGCTTCGGCTAATGGCATCCGTGATAGGATTGCTGGGAAATGAATTTCAAGATTAGACTTTCCAAGGTCACCCAGTTCACGCAAGTAAATAAGAGTATCCAAATTAAGAATATGCAAATGAGTGTTAATTGGGTTTAAAAGATTTACAAGCAATATATATAAGTTCTCTGTTAAAATTCTTATGGATCCGATAGAAAATTAATACTTCATTCGTATACATTACATGAGCATATATATATATATTTATCAACATAATGGTATGTTTATTGATGTATCATGTCCATCAAATATCCAGGGAGATCATTAGTTTAGGACTCTACTTTGTCAAGCTTATGTAAATATTTAACTTAAACAAAAGGGAATTAACGCGTTTATGTAGTATACTTTTGTGTAAACCTTGATGTATTTTTATAAAAGTTCAGCTTAAAATGTAGTATCTTAGTTATCTTGTAATTAATCCTTTTGAAATGTTTAAGAACACTTATTATGTTGTAAATGCTTTCTTTACATGTTAGTATTCCTTTTCTTTTAAATTTTATGATATGATATATAGACTATGTTTATATTGAACTTACTCGTAGGATATATATATATATATATATATATATATATTGTGTGAATTGTATGAGGTGTTGAATTATGATGTTTGATGAAAGGTCCGGAATTATGGGACCTTGTGACGATGGGTTGATTGAGTAAATTGATAGTAGTCGATAATTTGGGATGTCCTAAATACAAATGAAACTCTGCCGAATTTTTGGTGAATAAAAAAAAAACAAATTTACCCTAAAAAAAGAGGATATGTTGGGATCTTTTAACATTGAGCAAGTCGTACAGTCGGATTGTTACAGGGTCGTCGCTCCTGGTTGAAGAAGGCGGGCAACTCTGGCGGATGAGGAAGGGACGACGTCGGTGGTCGTGCTGCTGGAGAAGGGCTGTTGCTGTGTTAGGTTGTGAGAGGAGAGGCTGTTGCTGTGTTCGGTTGTCTGTGAAGGGAAGAGAACGGGTCTGGTGATGAGGGAGACCCTTCCGGTATAGAGAAGGGAAAATGGGGACTCTGCTGAGGCGGAGACACCGCTGGGTTGCCCAAAGAGTGGGTAGCTGGAGTGAGGGTAAGAGGAGGATGGCCCGGTGAGGGATCTATAGAGGAGGAAAATTATGGGGCGCCCTTATGGCCGGCTAGGAAAGGGGAAGGAGAAGAGTGAAAAGAGGCTGGGAGGTCTGTGAGCAGCTGCCTTCCTTTGGCTGGTTTTGGGAGCAAAACCAAAGGAAAGGGGCGGCGACTTGTCTTTGTTAAACAGGGAAGAGAGGCTAGCTGGGAGAAAAAGAAAGTGAGATGGCCGAGGGTTTGTTTTTGGGTGAGGAGAGGGGGTGAACGGCTGCAGGATAGGTGGGGGGCGGCTGGTTGGGTAGAGACGGATTTTAGGGTTAGGTTTTTTATGTGTTTTTCTCTAAATGTGCAAAATTGCCCCCCACTTGTGTGTTGTGGAGACCAGTATTTATAGGTAAAATATTGCTAGATTTCCTAACTTGGTCCCTCAACTTCTTTTTTTTTTTTAAATTTGTTTTTTTCTTATTTTTTTGGATTTTCTATCAACATCGACTCGAACGAGGAAAATCGGTGATTTTAAAAATGACGCGTTAAAAGTTGAACGCGTTCCAAAGATCTTTGAAAATTTAAATTCTTTTGAGACGATGCTGAAAATGCTAAAAATAATACAAATATATTAAAACAACATATTTTTTGGATTTTTGTTGTTTTTTGTTATTTTTGGATTTTTTAAAAAATTTATCAAAACATGGGTCAAAAATTGGGTAGCAACAATTTTCGTGGATAACCTTCATTAAAATTAAGGGCAAATGTTGTTTTACAATATTATCACTATGCAATTATATGAACATGGGAGATGTATGAATGAATATATATGTGTTCTAGTATATGTGTAGAAATGGTCTTTGAAATTATCTAAATGCAAGTATATTGAGTTGTATCAGGATGCGCGACCAGGATCGGATCTTCAACTGATCGAGGATAAACTACGAGAGGAGCAGGTAGATGGTTCCCACATTTAACTGATTTCTATTAAATCTTCGTAGTAATTATATATAATGTTGCCACTCGATTTCAATTGATTAAAGTTACTCATGAAACGAAACGATTGAATGATGTAATTAGCTTCGGCTAATGGTATCTATATCAGATAAACGAGATTGAATGATGTGATTAGCTTTGACTAATGGTATTCATATTGAATAACCGGGATTGAATGATGTGATTAGCTTCACCTAATAGTATCCATATTCGATAACTAGGATTATATGATGTGATTAGCTTTGGCTAATGGTAGTAATTAGCTTCGACTAATGGTATCCATAGTGGATAACCAGGATCAAATGATGTGATTAGTTTCGACTAATAGTATCCATAATGGATAATCGAGATTAAATGATATGATTAGCTTCAGCTGATGGTATCCATATCGGATAACTAGGATTGAATGGTGTGATTAATTTTGGTTAATGGTATCTTCGATTGATAACCAGAAGGAAACCATAAAGCTAATTTCGGTTGTTAGTATCTATGTTGGGTGACCAGAATGATTGAATAAGATTAATATCGGTTGACAATGATAATGATATTTGCTTTTGTATGGAGTCAAAGATACATTAAGTACGAATAATAATGTATCAATTACAATTACAATTAAGTTATAAGAACCGCAAACTAGAAGAACATAGTTCGAAGATTATAATCATTCGTGAAAGGATACCCAATGTACTAGGGCTTCTAAATCGTAATGCACATTAATAAGGGGTATATTTATAATCCAAGAAATAATGCAATGTAAGGCCATACAATGATGTGAAATGAAACCTTGAAAACAGAATTAATAGGAATACAATGACGAGAACCTATTTATTTAAGTTGTTAATGTGTGTGTGTATGTGTGTGTGTGTGTGTGTGTGTGTATTGTCACACGTGTGCGGCGTCGTGGCGAAAACATCCACTCTCAAAATTGTATTATCTATCTATCTGTCAAATATGGGGAGACAAGGAATTCTTGTCTTTTATTAGTGGGAAAATGGAATGGAAGTCGCCACCTAATATTTTGATCACTATGAACCCTAACTGGTCTCAGAGATCGAGTACGATGACTGGTTGAATAAAAGGAAGGTATTAGCACCCCAAATACGCCCTACCTAAGGTAAGCTGCATTGTTTTATTGTCTGATAAAATCAATGTCTTGTTGTGTTTTCTAGTTGTTGGTCCGTCTACGGTTTAAGAAAAGTCTTCCTCAGTAAGGAGATCCTTATCTTATCGGATAAAACCTAACTGTTCTAACGTCAACAAAAGAATTTAATATCCGGAATACTTCTTACATATAAAGTCGTAACCCCAGATACTAAAAGAAAAAAAATTAGTTTTTTGGAATTTTTTAAATATTGGCCTAGTTCTCGTGATTTTAATAAACTGGTTATTAAAGCCAAAATGCATGTTAATACATATGAAAATATGATATAATTTGTTTCTTTGAGATACTTGGCCGTATGCATAAAAATATTTTTTAAAAAATTTTCAATGTTTTGATGAAAATTGGATATTTTAATACTGGATTTGTATCTTTACAGTATAAAAATACAAACCAATATTGCGCAAAATTGATAGAAAAATATACGGAAAAATCACAAAAAAAATTTGAGGAATTTTTTATTTTTTTTAGTTGGGTCCAGCTTGGCCCATATGGCTGAGCTGGACCAGTAGGCCTAACCAAGTCACTGGCCTAAGCCGGGTCAACAAGAGGTTTAGCAGCTCGAGTAGAGGGCCCAACTGCTCAGCCTCTGTTAGCAAAGGTGGAAGTTGAGGAGGAGAAAATGTCATCATAGAAATCTCTATAGTTGAGACTAGAACACCAGAATCCACAAGGGTGTAGACCCTCCTCATCTTATAGCGGGTGGTAGAGCTCACAATCACTTTAAGAGAAGTTAAATCTCCGTCAACCCTAATTGGAGGAGTACAACTGCCCTTTACATCATTTTATGTAGGATTTTTTACTCCAACTGTTGTTTCCTTAGGAACAGAGCCCTTAAAAATAGAGAGTTAATAAAAATCATGGGGGTAGTCCTTCATCACTTCTTCAACCTTGCCTCTAATAGCAACAAGAGACAAAAACTTCCTTGATGAACTCTCTTTTATAGACTTCACTAAAGTTTCTTCTTCTCAAGAAGATTGAGCTCTCATGCCAAGGAATAAAGGAACGTCATCCTCGAGGGTTTGAGGTAGCCTCCCTCTCTCCTCGGATTCCTTAGTAATGGTAGGAGAAGGACTTCTACTCAATTATAGCATTAAATGCAAGCCACCATTTTGCTTCCCAAAGATGCTTCTTTTAAATAAAGATAAGTCACCTGGCCATAAAAAATCCCAACAGTCCCCTATGAGATAGAGAAATCTGATGGAGAAGGTAAAAAATGATCTCATTTATTGTTGGTAACCTTTAAAAATCTTTGCATAATAAGTACGCAAAGACTTGGAGGACTTCTACTCAATTATAGCATTAAATGCAAGCCACCATTTTGCTTCCCAAAGATGCTTCTTTTAAATAAAGATAAGTCACCTGGCCATAAAAAATCCCAACAGTCCCCTATGAGATAGAGAAATCTGATGGAGAAGGTAAAAAATGATCTCATTTATTGTTGGTAACCTTTAAAAATCTTTGCATAATAAGTACGTAAAGACTTGGAGGATTATTGATGGATAACATGTTTTGTTCTTATTTTTATTTTTACCTTTACCAAGATCCTTATTTAAAGGAACTAGAGTGTGTAACAGTCCGACTGTACGACTTGCTCAATGTTAAAATATCCCAACATATCCTCTCTTTTTTAGGGTAAATTTGTTTTTTTTTATTCACCAAAAATTCGGCAGAGTTTCGTTTGTATTTAGGACATCCCAAATTATCGACTACTATCAATTTACCCAATCAACCCATCCTCATAAGGTCCCATAATTCTGGACCTTTCATCAAACATCATAATTTAACACCTCATACAATCCACACAATATATATATATATATATATATATATATATAATAAGAGTAA
>Ga0307516_10008470_pt1 | contig 11633 bp, 9 predicted proteins | sample 19_EM_MG_FD_203310 | JGI IMG/M metagenome (GOLD analysis project Ga0307516, IMG submission 203310) | Populus trichocarpa ectomycorrhiza microbial communities from riparian zone in the Pacific Northwest, United States - 19_EM | ecosystem: Host-associated > Plants > Roots > Unclassified | place...
AGTAGAGCGCGTGAGCGGCGCCGCGCAACAACTACTTGCGCACCTCCGCAGTATTCGGGTTACGCCGTGAACGCGGGGTAGTCGACGTACCCTTTGGGGCCGGCGCTGAAAGCGGTCGACATGTCCGGGCTGACCAGAGGATGGCCCTTGGCGAAGCGATCGACCAAGTCAGGATTGGACAGGAACGGGCGGCCAAAGGCCACCAGATCGGTGGAGCCTGCGTCGATCGCGCTTTCGGCTAGAGCCAGATCGAAGCCACCGGCGGCGATGTATTTGCCGCCGAAGCGCGCGCGCAGCGTGGCTTTGAGCGCTGCCGGAATCGGGGGCGCACCTTGCGCGGAGTGGTCGACGACGTGCACGTACACGATGCCGAGCTTGCTCAGCTCGTCCGCCAAGTGCACGTAGGTCTCGTCAATCTCGGGATACGCAGCCATGCCGCTCGCCACCCCGTAGGGTGATAGGCGAATGCCGACTCGTTGTTTGCCGATGGCGCTGGCCATGGCTCCCACCACCTCGAGGGCGAAGCGCGCGCGGCCCTGCACGCTGCCGCCAAAGCGATCGCTGCGAAGATTAGTGTGCGGGCTCAGGAACTGTTCGGTCAAGTAGCCATTGGCGCCATGCAGCTCCACCCCGTCGAAGCCGGCGCGGATGGCATTTTTAGCCGCCACGACGTGCTCTTCGATGGTGTGCTCCACCTCGGCCAAGGTCATGGCGCGCGGGGTCGGGTAGTCTTGCATTTGTTGCTGGTCGGTCCACATCTTGGCCCCTGTGAGCGCAACGGCGGAGGGTGCGAGCAGCTCGGCGCCGGCGGGCATGTTCAGCGGGTGCGAAACGCGGCCGGTGTGCATGAGCTGGGCGAAGATTTTGGCGCCTCGCGCGTGCACGCGCCCGGTCACCTCACTGAAGCCCGCAACTTGAGCGTCGCTCCACAGCCCGGGGATACGCGCGTAGCCCTTGCCGTTCGGAGATGGCGCGATGCCTTCGCTCACGATCAGGCCCGCGCTCGCTCGTTGTTCGTAGTACTCGGCTACGAGCTCGGTCGGCGCGTGCTCCGCGTCGGCACGGCAACGCGTCATGGGCGACATGACGAAACGGTTTTGCAACTTGAGATCGCCTAGCTCGGTCGGCAGAAAAATGGCATGCATCCCAGCCTATCTGCCTGTGTGGAAGGTCGCCGACCAGCGGCCGCTAACGCAACACTGTGTCGCTCGGCGGGCAACAATGCCGGGCGTCGAACGTCGAGCTAACGGGTGACACCTCGTCCAAGATTCGTTCGGTACAGCGTGAGCTGCCCCCAATAAGGGTACTTGTCACCGAATACTTTCTCGATCGACATCGACATCAGAAAGCCGAGGTCGTCGTAGCCGCCTTGGATGCGCCGCTGCTCCTCGCCCAAGGTTCGACTGAAATCCACGATATGCTCGATGTGCTTGAGCGCTAGGTACTTGGGCAGCTGGTTGGTTTTTGCATATTCGTAGATGTCGTTGTTTACCAGGCCATCCAGGTTGATGACGTGGCCGCCCTCGTAGTAGCCAACGATCCCCGAATTGAAAGCGGCCACGCGACCCGGTAGATGGCTGGCTGCCAGCACGCGCCCTGCCTGAAGCAGCGCGGCTTGATGCGGCCAAGGCGGAGGCAGCGATGTCACGAAATAGTCCTTGAACGACGCCAGCACGAGCAGCGACGCGGCAGCTGCGAACGCTGCGACTCGTGGCCAGGTGTGCTGCTGCAGCGAAGGCAGCGCGGCGTCCAATGCTGCGGCACAGCACAGCAGGGGCACGACGAGCGAGCTCGTGTACCACGGCTGAGTTGAAGGGCCCTGAGCGTAGAGCGCGACGTAGCCCACCAGCGCCGCCGCACCGCCGTAGACCCCCGTCAGCGGGGCGCGAGCCGCCGGAGGCTCCAATGGCCGTGGTGTGAGCCAACGAGCCGCGAGCAGACCGAGAGCTAACACGCCCAGGGCGCCCAGAGCCGGATAGCCGACGAGCTCTCTCGCCAGACGCAGCGCCGCCATGTGATTGCGCCCACCGACCTGCGCCCAATGCGCCTTCATCACGGCGCTCGACTGTAGCCATTGACCCGAAGTGCAGCGCGCATGCACCGATACGGCCGCGATACCCGCGAGTGCCCCGAAGAACCCCGAGCTGCCGGCCAGCGAAAGACCACGCCAGCGACGCCGGTAAAACGCCGGCGTTTGCACGCTCAACCACAGACAGGCCGGCAGCAACAGAAAGTCCGTGCGCGCCAAGCTGCCCACGAAACCCAAACAGGCCAGGGCCAGCGCGCGCTTCGGCAGCGGCCGCTCAGCGGCGCTCGCGAGGGCGCGTTCGCTGCTGAGCCACGTCAGCAGCAGCGCCGAGGAACACAGCAGTACCCACGACGAGTCCATGAAGCTTACGGCGTTCAGCGTGTAGTTGTTCGAAGCCAGCAAGAGCACGACGTAAACGGCAGCCAGACGCCCACCCAGGCGACGAGCCAGCAACCACAAAAGACCGCCCCCCAGCAGCGCCAAAACGCCGCTCAGCGCGATCGCCTGCGAAACGAGCTGGGTGTCGTTGGGGCGAGCCAACGCCAATAGGCCAACCAAACTGTAGGCCATGAGCGGATGGAAGCCTGAAGTGACGCTGACGCCACCGTCCACCGACCAAGTACCCGTGGCAACGAAACTCTTGGCCAGGCCGAGATAGTAGAAGCCGTCGTCGGGCAAATATTGCACGCGCCAGCTTTCATTGCCGCGAGCCAGGGCCAGCGCCGCAGCGACGACGCGCGACAGCGCCACGAAAGGAAGCACGAAGCTGACCAGCCACGACGCAGCAGCCGCGACGCTGAGTCGGATGGCGTCACGTTTCATGTCTTAGCGCTCGATACTACCGGAGACGCGCTGGTTTGCATGGCCGCGCTCCGGCGAAATCGGTATTGTGGGGACGACCGTCTATTCGCTCGGCAGCGCCCAAGACAATGTGATCCGCGTGGGTCTCACACCGGGCCCGAATTCGCTCGGTCACGGAACCAACCCCGAACAGGGCTGTTTCGACGACCGGGAGGGCGACGACAACATCGACTTCGTGTTCTACGAGAACTTGGTCGACAAGCTGCAGGGCGAGCTGTGCTTCGATCGCAACCGGGTGTTCGCTGCGGGCGACAGTCACGGTGGCTATATGGCCGACGAGCTCGGTTGCCACTACGCAGGCGACCCGCTGCGACCGATTCGCGGCGTGTTGGTGAACGACGGAGGTCTACCGACGACGCCCGCGTACGCACCAACCTGTAGCGGCAAGCCTTTCGCCGGCATGTGGGTGCACGAGGTGGGCGACCCGGTGACGCCGTTCACCGGCGCGAAAGTTGCGATCAAACAGGCCATGGCCGCCAACGGCTGCAGCATTGGCACCGACTACGACACCGCTCAGCTCGAAAATTACCCAATCGGCGGCGGAAACACCGACAGCACCTGCCAAAAGATCAAGGGTTGCCCCGCCCCGTACCCGCTGGTCGTATGCGCCCTGCCCGGCAATAACCACAGCCGCCACGAGTCCGTCGCGGTCCCGGGCTTCGCAACGCTCCTCACCGACTTGATGCCCTAGCGCGCGAGTCGAAACGCGCGCGGCGCGACGCAGCTGCCAGCCCAGCGCACGGAATCCGTTTGCGATTGAGGGCGCCGCCATACGACGGCGCCGAGCGCCTCAGCTCACTTCTTGCCGGGCGGCTTCTTCGAGGCGGGCGCCTTTTTGGCGACCGGGGCAGCAGCCTTCTTGGCGGGCGCTTTTTTCTCGCTCTTGGCAGCCTTGGGGGCGGCCTTCTTGGCGGCGGCGCGCTTGCCGGCGCGCTCCACCGAGGCGTGCAAGTCGAGCAGCTGCGGCAGCGGGAACTTCTTCAAGCCCGCGCCGTACGCGGCATCTTTCGTGCGCTTATTGAGCTCGAGGATGGCGCTGATCAGCTTGTCGCGCGAACCGAAGCGCTGCTTGGCGTCGCTGAGCGCGTCGTGCAGCTTGACCAGCTTTTGGTTCGAAACCTTGCTCAAACCCTTGGTGCCGTTCACGCGGTCGAGCCACAGATCGGCGGTGGCCAGCTTCTGCACGGCCTCCACGAGCTTGTCTTTGCTTGCAAAACGCTCTTTGACGACCGCGACGGGGGACTTCTTCATGACTGCTCCGGAGACGGCGCCTGAACGCAGGGCCGATAAGGGGCCGCGTTTCTAGCAGCAGGTTTTTCCCTCCGCAAGCCCGCCTCCTCTATTTCGGTGCTGCCCGCCCGGCGCGCGTCGTGATACCCGGCAGACCCCATGAAGCCTCGGCTTCGCTTCGCACCTTCCCCGAGCGGCTACCTCCACATTGGCGGCGTCCGCACGGCCCTGTTCAACTGGCTCTGGGCCCGCAAAACCGGCGGCAAATTCGTGCTGCGCGTGGAGGACACCGACCAAGATCGCAGCAGCATCGACAGCGTCCGCGCGATTTTGGATTCGCTCAGCTGGCTCGGCCTGGATTGGGATGAGGGCCCGGAGGTCGGCGGCGACTTCGGCCCCTACTTCCAGAGCGAGAGGAAGGCGCTCTATCGCTCCGTCACCGATCGCCTGATCGGCGAGGGCAAAGCCTACCGCTGTTATTGCACCAAAGAGGAGCTCGACGCCCAGCGCGAGGCCTTGAAGGCGCAAAACCCCAAGGCCGCCTTCGTCTATCCGGGCACGTGCCGTAACCGCACCGACCAGCCCGACAAGCCCTACGTCATCCGTTTCAAGTCCCCGAGCGAAGGCTCGACAGACTTCACCGATCGCGTCTTCGGCCTGATCAGCACCCCCAACAAGTCACAGCAAGACTTCGTGCTGGTGCGCACCGACGGCTACCCGCTCTACAACTTGGCGGCGACCGTCGACGACCACGAGATGCAGATGACGTTCGTAGCTCGCGGGCGCGACCACATCGGCAACACGCCGCAGCAGGTGCTGCTCTACCGCGCGCTCGGTTGGGAGCCGCCCCAGTTCGCTCACCTGCCGATGATGCTGAACTCGAAGGGCGAAAAGCTCTCCAAACGTCACGCGGCCGTCTCGACTCAAGACTACAAAGACAAGGGTTACACGCCGGCCGCGGTGCTCAACTATCTGGTGCGCTTCGGTTGGTCTTTCGGTGACAAAGAGATTTTCAGTCGCGAAGAGCTGATCGAATCGTTCGACTGGGACCACGTCGGCAAAGGCGACGGCAAGTTCGACGAAAAGAAGTTCGCCGACGTCGCCTTCGAGCATCTCAAGCAGCCTGCCCTCGCCTCGCTCGACCAATATGTCGAGTGGACGAAGCCGTTCTTGGCAGCGCGAGGGCTCGAAAACCCGGACGCCACGCTGCTGCGCCAGACGATTCCCAGCATCCGCGACCGCGCCCATACCCTGGTCGAGGCCGCGTTCCTCCTCGATTACTTCTTCCGTGAGCCGCCGGAGCGGGACGAAAAGGCCGTCAGCAAGATCCTCACGCCCGAGAGCAAGCCGATCCTGGCTGCCATCGCCGCCCTGTTCGAGGGTCAGGGCGACTGGGCGCCCGAGCCGCTCGAAGCCGCTTTCAAGGCCTGGGTCGAAGCCCAGGGCCTGCAGATGAAGGCCGCTGCGCAGCCGCTGCGCGTCGCTCTGACTGGTCGCGACGCCAGCCCGCCGCTGTTCGACGTGATGCATCTGCTCGGCCGCGAGCGCTCAATTGCCCGAATCAAGCGCGCCGCAGCGTTCGCATGATGCCGCTCCTCGCCGCCCTGTTTGCTCCCCCAACCGGCCAGCCACTGGCGGTGCCGCTGCCGCTGTCACGGCTGCACGAGCTGTCTTGGTTCAGCGCGCTGCTCGAGTACCCGCCGATCAAGGCGCTGATCCCGATCCCGATCTTGATCGCGCTGTGGCCGCTGGTGCGGCGTTTCTTCAAATCGACGTGGGAAGAGCTCGACGCGGAAGCGCGCCGGCTGCGGCTCGAGCAGCCACAAAGCGAGTACGACTACCGCCGCCCGGTAGCCTGCTTCGCCATCGTGGCCGTGGTCCTCACGCTGCAAGAATACTACGGTGGCCGCGGCATCTACGACACCGAGCTCCGGCCCTGGCTCACCGATTTGCAGGCTGGCGGCTGGAAGTTCATCAAAATCGAGAAATACGACGAGCTGTACAGCTACGGCTGGTGGGTAGCCGCGCGCGTTTTCGGTTACGTCTTGGTGCCACTGCCGCTGTGGAAGCTGCTTTTCCCCCAAGACAGCCTGCTCGACATGGGCCTGCGGGGGAAAGGCTTCTTCGGCCACCTGTGGATCTACGGCCTATGTCTGGCGGTGGTGGTCCCGGCCATGCTGCTGGTCTCGGCCCAGCCAGATTTCGGCACCTACTACCCATTTTACAAGCTGAGCTCGCGCAGCTGGTTCGACTTCATCTGCTGGGAGTCGATCTATTTCTGCCAGTTCTTCGCGCTCGAGATGTTCTTTCGCGGCTGGATCCTCGGCGCGTTACGACGAAACTTCGGTGCGGGCGCCGTGTTCGCCATGGCCGTGCCCTACTGCATGATCCACTACGGCAAGCCGTACCTGGAGGCGAACGGCGCGATCGTGGCCGGCATCGTGCTGGGCTCGCTCGCCATGCGGACGCGCAGCATCTACGCCGGCTTCCTCGTCCACATCACGGTGGCGTTTTCCATGGACTTTCTGTCCTTGTGGCGACGCGCGTCCCTGCCGCACCATTTTTGGGGTTAAGCCGTGACGGAGCGCAGTTGGGGCTGGGGACCCAACTGCCACGAGACAAGAGGGGTTAAGCCGTGACGGAGCGCAGTTGGGGCTGGGGACCCAACTGCCACGAGACAAGAGGGGTTAAGGGGCTAGGCTCCGTCGGCGACCGCCGCGCATTTTCCGCACGTCACCCGCGGCGATTGCCAGTATATTCGCCGGCGAAACACCAAGATGTCGAACGTCAGCTTTTCGCCGGGCCAGCCCGACTTGCACGACTCGAAGCGGCCCGCCAACGGCGGCGACCAAAACGGCAACACAGAGTGGACCACGGAGCGCGGCGCCGCGCGCTACCAGATTCACGGCTGGGGCGCTCCGTACTTTCACGTGAACGCACGCGGTCACGTCGAAGTGACCCCCAATCCCGATCGCCCCGAGCGCGTGATCAACTTGTTCGAGCTGGCCCAAGAGCTCAAGGCGCGCGGCCTCGATTTGCCGCTGCTGCTGCGCTTCTCGGACATCGTCGCCGATCGCATCAAGCGCATCAACGAGGCGTTCCTCAAAGCCATCGCCGAGTACGAGTACCAGGGCATCTACCGCGGTGTGTACCCGGTGAAGGTGAATCAGCAACGGCACCTGGTCGAAGAGATCGTCGAAGCGGGTCGCCCTTACAGCTTTGGTCTCGAAGCCGGCTCGAAGCCCGAGCTTCTGATCGCGCTGGCCGCCATGCAAGACGTCGGCGGGCTAATCATTTGTAACGGCTACAAAGACTCGAAGTACATCGAGACCGCGCTGGTCGCACAAAAGTTCGACAAGACCGTGATCATCGTGCTCGAGCGGCTCGAAGAGATCGACTTGGTGTTCAAAGCCTCCGAAAAACTGGGCATTCGCCCACTTTTAGGCGTGCGGGCCAAGCTGACCACCAAGGGCGTCGGCCGCTGGAAAGACTCAGCGGGCGAGCGCGCCAAGTTCGGCCTCACCACGTCAGAGATGATCGAAGTGGTCGACCGCCTCACGGCGCGCAACATGCTCGACTCGCTCCAGCTGCTGCACTTCCACATTGGCAGCCAAATCTCGAGCATCATCCCGATCAAGAACGCCATGCAAGAGGCGTCCAACATCTACGTCGAGCTGGCGAAGATGGGCTGCAACATGAAGTACCTCGATGTCGGCGGCGGCTTGGCCGTCGACTACGACGGTTCGAAGACCGACTTTCACGCCTCCAAAAACTACCAGCTCGAAGAGTATGCGGCCGACGTTGTCGCGCACATTCAAGCAGCTTGCGTCAAAGCCGAGATTGCGGTGCCGACCATCGTGAGTGAGAGCGGTCGCGCCGTCGCGGCGCACCACTCGGTGCTGGTGTTCGAGGTCGTGGGCGAAAACCAAGTGCGCTTCCCGCAGCCGGCCGAGCCGCTGCCCGAAGCCAATCGCTTGCTGCGCGAGCTTTACGACACGTATTGCGGCATTCAGCCCAAAAACGTGCAGGAAAGCTACCACGACGCCAGCCAAGCCAAAGAAGAGGCGCAGAGCCTGTTCAAGTACGGCTACCTCTCGCTACGCGAGCGCTCGCAAGTCGAAAAGATGTATTGGAACTGCTGCGAGAAGATCCACCACACCTTGCGGCGCATCAAGTTCGTGCCCGAAGAGCTGCAGCACCTCGATCGCGACTTGTCGGCCATCTACTACTGCAACTTCTCGGTCTTCCAGTCAGCGCCGGACATCTGGGCCATCGACCAGCTGTTCCCCATCATGCCGATCCACCGGCTCGACGAAGAACCGCTGGTCTCCGCCACGCTGGCCGATCTCACGTGTGACAGCGACGGCCTGATCGATCACTTCATCGACGTAGAAGACGTGAAGGGCACGCTGGACTTGCACCAGCTCAAAGAAACCGAGTCGTACTACCTCGGCATGTTCCTGAACGGCGCCTACCAAGAGATCTTGGGCGACCTGCACAACCTGTTCGGCGACACCCACGCCGTGCACATCGCGCTCACCGACGACGGCTACCAAATCCGCCACGTCATCAAAGGCGACAGCGTCGCCGAGGTGCTGCGCTACGTCGAATACGTGCCCGAAAGCATGGTCGACGCCGTGCGCCGCCAAGCCGAGCGCGCCGTCAGCGCCGGCCGGCTCACCAACGAGCAAATGCGCACGCTGCTTCAACACTACGAAGAATCGCTGCGCAGCTACACCTACCTCACGGCCGAGTAGCGCGAGGGCTGCCGAACCGCAGCCTTCTTTGCAGAAGCTCTCGTGTCGTTCGTCGGTCGCAGCGCGCGAAGTCCCACAGCGGCGAGTTTCACCTCTGAAGAATCCGCGACCAACGTGGGGGCTCGACTAGGAAGAAACTCGCGTGGCTTTAGCCCCTCGCGCGTCTCGAAAAACACTTCGGGTCCGAAGTGTTTTTCGGAGCTCCAAGACCCCAGCTGGGCAGAGCACGTGGACTCGCCGTCCGTTTCATTGCATCAGAGCGGCGGGCTTCCCGCCATCAGCGACTTGTAAAATCTCGGGGGACTCGCGACGACCGACCACAAAGCGCATAGCCCGATGCGCATTCAGCGCGGCGTGCGAGGCTTTGCCCGGAGACGCCACGGAAGTTTCTGCGAGTCGAGCTGCGGCGCGGCAGCCCTTGCGAAGATGTGACGAATCCTTAGCTGCAGCCCATATCGCAGAAGCTTTCGTTGCGGACTCAGGCCACTTCGTGCGAGCGACTGGGTCCGCGCCGGTTTCACTACACCTGCCGCGGTCCCGTACGAATTTCCCGGAATGGTGGGGCTACGTTTACGTAAGAGACGGAATGAAACGGGGGGGAGCGTCGTTTCCTAGACGCGACGAGGCGCTCCTCGGTACGATCTGCCCTCGCTCACCATGGGCCAGTCCTCCCGACCCTCACCATCCCGATACTCCCATCTGGCCTTCGCGTGCTTGGGGGGCCTCGTCGCGACCATCTCACCCGCAGAGAGCCGGGCCGACATCTTTCAAACGGTCGGGCCGGACGGGGTGATCAGCTTCACCAACACCAGGTCGACCGGCGCCAAGCTCTACCAAAAGACGCAAGACCGCGCGCAGGTTTTCATGCCTGCAGATACGTCGCCCGAGCGCTACACGCGCTACGACGGCTTCATCCACGAAGCGGCGGCGCTCTACCAAATTCCCGAAGCTTTGGTGCGCGCGGTGATTCGCGTCGAGAGCGACTTCGATCCGCGCGCTGTCTCGCCCGCCAACGCGCGCGGCTTGATGCAAATGATTCCGGAGACGGCCGAGCGCATGCTGGTCAGCGACGTGTTCGACCCGCGCCAAAACATCTTCGGCGGCGTGCGTTACCTGCGCGTCTTGGCCAACACCTTCAACGGCGATCTGGCGCTCACCGTCGCCGCCTACAACGCCGGCGAAGGCGCGGTCATCCGCCACGGCGGCATCCCGCCCTACCCAGAAACGCAAGACTACGTGGTGCGCGTCATCGGCTACTACCGGCAGTACCGGAACGACGCCGTCGGTCACTGAGTCGCGGTGACGTCGCCCGCAAGCGCCCAGCTGCCCCTGGCCACCATCCAAGCGGTGCTGGACAACGCCGTGCACAAGGCGCGCCGCAATCACGAGGGCAAGCCGGCTAGCTACATTCCCGAGCTGGCAGCGGTACCGCTCGAACAGACCAGCGCCGCGATCGTGCTCAAGAGCGGCGAGCGGCTCATGGCCGGCGACGCCGCACACCACCAGTTCACCTTTCAAAGCTCCGCCAAGCTCTTGCCGCTGATCGGGCTGCTCGAAGAGCGCGGCCCCGTCGAGGTGTTCGCCAGCGTGGGCTCCGAGCCGTCCGGCGACGGCTTCAGCTCCGTTGCGCGGCTCGAGACGCACGGTCCGAAGCCGGCCAATCCGCTGATCAACTCGGGCGCGATCGCGCTATGCGGGCAGCTTCACGGCAGCGTCGACAAGCGCGTGGCGTGGATCGCGCGCTGGGCGGAGCGGCTGTACGGTGCGCCCATCCCCATCGACGAGCAAGTACGCGAGAGCGAGCGCGGCTCCGCCGACCGCAATCGCTCCATTGCGTACTACCTCAAGCATGGTGGCGTGCTGACGGGAGACGTCGAAGAGACGCTGAGCGTCTACTTCGCGCTGTGCTCGCTGCGCGGCGGCGTACAGCAGGCCGCCCATTTGCCCGCCATCTTGGCGCATGGCGGCCTCTTGCCAGGCACCGACCAGCGCGTGATGAAGAAGCAAACCGTCGCCATCGTGGTCGCTATCATGGCCACCTGTGGCATGTACAATGAGTCCGGCAACTACTTGGTCGCGACCGGTATGCCGGCCAAGAGCGGCGTGAGCGGCGTGATCGTCGCCGTCGTACCGGGCGTGGCCGGCATCGCCGTCTCGAGCCCGCGCGTGAACGACACGGGCGGCAGCGTGCGCGGCCATTTGATTTTGCGCACCCTCTCACGCCAGCTGGGCTGGCACTTCGCGCTCGCTAGTCAGCCCGAATAGCCCTGCGACGCGAATTCTTCGACCAAGAATGCCCAGACCGCGGCGACGCGCGGGACGGCCCGCAGTGCGCGGTGGCCGACCAACCACGGCTCGGTGACGGGCAGCTCTTTTACGGACGCCGCCAACGCGGCGGAATAACGCAACGGCGAGAGAGGCGCGAGCTTGGCAAATTGCGGCGGCAGCAGTGCCGCGCCGAGCCCAGCCACGACCGCGCTCACTTGGGTCGTAAAATGGCTGGTGCGCAAGACCATGGCCGAGCGCGGCACGTGTTTCGCCAGCCATTGTTGCGGTGGAAAACTGGCCAGATCGTCGCCCCAACCAACCCACGCAAGCTCCGACCAGTCTTGCAGCGGTCGCTGTTTCTTGGCCTGCGCGGCCGCCTGCATCGGCACCCACAACCGCCGCCCGAGCTTCACGCTCACCAGATCACCGGTTTGCGGCCGGCGTGAGCGAATCGCCAAATCGGCTTCGCGCCGAGTCAGGTCGACGAA
>Ga0307516_10008471_pt1 | contig 11631 bp, 11 predicted proteins | sample 19_EM_MG_FD_203310 | JGI IMG/M metagenome (GOLD analysis project Ga0307516, IMG submission 203310) | Populus trichocarpa ectomycorrhiza microbial communities from riparian zone in the Pacific Northwest, United States - 19_EM | ecosystem: Host-associated > Plants > Roots > Unclassified | place...
CGGCAGCTCCCCGGTGATAAGCCACGCCGTCTCGCCGCCCGTGGTGCCCGTGAACTCCGTCCCGACGGAGGCCAGTTGAGACGTCACCGGAGCCAGCGCGTCCAGCGGGACCTCGGCCTCGAACGTGTGGTACGGCTCGTACAGCCGGGTCCCCGCACGCTCCAGTGCCCGCCGCAGCACGATCGGGGTGAGCCCGCGGAAGTCCGCCGCGGTACTGAGCGGCGCGACGAAACCGGACCGGATCAGCGTGACCCGGTAGTCGGTGACCGACGCGCCGCACAGCCCGGTGGCCATGCTCGCGTGGACCGTCTCCTCGACGGCCTGGTGGAAAGCGCGGGGCAGCGCGCCGAGTTCCGTCTCGTACGTGAACACCCCGCCGGAGCCGCGCGGTCCCGCCGCCACCCGTAGCCCGATCGTCGCCCAGTAGCGGGTGTGGTCGTACCACGGCAGCTCGTCCCAGGCCTCGCCCATGCCGCGCGGACGCTCCAGGTACCGGACCCGGCCCGGCTCGAAGTCGGCCTCGACCCCGAAGTCCTGGGCCAGTGTCGCCGCCAGGACCTCCATCTGGACCTCGCCGTACAGGAGCAGCGCGGTCGCGCCGGAGGCGGCGGGGCGGGCGTGGATCAGCGGGTCCTGGTCGGCGAGGGAGAGAAGGGCGGAGCGCAGGGCCGCCGCCTGCTCGGGGCGCCGGGCCCGGACCAGGGTCTCCAGTGTCGGCGGGGCGAACTGCGGGGCGCGGTCGGTGAGGTCGCCGAGCCGGTCGCCGACCCGGATGCCGGGCACTCCGGTGAGAGCCGCGATGTTCCCGGCGGTGAGCGGCTCGGGCCGGCCGACCACATCGAGACGCGTCACCCTTCCGGTGACCTCGGTGGTCCTGCCGTCGGCCTCCCGTCGCCGGAACGACAGTCGCTGACGCCTCGTCACCACGCCCTCGTACAGCCGCAGATACGCCACCCGCTCGCCGCCGGGACCGGGCCGTACGGCGAACACCGTGCCGCCGGGATCGGGAGCGGGGGTGGTGGGTGCCGGCGGGATCAGCCGGATCAGGCTCTCCGCCAGCTCGGCGACGCCCTGGCCGCCGAGGGCCGAGCCGAACAGGACGGGGTGGAAGGAGCCGTCGGCGGTGCGTGCGGCGAGGGCCCCGCACAGGTCGTCCGGAGTCGGCTCGGGACCGTCGACGAGTGCCGCCAGGATGTCCGGGTCGATCTCGGCGAGGGCCTCGGCCACGCGGCGGTCGGCCGGCAGCGGCGTCACCCTGGCCCCGTCCGTGCCGATGCCGGTCACTTCGGTGAGCGGCGCGATGTGCGGGGTCAGTCTGCGCCGGATGTCGGCGAGCAGGGCGTCGGAGCGGGCGCCCGCCCGGTCGATCTTGTTGACGAAGACCAGGGTGGGCAGCCGCAGCCGCCGCAGGGTGCGCATCAGCACGCGCGTCTGCGCCTGTACGCCCTCCACGGCCGACAGCAGCAGCACCGCGCCGTCCAGGACCTCCAGGGCACGCTCGACCTCGGCGATGAAGTCGGAGTGCCCGGGGGTGTCGATGAGGTTGATCTGGGTGTCGCCGACGGTGAACGCGGCGACCGCGGAGCGGATGGTGATGCCGCGCTGCCGCTCGATGGTGCCGTCGTCGGTGCGGGTGTCACCGGCGTCGACGCTGCCGAGCCGGTCGATCACGCCGTTGTCGAACAGCAGCCGCTCGGTCAGGCTGGTCTTACCGGCGTCGACGTGGGCCAGAATGCCGATGTTCAGGGTGCGCATGCGGGGTCGTGTCCTCGAGAACCGTTGTCCAGTAGGGGCGCTGGGAGATTCCGAGGAGTCGGCGCATGCGAGGGTTCCTGACGTGAGGCGACACGGACGCGCCCATCATGGCGTGCCCCCGTGGACGGTCCGCAACCGGTTTTCGCGGGGCCCGTAGCATGGCCCTCAGCAGCCGGAATGATCATGCTAGGAGCGGATCGTGCGAGACATCGCCGTGTTCAGCGGGACTGCCCATCCCGAGCTGGCCCAGGAGGTCTGCGCGCATCTCGGTGTGCCGCTCAGCCCCACCCGGGTCAGCCGGTTCGCCAATGACTGTCTGGAGATACAGCTTCAGGCCAACTGCCGGGAACGGGATGTCTACCTAATCCAGCCGCTGGTCAAGCCGGTCCAGGAGCATCTGGTGGAGCTGCTGCTGATGTGCGACGCGGCGCGCGGGGCCTCGGCGGGCCGGATCAGCGTCGTGATGCCGCACTACTCCTACGCCCGCTCCGACAAGAAGGACGAGCCCCGCATCTCCCTCGGCGGGCGGCTGGTCGCCGACTTGCTGGTGGCCGCGGGCGCCAGCCGGGTCCTGGCGATGACCCTGCACTCGCCGCAGGTCCACGGCTTCTTCTCGGTCCCGGTGGACCACCTGCACGCGCTGCGCGAACTCGCCGCCCACTTCCGGCGGTACGACCTGTCCCGCACCACCGTCGTCTCCCCGGACCTCGGCAACGCCAAGGAGGCCGCCGCGTTCGCCCGGATGATCGGCGCCCAGGTGGCGGCCGGCGCCAAACAGCGGTTCGCGGACGACCGGGTCAGCATCAACTCCGTCATCGGCGAGGTCGCCGGACGGGACGTCATCGTGCTGGACGACGAGATCGCCAAGGGCAGCACGGTCCTGGAACTCCTCGCCCGGCTGCGGGAGTTGGGTCCGCGCTCGATCCGGGTGGCCTGCACGCACGGGCTGTTCGCGGCCGGAGCGCTGAAGCGGATCGGGGAGCAGCCCGACGTCCTGGAGATCGTCTGCACCAACACCGTGCCGGTCCCCGAGGAGGAGCGTACCGAGAAGCTGCGCGTCCTCACCGTCGCCCCGGCGCTCGCCGAGGCCGTACGCCGTATCCACAACGGCGAGTCCGTCAGCGCCCTGTTCGACGCGCCGCTCACCGACCAGCGCGGCACCTGAAGGGCTCGTGGTCACATCGAGCCGGACGTGGCTTCCGGCTGTTCCAGGGCCGCGTCCAGGGTCGGCATCGGCGGCAGCAGCCGGGCCAGCCCGGTGACCCGCAGGACGCGCAGGGTGAGCGGATGCGTGCACACCAGGAGCAGCCGTCCGCCCCGGTCCCGTACCCGGGCCCGGGCGCGGTAGAGCAGCCGCAGCCCGGAGCAGTCGAAGAACTCCACTCCGCTGAGGTCGATCACCAGACGGGCGTCGGGCCGCCCCGTCACATGGTCCAGATACGGGATGATCTCCATCGCCGCGGCGATGTCGATCTCTCCGTGGAACTCCAGCACCGTGTGTCCCCGGTCCTGGTGGACGCGCAGATGCCGGGCGAGCGGTGCGGGTTCCTGTTGCACGACTCCATCGCCTCCAACCGGCTCCTCGGGCGGCAGAGGGAGCGCAACTCCCTTGCCCGCCCTGCAAGTTACCTTCGATGGAGTGAATTTGAGCATGTTCGATTGACATATGTCATCGAATTGCGATGGACAACCTACGGCAGGGCGTGCCAGGCCCTGATGAGCGCCTCGCGGAACTGCTGGGTCTGGTGCCGTGTGAGGTCGCGCACCATCCGCTCCTCCAGTTCCCGGACGAACTCCTCGTGATGTGCGAGCAGTTCGCGGCCCGCGTCGGTCCGCGTCGGTCAGCAGGATCAGCAGCTCGCGACGGTTGCGGGGGGTTGCGCTCCCGGTGCACAAGACCACGGTTCTCCAGGGACCGTACGAGATCGGCGGTCGACTGGGCGGTCACGAACGAGCCGTGGGCCGACTGCGCCGCCGACAGTCCGTCGTGTCGCTCCACCCGCGACGGCGAGCCGCGCGGCGGCCGATTCTTCGGCCAGTCCTCGTTCGCCGAACGGGCGTCGGCCGACGAGCGCAGCCTCGTCAAGGTCGACCCGGACGTACCGCCGGAGTCGATCGCCCCGCTGGGCTGCGGTGTGCAGACAGGTGTCGGTGCCGTCTGGAACGTGCTGAAGCCGGTCTACGGCGGCACGATCGTGGTCCTCGGTGCCGGAGCCGTCGGTCTGTCGGCGGTCATGGCGGCCGCCCTCAGCCCCGCCACCACCACCACCATCGTCGCCGTCGACCGGGTGGCCGAACGCCTGCAACTCGCCAAGGAGTTGGGCGTCACCCACACCGTCATCGCGGGGGAGGGCGACCCCGGTGAGACGCTCACGGAGATCACCGGCGGTCAGGGCGTGGACGGTGTGGTGGAGACCACCGGCAACGTCGGCGTCCTGCGCCAGGGTGTCGACGCGCTCGCCGCCCGCGGCACCCTGGTCGTCGTCGGCGCCCCGCCGTTCGGCACCGAGGTCGCCCTGGGCGTCGACAGGCTGCTCGGCGCCAAGCGGGTCGTCGGGCTCACGCTCGGTGACGCCGAGACGCAGAGCTTCGTCGCCGCCCTGGTCCGGCTGGTGAAGGAGGGGCGGCTTCCGCCGCACCGCCTGATCAGCACTATCCGTTCGCGGACATCGACCAGGCGGTGCGGGACATGGGCGCGGGCAAGGCGATCAAGCCCGTGCTCACGTTGTGACGCCACGGACCGGGGGTCCGGCTCAGTCGACCGTGAGGACCAGCTTCCCCGTGGTCCGGCCGGTACCGCCGAGCGCATGCGCCTCGGCGGCGTCGGCCAGCGGGAAGGTACCGGCGATCGTGGCCTTCAGCTTCCCCTGCTCGACGAGGTCCGCGATAGCCGTCATCCCGGCCCGGTCGGCGTCCACGAGCATCCTGAGCGCCCGTACGCCGAGCCGTTCGGCCTCCTCGGGGAACTCCTCCGACCCGATCGGCACGATCGAGACCACGATCCCGCCCGGCCGCAGGACGCGCAGCGAGCGCACGGAGGTCTCGCCGCCCAGCGTGTCCAGCACGACGTCGACATCCTTCACCGCGTCGACGAAGTCCGTCTCCCGGTAGTCGATCGTCTCGTCCACGCCGATCCCGCGCAGAAAGTCGTGCTTGCCCGCGCTCGAGGTGCCGATCACATACGCTCCGCGCGCCTTGGCGATCTGTACGGCGACGTGTCCGACACCGCCGGCCGCCGCGTGGATCAGCACCCGCTGCCCCGGCTGGAGGTCGGCGTACTCCGTCAGGGCCTGCCATGCGGTCAGCGAGACCAGCGGCAGCGCGCCCGCCTGCGTGTGGTCGATCGAGGCCGGCTTGTGGACGAAGGTGCGCGCCGGAGCGGTGACGTACTCGGCGTGCGAGCCGTGCCGGTACGGGTAGGACAGCATTCCGAAGACCTCGTCGCCGGGCTTGAAGTGGGCCACGCCGATCCCCACGGCCTCGACCACGCCGGAGACGTCCCAGCCCAGGACGAAGGGCGGTTCGCCCAGGAAACCGCCCGTCGCGCGGTGCTTCCAGTCGGTCGGGTTGACCCCCGCGGCACGGACCCGCACCAGTACCTCGTTCGTACGCGGCTCGGGACGCGCCAGTTCCACTTCGTTCAGTACCTCGGGACCGCCCAGGACGTCCTGGCTGATGGCTCGCATCGTGTTCTCGCTGCTCATGTGAACCAGCGTGCCCGGTGGCCGCCGAACAAAAAATGGCACGATTGCCAACCTTCGATAAGATCGTGCCATGAATGGCGAACGGCAGGTGGAACGGGTCGTGGTGCTGGCCCTGGACGGCGTGTACCCCTTCGAGCTGGGCATCCCCAGCCGGATCTTCGGCGCGGCCGACGGCCGGTACGAGGTGCTGACCTGCAGCGTCGACGGACAACCCGTGCGCACCAGCGCCGACTTCACGATCGGTGTCGAGCACGGACCCGAGATCCTGGCGACGGCCGACACGGTCGTGGTCGCCTCCATGACGTCCTCGCGCATCCCCACCGAGCTGCCCGCCGAGGTCGCCGCCGCGCTCGCCCTGATCCGTCCGGACGCGCGGATCGTGTCCATCTGCACCGCCGCCTTCGTCCTGGCCGCGGCGGGTCTCCTCGACGGCCGGAAGGCCACCACGCACTGGCATGTCACCGATCGGTTCCGGCGTATGTACCCGAACGTCGACCTCGACCCCGACGTGCTCTTCGTCCACGACGGCCGGATCCTCACCTCGGCGGGCGCGGCCTCCGGCGTCGACGTCTGCCTGCACATCGTCCGCACCGACCACGGCGGCGAACTGGCCAACTGGGTGGCCCGCTGCTGCGTGGTACCCCCCTTCCGGGAGGGCGGCCAGGCCCAGTACATCGAGCAGCCCGTCCCCGAGCTCGGCGCCCTCGGCACGGCCGCCACGCGCGTGTGGGCGCTGGAACGCCTCGACGAACCCCTGACCCTGGGCGACCTCGCCGCGCACGCGCGGATGAGCCTGCGCACCTTCGCCCGCCGCTTCAACGACGAGGTCGGTCTCAGCCCCGGCCGCTGGCTGATCCAGCAACGGGTCGCGCGGGCCCGTCATCTGCTGGAGTCGAGCGACCTGTCGGTGGACCAGGTCGCCGGCCGGGTCGGGTTCGCCACGGGTGCCTCGCTGCGCCAGCACCTGCGGGCCGCGATCGGGGTCTCGCCGCAGACGTACCGGCGCACGTTCAAGGAGGCCGCGCGCTGAGCGTCGCGAGCGGCTCTCATCTGCTCGCGTGCAGGGCGACCAGCAGCTGCCACACCTGGTCGGCGATGTCGACGGTGTCGGCTTCGAGGAGCCCGTGCAGCCAGTCGGCCAGGACTCCGGCGAAGGTGGCGGCGACGGCGGAGGCGACCAGCGGGGCGTCGGCCGCGCCCGCGAGTTCGCGCTCACGGAGGCTGTAGGCCCGCAGATCCCGGTTCAGGACACGCCCCAGCGGGCCGCCGCCACCCGGGGCGAGCAGGGCCCGGTACAGCGCGGCATGCGGAGCGAGGGAGGCGAAGAACTCCGCCAGCGCGGGCGGCGCGTGCACCGGATCGGGCCGCCCGCGCCAGGCGTGCAGCGCCTGAACGGCCTCCCGTACGACATCCGCGCAGGCGTCGACCGCCAGCGCCTCCAGGTCGGCGTAGTGGATGTAGAACGTGGCCCGGCCGACCCCCGCCCGCCGCACCAGCGCGGCCACGCCGACCTCCGCCAGGGGGCGTTCGGCGCACTCGTCGAACAGGGCCCGGCGCAGCCGCTCCCGGGTGCGCGCGGCCCGCGGGTCCTCGGGCCCGCCGCGGCTCATCGGGCGAGCAGGACGGCGCCCAGGGCGAGCGTGCCCGGCAGAGCCTGCGCGAACAGGATGCGACGGTTCGCCGTGACGGCCCCGTACACACCCGCGACCACCACACAGCACAGGAAGAAGACCTGGGCACGGAAGCCGGTCGGATCGGCGGCGATCAGGCCCCACACCAGACCCGCCGCGAGGAAGCCGTTGTAGAGCCCCTGGTTGGCGGCCATGGGGGCGGTCGCCCGGGCCATCTCAGGGTCGAAGCCGTGCAGAGCCCGGCCGGGCTTCTTCTGCCACAGGAACATCTCCATCACCAGGATGTAGGCGTGCAGGGCGGCCACCAGTCCGACCAGCACGTTCGCGACCGTCTCCACGCGCGGGGACACTCCTTCGTATCGAGCAAACTCTTGGACAGGTGTCCACCATACATGGACACCTGTCCAAGAGTGTCGCCGTGCTCGGGGTGTGGTCGTCGAGTGACGGGAAGTGGCCGGTCGCCGACTGAATCGGGCGGTTCGGGATATCCGCAAGGAACAGGGCCGGGCACGGACGTCCCGCGCCCCGGATCCTTCGGAGGAGACATGGTCTTGGTGAAAGCGGGAGTCGTCGTGCTCGACTGTGCCGAGCCGGAGAAGCTCGCGGTGTTCTACAAGGAACTGCTGGAGGGCGAGCAGACGCACGAGAGCGCCAACCGGGTGGAGATCAGGGGCGGCGACGGGCTCCGGCTGGCGTTCCGGCGTGATGTGAACGCGACGCCGCCGAGTTGGCCCCGCCCCGAGAACGCCCTCCAGGCCCACCTGGACTTCGTGGTGGAGGACCTCGACGAGGCGGAGCGCAGGGTGATCGGGCTCGGCGGGCGGCCGCTGGAGACCAAGGACGTCTCCGGGCCGTACGAGGAACGCGGTTTCGCCGACCCGGCCGGCCACTCCTTCACCTTTCGCATGGTCCCGTCGACGGCGCCCAAGCAGGGCTGAGCGCCGTCCGAACGAGTGGCCGGGGAGCGCGCCGTCCGAACAGGCGGCCGAGGAGCGTTCTCAGTCCCGGCCGCCCTTCTCGTCGGAGGGCCAGGCACCGGTGGAGCGCTCGATGGCCTTGGCGCCCGCGCGATCGACCGCGCTGCGCACCACGGCGAAGATGGCGCCCTGGACCGCGGCCGCGAGGAGGATCTCTCCCCAGCCGCGGTCCCGGTCCAGCGCGTCGGGCGCGTCGTCCTCGTGCCGGATGATCTTCCAGGTCTTCTGGAAGGCCAGTCCGGCCAGTGTTCCGCTCGTCCAGCCGAGCACGAAGCCGATGGGCTTGTAGGCGAGGGGCAGCTTCTTTTTCTTCTTCGCCATGTGTATCTCCCTGGTCAGTGGGTGGGTCGGTGCTGTGCCGGAATCGTCTCGGCCGCCGGGACCGGCCCCGGCGGTGTCCCGTCGCCGAACGGCCGGCCGCCCAGTTCCTCCCGGTGATGGGGGGCCTGCCAGCCCGACAGATCGGGTCCCAGGGGCACGATGCCGGTCGGATTGATACCGGTGTGCACCTGGTGGTAGTGCCGCTTGATGTGGTCGAAGTCGACCGTGTCGCCGAAGCCGGGAGTCTGGTAGAGATCGCGGAGGTACGCCCACAGGACCGGGTTCTCCGCCAGCTTCCAGCGGTTGCATTTGAAGTGACCGTGGTAGACCGCGTCGAAACGGACCAGAGTGGTGAACAGCCGGATGTCCGCCTCGGTGAGGGTGTCGCCGACGAGATAGCGCTGCCTGGCAAGACGCGGTGTCAGCAGCTCCAGGCGACGGAAGACACCGGCACAGGCGGTCTCGTACTCCTCCTGGTCGGTCGCGAAACCCGCCCGGTACACGCCGTTGTTGACGTCCTCGTAGACCTCCGCCATCACCGAGTCGATCTCGTCGCGCAGCTCCCGCGGATACAGGTCGGGCGCCCCCTCCCGGTGCAGGGCGGTCCACTCGGTGGCGAGGTCCAGGGTGATCCGCTGGTAGTCGTTGGTGACCAGCTTCCCGCTGGGCACGTCCACGATCGCGGGCACGCTCACCCCGCCCGGACAGTCACGCTCCCGCGCGTCGTAGGCCTCACTGAGGTAGCGGATGCCGAGGACCGGGTCACGGTCGTCCGGGTCCAGGGTGAAGCGCCAACTGCGGTCGTCCTGGATCGGATCGGCGACCGCGAGGGAGAGGGCGTCCTCCAGACCGAGAAGGCGCCGGGAGATCAGCGCCCGGCTCGCCCACGGACAGGCGCGGCTGGCCACCAGACGGTAGCGGCCGGCCTCCACCGGCCAGCCGTCTCGGCCGTCCGCGGTGATCCGGTCCGCGAAGTGGCTCTTGGACCGCTTGAACGCCTTCCTTCCGTACTCGCTGTTGCCGTCCTCGCCGGCACTCATGCTGTCCTCCCTGCTGTCCCCTGCGGTACACCCGCCGCCGTACGCGGCGGTACGCCTGCCCTGGTGAACGCGTTCCCCGTTTTCCGCCGGCGGCACGGTGTGAGTCGAAACGACCGGGGCAGTCGGCGGAGGTGACAGGGACATCGTCAAGTCAGAAGGCCGACCGGAAGACGCGCGTCACGGTGCTCGTGGCGCTCGCCGCGAACCTGGTGATCGCGGTGGCCAAAGCCGTGGGCGGGCTTTTCGCCGCCTCACCGGCGCTGCTTTCCGAGGCCGCGCACTCCGTCGCCGACAGCCTCAACGAGGTCTTCCTCCTGGCCGCGCTGCGTCGCAGTCGCCGCCCCGCCGACCGGCGCCACCCCTTCGGCTACGGCAAGGAGCGCTACTTCTGGTCGCTGCTCGCGGCCGTCGGGATCTTCGTGATGGGCGGCTGCTTCTCCTTCTTCCAGGGCCTCGAGGCGCTCCGCAGCGGGGCCGAGGAGAAGCACAGCGGATACGTGGTGGGCCTGGTCGTGCTGGGCGTCGCCTTCCTCGCCGAGGGGACATCGCTGATCAGGGCGCTGTACCAGGTGCGGCGGCAGGGCCGGGGCATGGACGGCATGCGGGACCCGGCGCTGCGCACGGTCGTCGCCGAGGACGGCACGGCGGTGCTGGGCGTCACCTTCGCGATGATCGGCATGGCGCTGCACATGGTCACCGGGCAGGTCGTGTGGGAGGCGTCCGCCTCGCTGATGATCGGCGCGCTGCTCGTCTACGTCGCCTACCGGCTGGGACGCGAGGCACGCGACCAGCTGATCGGCGAGGCGGCCGACCCGGAGTCCAGCGGCAGGATCCGGGCCCTGCTGGACGCCCAGCCCGAGATCGACAGCGTGGAGGCGCTGTTCACGATGAAGATGGGCATGGACTCCGTCCTGGTGGCCGCCCGCGTCGACCTGATGCCCGGAATGGACAGCGAACGGGTCGAGGAGGTCGCCGTACGGATCAAGCGCTCGATCTCCGGCACCGTCGCCGAGGCGGACCAGATCTTCCTCGACGTGACCGACCGACCTGCCGCGGAGGAACGGGAAAGCCCCGCCGCGACGGGGGAGCGCGGCGGGGCCTGACGGTCGGGTGCCCGGGGGGCACGGGTCCATGCGTCCGCCGGGCGAGAACTTTTCAGGCGGGTTCAGCTCCCCTCGACGGACTCCAGGACGAAGACCGGTATCTCCCGGTCTGTCTTCTTCTGGTAGTCGGCGTACGGCGGGAAGGCCGCGACGGCACGCTCCCACCACTCGGCCTTCTCCGCCCCGGTGACCTCACGGGCCGTCAGGTCCTGCTTCACGGGGCCGTCCTGGAGCTCCACCTGGGGATCGGCCCGGACGTTGTAGTACCAGACCGGGTGCTTGGGCGCCCCGCCCAGAGAGGCGACCACGGCGTAACGCCCCTCGTGCTCCACACGCATCAGCGGCGTCTTGCGTATCTTGCCGCTCCTCGAGCCCCGTGTCGTCAGCAGGATGACCGGCCTCCCCGTGTCCCGAAGGGTCGTCCCCTCGGTGCCGCCGGAGCTCTCGTACAGCTCCACCTGGTCGCGTACCCACTGCGTCGGGCTGGGTTCGTACTCGCCTTTGAGAGGCATGGCATCCGTCCCATCGTCGTCGACTACGGCTTGCTCGCAACAGGGTTCAACGTCGAACCGTGCAGGATTCATCCTTACCGGTTTCCCCTGCGACCCCCAAGGGCGCCCCCGGTCCGCCACCTCACCGGCAAGCGCACTGCTGTGACCACCGGCCCGCTCACGCCGGAGCTACGAGCATCCGCACCGCCAGGGCCGTCATCACACCGCTCGACAGCAGCGCCGTCACCAGCCGCCCCCGGTGCCCGGTCAGCGCCCGGCCCAGCAAGGCACCGCCCCCGGCGAGCAGCAACTGCCAACTCGCGGACGAGGCGAAGGCCGCCAGCACGAACACCCCTTGTTCCAGGGGCCGTACGGCCTCTTCGGCCCGGGTGCCCAGCACCAGCGCGGCGAAGTAGATCACGGTGGTCGGGTTGAGCAGGGTGATCCCGAGCAGTCCCAGAAAGGCCCGTGCGGGGCTCGGCGGCGGCGGGTCACAACGGGTGGCGAGGCGATGGTCGCGGTACCGGCGCACGGCCGTGACCGCACCCCGGGCCGCCAACGCGATCAGCACCAGCGCGGAGATCCAGCGCAGCGGTCCGAGCGCCGGCC
>Ga0307516_10008473_pt1 | contig 11629 bp, 10 predicted proteins | sample 19_EM_MG_FD_203310 | JGI IMG/M metagenome (GOLD analysis project Ga0307516, IMG submission 203310) | Populus trichocarpa ectomycorrhiza microbial communities from riparian zone in the Pacific Northwest, United States - 19_EM | ecosystem: Host-associated > Plants > Roots > Unclassified | place...
TATATATAGGATAAACCTTTTATAGACGCTATTAATAAGGGAACTAAAAAACTACGAAAGTACTTTCCTAAATTAGGTATTAACGATAAAAATAAAGCTTTATATTTATCCTTAATATTAGACCCTAGAATTAAGCGAGACGGTCTAGAGGTTCTAGGTCTTAGTAGAGGGCAAGCTACTAATATTTATAATCGATTATATACGGATTTTCAATAGTAAGTTAAGTCTATATATACTATTTAATATATACTAACTATTGTATAGCAACTACGTGCTCACGTGTGCTTATGTCACATGACCCTACTCACTGTATTTAAGCTCTAGCCACTCCGTGCCACACCTCTCTTTCCCTTCAATATCTAGATTATCACACATTATTATAATATATCATATATATATTATAACACTAACTTATCTATAGATATTTACGGGATTATATAGCGAATTAGCCTCCTATTAATCAGGCTCAAACTTTAGCTTTATAAAGAGACGATAATAATCTAAATATATATTTAGACGAAGAAAAAGAAGAAGTAGATGAGCTTACTACTTATTTAGCCGAAAGGAGTACTAATAGAGCTATAAGTAAATACTCTTATATAATACTACTAAATTACTAACTATATTAATAGACTCAGCCACTAGCTTATTAGCGTTAAAATAAAGATAAATACCCTATATTATCTTTAATAGTACGAAAATACCTTCAAATCCCAGCTACTTCGGCTAGTAGTGAAAGGTTCTTTAGTATAGGGGCTCTTATTATTAATAAGCTTCGTAATAGGCTTAATAAAGAGACCTTTAAGTATATTATGTTATTAAAGAGCTGGGGGTTTATTATAGACGAAGAGGAAAGAGAGGAAGTAATAGAGGGAGATAATCCTTTTATTATAGATTAAATTATATATAGTATATTTCCTTTGTTTTATAGATAGTTAGTAGTTTATTTCCTTAAATATAACTATATTTTATATCCTCTACTACTAAGGTATTAAACTACTATTAATATATATAATAGTACTTAAAGAACCTCTTTATTTATAGTAAATTATTCTAATTATTCAAGTAATATTCAGAATAACAAAGTACTATTATTCTAGAATAATTAAAATTCTGCTATTCTTATTCTATTCTATTCTATTCTATTATTCTGAACAATATTCAAGTAGTAAGAATAATCTTTATCACACTGCTTGCAAGGATATAAACAGTTACGTATATATACACTCTACTAATGAGCCCAGATCAGCATGGGTCTCTCCAACTTCCAAAAATTACCAAGCTCCAAGTCAACGCCAAGTCCATCCTCCTCACGTTGCCTCGGATAAGTAGCACAAAGTCCCTCTCCGGATACATTTCCGACTCTTACTTTCCTCCTCGTATCTCGCACAGATGTTTCATCTTTCCGCTTGATGCCATTGCTGGCCTCCACGGTGAACAGATTCGGCTCCAGTCCCAGAGCTACACCGCTCGGACTCACATCTAGACCGAAGGTAATGAACTCATACCAACCGAAATCAGCCTTGTGTATGCACGCGGGCTCTCTGAATGTGTGCTTGGCGCTGAGCTCGAGTGGCATTGTCAACTGCTGAAGTGTTGCGACGTCAAATATTACCGGAAATTCTGACAGGGCCGCCTCCTCTTGTGGTGCTGGTTGTGCATCTTCCATCAGTGGCATCGTTAACCCGTGAGGCGCCCGGCGGTGAGGAAGAGAGCGATTGAGTACATCCGTTACGGCATGCGACAGAATTGCCTTGCTAACCACGACATAGTCGCTTCCACTGCGGCGGAGGATTAAGCTGAACTGAGAGTCTTTGAACCGGCACAGGCGATCGCCTTCTCTGATACGAGTGGAAGCTACGCCGAATTCCCCGTCGGCGGTAACAAAGAAATTGTGCTCGTCTCGTTTCCCTTGTGGCTTGGAGGCGAGTTTTTGATGCGCATATCGATCCTCAGAGCCAAAGCTCAGCGTTCTGTCGGTGGCGGAGACAGGCGATGAGGTCGGCAAAGCAAATGTCGTGGTGATTGAATCTAGGGATATTAATTCCCTCTCGATGGCAGCTCTTCGCTCTGGAAACTGATTGTTGGGGACGAGGTAGTCGAGCAGAACGCTCACCCAATCCTGCTTGCACAAGCCTATGAGTTGTCCGTCCTGCAGGTGTTTTTCAATGGGAAGAATTGATCCTTTTAGGATCGCCTCCATAGAGAACGTCTCTGTAGACAGTGGTTGGGCAAGGTGAAAGGGGCCAGAGCTGTCACAGTCGGCTTCTATCTGGCTGTGGGCCTTGAATGACAGTTGAATGGTCTGGCTGAACCTGACGAGGCTAGGAGAGCTCTCCTGCGACCCATGTGCGTTGTGATACCAACAAACCATATCTTGGTAGACATCTTCAATGGGTTTGGAGTAGCTGATGTCAATATCTCCAACCTCACAGTCGTTTGCGAGGCCGAGCAGACCGTAGACTTTATCTCGAGGCTCGCGGCACAGAGAGTTCTCGGTGATTTCCAAGAGACTGTGCAGCGGCCACCCGCGGCCGGAGCGATCTCGCAGCCTGTCCAACTGAAAGGGGAGGGAGTACCTGATCATCTCCAAGCGTTCGCCGATATCTGGGTCGCACGGCCAGAAGATAGGGATCTGGCTGAGAGTATGCCGAGCTTTGGTCAGCACATTCCAACTTTTGGAAGTTCTAGCATCGTCTCCGAAGCACAAGACCAAGTCCTTTGCTAGGAGTACCTCCTGCACTATCCAGAGGCGACTCCAGTATGCTAAGTCGCAAACATCTGTCAAGCTCAGGAGCAGGATGTCCCATGATTTGTATTTGGTGTGCAGCGGCAGGAAGACGCGGTCCTGCCATTTCTCCCACTCCATTGTGCTTAAGCCGCGCCATTCTCGGACCCATGCAGCCTGAGCATCCAGCAAGTCTTGGCGGGTTTTGCGCTCATCGTCCTCCACTGTCGGCATCTCTCTTCGTATCTTGTACACATGCTCTGTCCATTTGGCGTATTTCTCAAGCAGCCCCGTAATCGCCTGACATTGGATTTCGGTGTGTCGCAGGACCAACAGTTGCCGGTGCACCCGTCGTCTCTGGACTTTCAACTGCCTCAAAATTTCAAGTTCGTCTGCTGTCAGTGAGGGTTCGACTTCAGGCTCAAAGGTCAGAGACTCCGCGCACTGGCTTTCGTGCCGTGCTCCTAAATTTTCCAACGCTTTAAGCTGGTGCCGTGTCCGGTGATGCAGCTCTTCAAACTGGTCGGGCTCGAAGTCTCGCCTGCTTCCAAATCCTTCCAAGGCGTCCTGTATATCTTGATCCCAGGTTTTCATCCTGCTCTTAAACTCCCCGTCGTGCGATGCCGCTAGGTGTTGGAAGGCTTCTCTTTGGTTATTCTCTAGTCGTAGCCAGCCCGCTAGTTGATTTTCCAGCTTTCGTAGCTCTTGGCGTTCGTCTAGCTCTAGTAGCTGCAATTTTTCCAACTGCTTCCACTCCGCTGGGTTTCTCCGTGACCATTTCTCCTCCTCTTTTAGTTCCTGACGCCTGTCTTCGATGTACCGTTGCAGTTTCCCTAAATTGCCGGATATCTGACCACGTATTGATTCCACTTCCTGCGGATCTTCACAAGATAGCTCGCCTTGGTCGCCCAAGTCTTGCTGCTTCTTCTCATCTTGTTGCTCCTGTAGTCCTGCGTCATCGGGCTTTTGGTTTTCCTGCGCCTCGTCTTGCCACAAACTCCTCGCTTCTGCCAAAGCCTTAATTTGTCTGGCTTTAAACTGCAACAGTACTCGACGGAGGGGATCATCGAGTTTCCGCAGCTCCTGCTTCTCCAGTAATTGCAAGGCTTCCAAGTCCTTCTGTTGCCTGGATTTCAGAGCTTGAAGATCTTTTAATTCTTGCAGCTTTTCTGCTAACAATGGCTCTGGCTCTTTTAGCTCGTTCACCATTTCAGGAATGCGCTGTCTCCGTCGTTGTCGGTGGTCGCGGTCCTCTTTCATCTCTTTCCACTGGTCCTTAGCCTTCCAGACCCTCGGCTTTCGGTTCGTCGATGAATCTCCTTGTCGTGGCAGTTTTCGGACTATTTCCATATCGGCCGGCGGATATTCAACTTCTCGTTCTGGGGCTGAAGTTCGGTGTTGTCGCAGCGCACCATACGTCTTCATTTTGAACCGAGTAAACCAGGACGATTTGACTTCCGGTTGCTTTTCCTTTGGGCTTTTTTGCTCACTCTCGTTGCTTCTGCTTAGATCCCTTATCCATTGCTCAAAATGGGCCTCGTGCAGAGTATCGGGTTCAGGAGGTTGTGAAGGTAGGGTGGATTGAGGCGGGAAATTGCCAAGGCTTTCCAGCAGCTTCACAGCATCTGCAACACGAGATCCAAGTTGCGATCCTGGCCTTCCAAGCCAGACAAGCACTTGTCTCGCTTGACGATAAATCTCGCCCATTAGCCGCACCTGGTGATTCCGCTCGTGAATGTTGTCCTGGTTGATGCAGAGGGCATCAATCCAGAGCAGCCGGGGCTCGGTGCCTCGCAGAGCAGCCAAAGCATAAGCCAGATTCGGACGAGCCGACCTCTTCGCTCCATCGATCGTGATTTGGACCACGGGCCCTTCGGGACCCCAGGCGTAAGATAGGGCATCGTAGGCAGGCGCGGCTCCCAAAGTCGCAGTCACGAGCGTGCACTCAATCTTCGTGCAGTCATGCCATGGCTGCACTTGCCCGTTAGAAGTTAATTCGTCACTTGTTCTGCGCAGTGGTAGGAGGCGGAGGAGGCGGATTTGTGTAGATGATGAGTCCAGAGACTTGTATGGCGACGCCATTCCGGATTGTTGCTTCGCGTAGGAGGATTGTCTTGGCTTTCTACAGCTTGTGCGGCAGCGTCGAAACACAGTGCAATTCCTCCACAGTGTTAGAGTTGATTGACTGGGATGCGAATAAGAAGAAAGCACCGCGGGAGTAATTGCAGAGCGTCAGAAATATTCCAGGCGGCGCAGTCACTTCATATTTACGTTCTTGAGCTCCAGTGGCAGCCAGCCTTGCTGTCGAGTCAGCCCAGCGGCAGCCAGCCCAGCTCCCGAATCAGCCCCAGCGGCAGCGAGCGTTGCCTGCGAATCTGCCTCAGCGACAGCCAGGGGCTTAGACACCGCAATTCAAATAATACGTCATCTTCCTCCTCCTGTTTCATATTCTTGAGCAGCAAGCAGAGGGCTAACTACTATCCCCCCCCTAGTTTAATTGCTAGTGCGTATGTTTTGAGTATAGGTGCGGGTAAGAATACAGGGTGTTAGGCCAGTGAGCAAGTCCCTTTTGAGCTGGCTGAGAGCCACTGCCAGGGTAAACGGTCTTCGTGAACCTTCTACGCTCACCCCTGCCTTGATACACAGACCACGTTTTGCTCTGTGCAATAGATCCAAAAGCCCTGCGACCAGGCTTATAACCACTCAGAATGGGAATTCTGTTCCTCTAACCCATATTAGGTGCGCTAGCAATTAAACCAGGGGGGGGATAGTAGATTCGTTCGTTCCAGCCTTCGATGTTCTGAGCCACCTGCCCCCGTCATCCTTGATCAGCTTTCAATTGAATCCCCTACTCGACGTTTCTAAGATTTGTCCCGCTATGGATCCTGGAGTGTTTTATCGAAGGGACCAGGCAGCGTTTTTCCGGGGTTGGGAGAACGCAGAGCACAGCCTGATTCCAGAAGCTCGTCCATGTTCCGCCACCGAGATCCTCTATTTTTCTGTGAGCCTATCGCGATCACGAGTTTTCGTTGCGCTGACAACTTGCAGAGACCCGAAAAGATTAGAGTCAAACACGAGGAGGTGACTGATGAGAACGCTGTCCAATGGGCTAGCAGAAGCTTCGATTCTGAGATTGATGCCAGTGCTCGCATTCTGTAAGGAAAACATATCTCTCGCTGAACTCGTCACTTTGTTCGTGCTCCGGGTTGGGGTCGTTACTGTGCTGATCCGCATGTAACTGCAGCTTGGCCCCAGCGAGAAGCAGTTCTTTAAATGAGGCTGGAAAATATGTCTTTCCCACCCCCGACACCCTACCACCCTTCAAGCCAGAGACTTTCAACCTGGTGGGCGATATACTAAAATTGCACCCCGGCGGATGTGTGAGAAATGCCCAGTTTTCCCAAGTCTCAAAGTTGGTTGCGTCTCAAGACATCACCTGTAAGTCCCCATCTTTCAACAGGCGCACGGCATTGTCTGATTAGGCCCTACCAGCCATATATATAGAGACCTTGTCGCATCGAGAATGCTGGATTAGACTGTTTGTTACTTTCAATTCTAGAAATTTTACAACGACAAGCTTGCTCCTCCACCTCCTCCCAACGGAGCGCGCTTTTATCGAGCAGAAACTCGGCGATGCAGCCTTGCAACCACTTATGCATCACCCATTGTTTACCCCAATTCTAGCGATGGAACTACTCTTCCAAGAAACAAGCGAGTATCTTCATCTTGTATATTGCAACTCTGTCGGCCTGTATATTGCGGCAGAGTTGCACACCAACGAAGGATACCGACATCTCAAGAAGGAAGATCTAGATATGGAGAAAGCATCAGAAACTGCTTTGGGGCACGAGAAACATATCTTGATTCTATGCGAGAAGATCGAGTCAAACCTAAAGATAGGCACGAAGCTTCTGTCCTGGTTTGACGACTTGCCAACTGACCAGGCGTCTGCCGAGCAAAGAACACGCTTCGATTCAGCAGGCGTAATCATCTGAAACCGGTTAGAAAATTTGATTGATGGTTTTGAGTTCCAGCTGATCCGGCTGAAGAGAGTGCAAGGTCATGCACAGTATAATAGACTTGGGGTAGGCACCGTTAACACATCTTTCCAGGACCGCAAGACACTGGGGAGACTGACGGGTTGTAGTTGCAAGTCAGAAATGCCACACTAGGCAATAAACTCAGTGCTCGAATTTCAGGGCAGAGTAGAGATATCGCCCACGAAAGCAGGCGCGACTCTTCTGCCATGAAGGCGATTGCTGTGCTTACGATGTTCTTCTTACCTGGGACGTTCTTCGCTGTAAGTCGCTAGTCAATACCAAGATAATAGCCTAAGGTTTAATTGAAGTGCATAGACGTTCTTTGCTATGCCATTATTTGAATGGAGTTCCTCGACGTCGCCATCGGAGGCTACCGGGAACGTCTGGATCTATTGGGCTGCTACAATCCCGGCCACTATTCTAGTACTCGTGGCATGGAGGCTCTGGTATGTGTTTGATGAATGGAGGTGGAGTCGTGAGGGAAAGGGGACTGTTTATCAGGACTTCTGGGCCTGGGTTCGATCTTGAAAGCGGGAAGACTTTATGTCGACGCTAGAGTCTTAGCACCGCTAAAGTCGCCGAGGGATACATCGTCCGAATTAGGGCAACCCAGATGAAACACATCAATCAAGCGTTTTGAGAATGATTATCAATTCAATTAGCACATGCATGTTCCAACACGGCCTTCCAACACAGCGACAGGGAAACAACATATAAAATAGACACCCTCCGCCTCCGATCCATGCATCTTCACTTGCCCCTTGCACCGACACCTTCCGCAAACATTGCCACCTAAAGAATACAAAGAGCGCCGCTTCTAAGCTTCGAATCAAATCACATCACAGCGTCAACTACCGATTTCGCATGAACGGACGGCGCCCAGAATGGAGACTCTGTCAAAATACCAAAGTACAGAGGTATGCGGACAGTTTGTACTGTAACGCTCGCTGCCTCTGCCATGAAAGCCATGAGTGACTTGTCAAACTCCTGCCCTGAAATTGGCCAGAACGTGCGGGGTGCAATGTATTTTGCCTTCAGGTGAGCGTTAAGCTGAGAAGCGATGCAAGTAATTTCTGAACATTGTCGCTGAAGGTCTCAACAGCGTCCTTGCTGACGTTCGTCAAGTCTAGGAGAAGCAAAATATTCAAAATTTCCCAAGGCTGCTGTCTCGCTTCCTCTCCCGAGGTCGTAAGGTTGTATCGAAATTCCTCCTCCTTTTCCAGTCGACTCATGTGACAAAGCTCCAACCGCTGTCCTATCTTCGCGTGGTCTAGAATGATGGTTAGAAAACTTCGCAATGCTATTGCATTTTGATTGCTTACCATTTGTTTCATTCTCGAAAACCCTCATAACAGAGGCAAGGCGGGCATCAAAGTTGAATGGGTCCTCTTGGAATGCCAAGTCCCACAGAGTCATGGATGCAACTGCACAGATAACCTTTCGCAGTGACAAAATGCTAATTCCGAGTTCGTCAATTCGAGTGTAATATTGCTCCGTACTGGATCCAGGTGACATGTTAATCAGCTTTCCAATGGATGACATGATAGTTGGGCCCCAGTCTGCTTGCGCCGAGATTGGCAAATTTTTTGATATTTGATTGTTTGAAGGGGATCGGGGACAAAGAAGATTCAAAACCTAGACGGACGGATGAATTAGACAGATGTCTAATACTTTCATACATCTTTTCCATTTGAGTCCCGAGGTCCTCAAGACCAGAGCGGCCCCCCTCTAGCAGTTGGAGGTTCTGAAATTGGATAGCTGATGCTGACTTTCGTCAAAACTCCTGAAAAGTTTGGTTCTTTCTCCAGTCAATCGGCTTCCCAGGCGTGTTTATGGCCTCCGAAATCTCATATGCCCCTTTCAAGGGAATTTTGGTGGTCTGTGGCTTAGAAAGTAAATTAGCCGTCTGTTGGAGAAGTTGGTTTAATTGACAATTGGTAGCTGGGCTGAGGGAAGTGGAATTGGCAGTTGTCTTTTCAAGTTGAATTTCGCACCACTCTTCATCTGTGACCGGACGACAGGATCGACACTCAGGCTCGTAATTAGTTGAAACTCCCCACCACGCTAAAATGCACAAGCGAGCAGCGACCAAACAGATATTCATCTTACTTTATCGCATTCCTTCGTCATAACAATCAATTCCTTGTTAACACAACTTCAACATGTTCTCCCGCGATGAAACCGTCAACGCCGTCCTGAGATTCTATCAAACAGTTATCCGCCACCCATATCTAAACAACAGCACACTCATTGTACCGCCTGTAAACGGCTGGACCACGATCAACATAGAAGGGGAAAACGAAACCGTCCTCGACTTACTTTGCCACCTCCCATACCTCCGCTCAGAGAATGCATTCGAAGAACTCATCATTCACTGGGAAAGCATTCCGGTCTGCTACTTAGACAACCAAGATAGGCTGCTATCCAACCCCCTCCCGGCCCACTGCATCTACCTCGCCCGCGCCGAATCGTATCTAGGCACGTCTTTGATTCTCGACACTAACGAAGGCACCATAACTGAGTTCTATCACACGGGATCTCACATTATAGTACCTTACGAGGAATACGAGGCTCTACCTGAAGCAGAGAAATGGAAGGCCCACCGCACGAGAGCCACCACAGAATTATTAGACAATTGGACGCAGAGGTATGAGAAATTGGTGTGGATGTTAGTACCGATCCCGATTAGTCAGCCGGTAACAGGGAGGTTCTATAGTCGTGCTGTGTCCAGTGCTGAGGAGGAACTTCTTGTGCAGCAAGGGCAGTTGGAGCCGTGGCACGTTTAAGATGACAGCAGTAGTAATGATAATAGGGAGGAGAGTGAGGATGATAGGGAGCAACATAAGAGGGAGAGGAAGAGGAAGCATGTAGTGGTAGGTTTAGAAGTTCGACTCTCTTATATTGAGGTTGCGAAAGCTAATTTTACATACGCAGGATGTTTACAACATATATCTCTGCCACGGATGGCCGGATCACTTCGACAAGGAGCGATGTAAAGCCGAATTGTTGGAGCTAGAGAAGAGGAAGGATGCGGCTACGAAGCGGCAACTGGCTGAAGCGAACCCCGATGCAGCACTTTTCGACTGAGAGATAGACATTTTTGTTCCTATTGGGACTAAGGGCTAATTAGAGGACTCACTACCTCCTAGATAGAAAGGATTTACAGATTAGTATACAAATCCGTTCAAATAATTCATGGCAAGGCTTAAGAAGACGTATATTTCATATACCGTGTTTTAGTATTAGACATGGAGATATCAATAATCATTGTAACCGGGAATAGCGGATGATTTATTCATTTCATGAAATGCGGTCAGACACTGTCTATCAGCGCGTTTATACCTGTCGCCCGTGGTTGCACAAGTATCCCATGAGCACCAGCGCCGCTCACAGCGGAAGCGCTGGCCACTGGGGTAGGGACCACCTCTATCGTCAACTGTGTCGTGGATGCTACCGCAGTCGGTACCAGTTGAGGGTATCCGGTCGCCTCGGGCTGCACAACAACCGCTGTATCAATACCCAAAGTCTCCATCTCTTCATGGCAGTCAGCCGAACCACATCGCAGAATACCCAACTCTTCCTGCAACTCGACATCCGTGATAGATCGAGTAGTGTTTCCCTCGTCGAACACCCAAGAATCGGGGTCCAAGGCGTGGGAGTTTCCATCGCGTTTTCTGAATCCTAGTTGGGCTACATGGTTACCAAGCACATCTGACAGAATGAGGCCCGGATAATTGGCCTTGGCATACCGCTGAGCATCTCGATTACTAACGTAATATGGGTCATCCGTGAGCGATGCTAAACCAGGATCTTCTAGAAGCACTTCCGGCCAGCAAGGATTGTTTCGCAGACCCATGATACCGTCGGGATCTACAACATTGTTATCGAAATCGATTCTGACCGCACTACGGGTGGTTCGCGCATAATAATGAGTGACTCTTCCTTTGAGACCTCCTACTACGCGATCGCTGACGTATCTCTCGTCACTTCTCTGGACAGGGAGATTGCCCTGACCGTCGAACCCACAGAAGGTCAGCTTGAACAGGGAACCAGCACCTCCGTTTTGAGTTCCTGGGGCAAAGCGGATGTATTGCTTAGGGTACTTATCGCCCTGCCAGAATGCAGCAGGTGGATATTCGTCGGCCTCGCAATTCACACCTTTTTGCTGCATGAAGCCGTTGTACCTGGTGCTATCTGTTAGCTTTTACACGAAGGGGTGTTTAAAGGTCTCGTTACCATTCCGGGTTATGATCGTTATACCACTGGTCTCTCCATGGACGATCCGGATTCGGGCTACTGTGAAGAGGGCACTTCAAAGTCTTGAAAGCCGGATTTCGGGCAATTACAGAGCTGTAGTGCAGACACGGTTGTAGCCAATCTCCACCACGGCAAACCGAAACAGTCGGAGCTGGCTCGATAGTTGTCGACGCCGTACTCTCGTAGATGGGGGGACCGTTACGCTGTGGTCTGCCGCAATTGTCGTCACCATCCGCTCGCTTGCAGTTGGCAGAAATCGTAGATAGCGAGCTGTGGCTGGATGACGGCGGCCTCGTAGAGACCGGCTTCGTCTTGGTTGCCAAGGAGAAAGTTCACGGAATATAGGAGAGGACTCCCTTATAAGGTAATTAACTACTAAAGTAGGATATATTACTAAAAGTTAGGATAAGTTTCTTAATAAGAAATAGAAATTGAGACCGAGTAGAAGGGGTATTTGCTATAACAATACTTCGAGAATAATATAAGGATATGAAAGTTGCTTAATAGAAGTACTTTAGAAAAGGAGCTATAATAGGTAATAATAAGTGATTATAAGGGGGAGAAAGAGAGATAGATATATATCTACTTTCTATATAGCACGGGA
>Ga0307516_10008474_pt1 | contig 11627 bp, 17 predicted proteins | sample 19_EM_MG_FD_203310 | JGI IMG/M metagenome (GOLD analysis project Ga0307516, IMG submission 203310) | Populus trichocarpa ectomycorrhiza microbial communities from riparian zone in the Pacific Northwest, United States - 19_EM | ecosystem: Host-associated > Plants > Roots > Unclassified | place...
TCGCAATCTCTCGTTCAAAACCTCCTCAGAGCTGCTTGGAGTTCCACGGCGGGTTCCTGCGCAGAGTCTGCGCGGTTTCTATGAAGAAAATGCGACGGAGAAATGAGTACGTTGACCTCTGCGAGCGTTTTCCCCGCAGCCGCACCCGCCTCGGTCGCGACTTGGCCCGTTTTTGCCGCATCTGCTCTCAATGTCGGTGTTTGGAACAGGTTCGAATCTTATTTTTCAAGAAACGAACCACACCCTCTTCAAACCACCACGGGGCGTACCCTGACCGACGCTAGCTCCCATCTTACTGCCCTGACTCCACCTTCATCTATTCGAACCATCCTCCATTCGAGTTTTGCCGCTTTCCTCCTTGTCACATCCACCACCTTGTTGGGCGGACAACTGCTCAACCGGTGAGTTCCTTCGGGAATGGGTGGTTCCATGCGAAGAGGTTGGCCGTGACCTTCGAAACGTTCGTTGACATGTCAGACCGTGATCATTTCGACGCCCGGGGAAACTGACTCGCGGGTGCAGAGAGCATGCGAACGCAATGTACAGTGCCTCGCCACGTTAACCACCACATGCCTCTTTACGACCGGGGAGAACGGGAAGGAAACAAGCCCCGAGGGATATTGACGACAAACAAACGTCGAGGTCGAGGGGATGCAAGCAACGTGACAGATGATGTTAGGGCTGGATCACCCCGTAGTGTGCTCGAGGGTGACTTCCATGAACGGTTTGATCTCGCGAAACTTTGACAGTCTGCAGGTAACAAAACGGCAGCCGAGAGGTTTGCTCGCTACCTCGGGTCCTGCAGGTAATTTCGCCTCACCGGCCCTCATCATCCGATGGTGGCCATCTGGTCAACAGCCGATAGTGCCCACCGAGCCGAGATTCGCTTGCAACCCGCATGCGCACGTACTCGATCATAAGTGAAACGAGCTGTTGAGGACGCCTTTTGCGAAGCTTTTGGATTGCCTTTGAATGACTTCGAAGCTGCTTCAAAGCACTTTATTACAGCAATAAAGAGGGTGCGAACGTTTACTCACTCGGGGTCTTTTGACTGCTTCACTAGGGGCGAGGCGAACGGTGGATGATGGATGAAGTTCCGGAAAGACCAGGAAGGGGGCGAAGCGGGAAATTGAAGGAGGATGCGAACGAAGCGAGCGGTCGAAACAGATGCCAAAAGAATCTCGGCCATATGGCTACCATCGGTTGGTGACTCAGAAACTCCCCGTGCCTGGCCCAGAGGTAGCGAGCAAATCTCTCGGCCCTCGCAGCTGCCAAAGTCTCGCGAGACGGTCAAGCCGTTCAGGGAAGTCACCCTCGAGTACACCACATAGTACAGGGTGGTCCGGCCCCTGCGCAGCCTGCTGCACCAGCTACGACTCGACCCAAAGTCAGCCCTTGTGCTACCCTGCTTGTTATCTTGCTTGCAAGGTGTGCGTACCCCTAAGTTATCCCGCCTGAACTCATGTCACAGCCGGTATCTCGATGTTTGTTTGTTGCTGTTGTCTTCCGGTTCCCCCAGTGTCGCAAGTATCGCTCGGAAATCAACGCCGTTTACACAACCGTTCACGCCCTTTTTCAGGCCATCTGGGGCTGTGCGGGAAGCCTTTCAAAGTGATCGAGGAGTGCCGCAAAGCGATTTTCACTTTGCGCTCCTTTCAAGCCATTCCCACTTTGAATTCGGTTTTAGGACTCTCGTAAGCAAATACGTTTCACCGGGTGCCGGCTCTAAACTATGTGCTACATGCTACGAGACCGTTATGAAGGTGCATTGGTAGACACACCTGTGCGGAGAGACGGGCCGATCGATGTGACGAATTATCCGCACGATTTTTTTTTCGATCAACTTTTGACAAACTCTGAAGATCTGAGGCATGTAATCGAAACGCGATCAACGCTCCGCGTTTTTGACTCGCGAGCGGCGGCGGTTCCGAGGTCCGCCTGAACAACACGGTAAACAGCATGATCTCATCTCGACTCCAGCGCCGACGGTTTCCCAGAAATCTATAAAGGGGCTGGGGTCCACTCCCTGGTTCCCCCAGCCGCTGTGCAGCCCACCCCAGTTCTTCTCTCCTACCTGCCAAACTTCAGGCCCGGTGCCGTTGTCTGCTATTCCTCATATCATCATGTTCCTCAAGGGCGCTCTTACCCTCATCGTCGTCGGGGCTCTCTCCGTCAACGCCTTGACCGCTCCGGTCGCCCGCTCCCCTTCTCCTGATTGTGAGTTCCCCCGATTGATCTTCATCACGTCGTTGATCTTACCATGATCTGACCTTGGTATCCTTCAACAGCTCAAGAACTCGAGGTCAGGATGCTCAACCGTGAGCTGTTCGCACGTGAGCTCCAAGCTCTGGACGAGCTGTTCTCACGCGAGCCCGAGGACTGGGCCCACACGGCTAAGCGCGAACCTATGAAGATCAGTCACCAGCCCCCCGCAAAAGGAGTTCATGTTACAAAAATAATCAAGGGATGGTTCGGAAAATCGTGATCGAGTGTATCAGGGTGTTTCTCGTAGACAATTGGTTTCTGTGAGTTTTTTATGGCACCTATGGCGAGAGACAATCACAACCGCCGGTCAAGTGTCCTGAGCTGGTTTTGTTTTTTTTTTACCGTAAAACCCCTATGTCCCTGTTTTAATGATGGTAAAACACGGGTAAAATATGTACAAGTAAAGCACAGTATTTCACCACGTTGGCCTCCTTGGGAATTCTGAAATGGATCACACATCCTTCACCCCACAGCCATCATTCTGCCAAGTACGACGTATGCCATAACTAGTAATCAGGTAAGGTCACAGGCCAGGTAGCAGGGCGCACTAATGGCACAGGGAGGACTGGAAAGAACGCCAAAAATCACGTAATACCGCGCATTGGCCACTGGCAAGGGAGAGACGGGAAATCCCCTTTGCTGTTGCGGGTTGACCGCTGTCCCCCTCCCGTGCAGTATGTTGTTGGCATACTTTCTGCCGACCACTTCGACAACAATTTTATAACGTTGCACTTGGGTTATCGCGTCAATCCTCCTGGAAGTACTAGTTCATTATCGGAGAGTGGTGTAATGCAGTAAACGGTAGAGATAGATACAATTTGCCAAATATTAACGGTACATAATACTTTCATTCTCAGGGCGACCGTCCTTTACTTCTTCCTGTTGCCCTGCATGGTGAGAATCTGTACGAGGCGAATGCTGTCGGTGGCTGTCAGAACTCAAACGCGTACATAGGATAAGAGCACGGGACATACAAAATGTTGATCATATCAAGTTCGAGTCCGATGGACTCCCTGAGGGGGTCCCTAGTTATAGTACCTGTCTCGGCGAGACGAGCGTTGTACAAAATTTTCTGAGTGCTGGAGAATGGATAATGGGATCAGTTTAGTTCAGTTTACTGGGGAGACGGTGGAACGTACTCGTAGAGAACGAAACCACCGAACACAGCAAGACCACCGTACAAGGAAATGGCCTCAGAGATTGCGAGGCCACGCATGCCTAGGGGAAGAGCCATCGGAGCGAGAGAGCTCAACGCCACGACGGTGACGCCAGCGAGGAGCGGACCACCCAGGTACAGGTACTTGTCGTTCCTGGCCGTAGCCCCCACGTAAGACAGGGAACCGACAACGCCACATGTGTACAGCGCAGCTCGTCCCAACAATGCGGGGGATAAGAAGAATAGAGGGCTGAGGGTGGCGGCTTGGAATCCATTGAAACCCTAGACGAGCGCGATATGAGCCTTGGAGGGTTAGATTCGTACGGCTCGCCTCAATGTACATACCAGCCACAAAGCGTGCTTAAGTAAGGGTCTCTCGGGTGAGGTGGTCATCGCGCCCCACATGGTTCCGATCGAGCCGACCAAGCTAACCCCAAGGACGACCCCTGAAGAAAGCCATTAGCGATCATTAGGATATACCTCCATACTCGCTCACATGGGTTAGCAGACATGATTCGTACAGCGGCGCCAGACCTAAATAGCGATCTCGCAGCTAGCGCAGTGAAGAGGAGACCTCCACCGGTATACTGGAAACTTTCATTCAAATACGACTGCTCCGCCGCGCTCAAACCGTCCCTGGTCTCGCGGTTAAAGAAGGCGTTAGTAGCGACGATCGTCCCAGCAATGGTGGCCTAAACACAGATAGGGGTATGATGAATACTTCTGGTCAGATCGTTCAAGAGCGCGATGCAAAAACCCACCGCGGTCACGGCATACTTCTTCCACGCCTCGGCCTGAGTAGGACGCGCAGTCACCGCAGATGAATCCGTCATAAATGTCCTCGAGCTTTTCGACCAGAACGACGAAGGTGAAACCCGGGATCGAATCGAAGCGTCTTTGAAAGCGTTGGTCGTGGTTTTGGATCCGAGGGAACTGAAGTTTCGAGCGACCGGACGAAGAGTAACAGTGGCTGATTTGCCCAACGGCCGCGCTGCGAGAACAGTAAGTCTTAACATGATGGGGTTGGTGGAAATTGGATGATGAGAGTTAGTGGAAAGGTTTGTGCGAGGCCAGGACGCAAGCTGACGTCGATCCCTGATCCGGAATCCCGATGGCGCGTCTTGTCGGCATCCTTCCACGGGCTTTTCCGCTAGTTGACTCTCACGCTTGCTCATCCTTCTGGACGATTCTCCAAGTCACGGGGGAAATGCCGTGACCACAGCAGAAACGACAGCGGTGATTGAGTAATATAGGTACAGTAAGATGCAAAGGTACACTAAACGATAACATCACGACTTTTTCAGGGTCAACTTCAGCTTAGGAACACCCGATTCACCATCATCTGCCAAGTCGGAGGCAGTGAACGGCGGGCTCGTGGCGAGCGGCGACGGTACCGCGGCAGCGTAACCAAACTGGGGTTGGGCACGGATAGAAGACGGTCCTGGGTTGTTGGGGGAAAATTCTGGGCCCTGTTGGAATCCAGCACCGGTCCCGATTGTAGGTGTTTGTGGGGGGCTTGTGCTGGCAGGTGTCAGGCTGGGCGGGGCGGCGCCGTTGTACTCTGCCCATTTTGGACATTTTCTGTTGGTCTCTTTGATAATGACATGTGTTAGTGCGAGCGGGCTCTGATCGGAGGTGTATAGACATACTCATGTGACCAACTTGACCGCAGTGACCACAACGACGCTAAACCGGAATAATATCGATCAATACGGGACCCCGACGACGCGAGACAAGGGCGGTCGCTTACGGTTGTGTCAGCTTTCACGACCCTGTTGATCTGCATCGGTGTCCCTCCTTCCTTGACCAACTTGGCATTCTTCCTGTGTAAGCGTCGTTCCTGGTTCTTCTTCATCCTCGCAATCTCCTCTTCCAGCCTGGAAAAGGTCAATCAGCGGTGATACTAGCTGCGTTGAGATATTGAAGGCGATGTCATACCTCTTCCTCGCCCTTGCGTCCTTATCAACATCGCCGGTGGGGGCCAGGGTATTCGTCAATTGAGCCTCTTCTTCGATAATCTGACGCTTCTTGAGGTAGGCATTGATAACTGCCGGTTCTCGAACGATCTCTGTTTCCCACTCACCCGCCACCTATAACAATTCAGAGGATCAGCGGATTGGGTCCTAGTCCGAGTCGGAGGAAGCATCACTGACCAGTCGACGAATGCGTAAAACTCGGCGCAGTCCGTCAGGGCCTAAACTAGTCTCCCTCTCCCGATCAACGGAGGACCCTCGACTCAAAGCAGGGGACGGCATCGCAGAAGGACCTGCCCCAGGAGGAGAGAACCCTGGAGATATGCCATAATCACCACCGACCGAACCTTGGCGTTGCGGGGGCAGGGGTTTCTTGAAAGTCTTGTCTTCCTCGATAACGTCCAGCGGTGGCTCATCCTTTCGACCCAACGAATCTTGTTGAGCCTTCCAGATGCGTTCGATCTCAGACTTGTAAATCTGCTGCTGTTCAGCAACGTTATATTTGTGGGCGGACTTGGGTCGATTTTCCGCCTCAGCTACCAGGGGAATAAATGCGTCAATACATTTCCCGATAGACATGTTAGACAGGTCGCCTACCGAGTTTCTCCGCATAGTCCTCTCCAGCTTTGACGAAGATATCCTTCATGGAAACCCTGACGAAACTGAATGCCTCTCCCCGACCACTCGGATCTCCTTCACCGTGGAGCCGCAACATAGCTTTGGCCTGAGTTGCGAGCAAGAAATTCTTGGTGGTTATCCATGGAGCCAACTGCTGTTCGATCGACAGATTGGATTCATCATCGTCTTTGACTTCGTTGGTGATTCCGTAACCGGCGTCTTGGAGATGGCGCTGTCCCACTTGCATGGACTCTGAGAGAACCACCTGCTCCGGGGTAACCATCTTTAGCATCTCAGCTTGGGACGGGATCGGCCAGTCGGATTTCAGCCGCCAGAATCCTTGATGAGGACCCCTTCGATTATACTCCATAAATTCCTATGCGTCATGTGCATCAGCGCCAAGATTAAGAAACACGCGCGAAATTTCAAACCTTCAGCCTTTGCCTCATCTGCAACTCGTTCTGGTCTGGGAAATACTTCATCAATCGTGAGATTTTCAGCCTCTCCTCCTTGGTTTTGGCCAACAGCTTGAACGCAATGGTCTGCAATCGGTGTTTAATGGTGTTGGTGATTTTCCGTGAGTGAGGTCCGGGGACCTCTGTGACGGGGTACGTCTGTCCAACGACGAATAGGTTCTTCAATTCCCGGATATAGTACTTGGTGTCACCCTTGATTGTGCTCCTATGCAATTATGGGTGCGATCAGCGGAGGCCGGGGTTTGGCGAATGGGGTTAACTCACTTGATGACGAGGAAATCAGTCGCATAGGGTTTATGCCTGAACAAGGGCGCCCTGACGAGATTGTTGTATAGTGCAGGAATATTTTGGCCGGGGGCAACTGAGCCGAACTTCATGAATGGAGACTCATCCTGAGGCTCGAGCACGAATGGGACTCCGAGGTCGAACTGTGTTGATCGTGAGGCCGAGAATGATCCGCACCCGCAGTCCTCCATACCTTTGGAACGTGCTCATCCTTGTCACTTTTCTTTCGATAGTAGTTGACAAGAATGCTACCCATGCCGAAGTTCGACAATATCGGAGGGTGTTCTTCCTAAAGGAGATCAACCGCTGAGTGAAACGACCCTGAGTCCGGCCGAGGTCGTACCGAATATTCCAACAGCACGTAATTGCTGGTGTCCTTCAGACTCAAGTCCGCCGTTCTGTGGAGACCTTCGCTAACGTTCCCACCTTTGCCAACCTTCCTGCCGGCTCTATCCTTTTTCTTCTTTGCGGACCGAACCTTGTTGAACCTCAGCTCAACGTTCGACGGGAATTGCAACGCTGGGCGGTGGAATGATCTCGCTTCTTGCTTATTAAGCCGCGTCTTGTACTGAGATGATATGAGAATAGAGACGTTTGGAATTGATAACCTTACGACATACAAAGGGCAACTGCAGCTTCTGCGCAGGGTAAGCGTGTTCCACGACAAGTGAACCGAACGTCTGCCTAACGCGATGGCGTATTCCATCTTTGGAAACCTCGTAGAAGTTATCGTTCGAGAGATTGAACTTGTCCTTGGGATGCGGATCCAACCGGTGACGCTTCCTGAACCTGAAAGTCTCGGCTACAAACAAAATCAGGAAAGGTCAAAAAAGAATGTGGCACATAACGTACCCGGCAAACGTTCCTCCGGTACCTCCTCCTCATTAAGTTCCAGGGCAGTGAAATCGCGAAATGGAACGGCAGGGTTCCAAATGATGCTCTGGGTCCAGGCACCAGATTCCAAGACCTTGTTTGTAGGGTTCGTAAGGCTCCGATCAGGAGGAATAGACTCCTGTGAGTGGATTTGCTCGTCGGGCTCAAACACTATCTGATCCTCCCAATTCGAAAGCAGTATCAGGTCCAATGACCTGTCGTCGAGGAGAAGTGGGGCGGCAAAGCCGGAGTTTTCACGCTCCTGGCGCTGGGGTGAGATGGAACCCTAATAATACGCCATGAGCGCATACCTTCATGGCGTGCCGCAGATCGTGTTCTATGCTTCCAGATGCCACAACCTCTTCCACGCGTTTATACTCCACCTGACGCTCAGCATCGCCCACGATGCTCCGGAGGTACCCCTTTGGAACCTCCTTCCTTCGGGGATAGACCGTTTCCACTTGAGGCACAGACAAGTTCAGCTCATGGGGACCACCCCAAATCACCTTGCGCCATTACGTACCGTGGAACGGTCGCTTTGAAATCCGAGGTTTGTGTGTCGAAAAACCCTTGAGTAACTCCGTAAAGTCTAGCACCTTGCCCTTCTCAAACGTTGGATACCGTTCGTAGACCGTTTTCGGTCGCTCGACGAGACGGGTAACGATCTTCATCCGTTTGGGCGGTCTCTCCTCGAATACATCCTCCTCTTCCATCTTGACGTCAAAATCCTCCTGATCGTCCTGTAGCTCTGCGTCGACTTCGTCCTCGTAATCCTTCCCGGCACCGCGCCCAACCGCGCCGTCATCGTCCCCATCCCATTGTTCGTTGTAGATTTCGCCTGAGGAGAGGTTTGGGATACCAGATATACCTAGTTGACCGGCAAGGTTTGAACCTGAAGGAAGTGACAAATCTGTGAGGAGGTGGTTGAGAGAGAACCCTGTAAGGGCAGAAATCGCGCTTTGCTCGTCCTAAGTGGTGTTGAGCGCGTCGTGAGCGAGAGAGAGAGGACTAGAGTCTCGTACCGCAGCCATCCTGGTGCCGGACCGATTGTGAAGGTGGCAAGATCGACAGTGCACGTGCAAGACTTACTTCGGTTGCTGCCACAGCAGCCGCGCGACCAATTCCACCTTTCCCCCGACCCACATACATCTCTAATACTCGCAGCTAGACATGGCCCCGGCGATGAACAAGGAGCTCAGCGACGGCCTCGAGGTCTGTTCCATTCGAGATGTTGATTGTCCAGTTGCTGATAGCGCTGACGTTCCAACAGAGTTTTCGTGCATCGATTGCTGCTGAAGCAGACCGCATCATCTATCATACCTTCCCTACCAAGGCAAGTGAATGTGGACCCTGGTTGTTGACCCACGACTAAACGTCCCCCAGATATTGTAACCCCCCACCCCACCTTCGTCGGCGGTTCGCCCCCCTGACCAACCATTTTTGTAGAGAATTACAGAAGCGTATAGAGGACACCAACACCCCATCATCTATCTATCACGTTTCCCGGACCGATACGATGACTGACGCCACAATCTACACCCCGAATCGCGACCTAGACCAAACAGATACCAAGAAGCGCAAACGAGGGTTGGATGGAGAAATTGTTAATGGTTACGGCGTCGACGGGAACCCTGGGAGCGGGGCTGTGTATACTGGCCAACTGAAAACGAACGCTCATTTGCGAACCATCCACACGGAACTCAAGGCGGAGTATGAAGAGTTGGGGAGTCTCTGCGTGAGTTGTCCATGATGGCTAGTCCGGGCGTGTGACACCCCGCTGAGATTCGCCATAGGAAAAGCTGAAGCTGTGGGTGAACCTAACAATGCCCAAGTGTGTCTGGCCCTATTCCCGTTTCTTCTCCATCTGACCAGAAGCTTAGGATCGAAGAGTACGTGACAGTTACCAGGTGAACGGTTCTACCCACCCTAACCTAATTGTTTTGTCCAGCGGCGACAATTTTGGTGAGTCGCAGGGTCCTGGGGTATAACCCGTCTCACGCCTCTCTACAGGCGTTGCTGTCCAGGAAGGTACTGGTTTTGGCCCCGATCCGCTCTGGATACCACTGATCCCAGGGAGTAGAGGTGACAAGCGAACTCCAAAGGGCCCAGGAGTCAGTCACAAACCTACGTGACGTCGCACGGCAACACCACCTCTCCCGCGCAAAGATATCCTCAAAGATCCTCAAGTACCCACACATCGATGACTATGCGGTTCGTACGCCTGCATTCTTCCTAATGATCCACCCGCTGATCGGATTGCGCTCCAGATTGCTCTCCGAGAACATGACGAGAGACAACTCCACAGTGCACGCCGCACATTACACGACCTTCGAACCATGTACGCCGTGCTCACCGATATCATCCACAAGAACATCACCAAGGTATTTTCGCCAAACGCTCTCCATTCCAACCACCGGTGAACATTCTCTTCCCGCTAGATTCGGTTCCCCAAGGGCAACAATGCTGCATCGTTGTATTGAGTACTTCAACATCGAAGCAACGGCTGCAAATCCGGTTGATGACGTACTGAAGCTTGTCTATATCTGGTAAAGGAAATTTCTCGATCGCAGCCTTATAAAAGCTTCTGGCTGATTCGCGGAATGCAGTATGTAGCGTGCGATGTTTATTACGATACGGAATGACATCACATAAGCTCAACCACCGTGCGGTCTTGGGCAGACTAGGACGCTTGATAAACCAGAAGCACCTCTTGCTGCTTCCGGTAACCATCCTGCACGTTTCATCAGGATGGACCGGTTCTCGAACAAGCTAACGTCCGTTTGTCGGAACACACGCCCAAACTTCTGGTCACGCTGGTGTGGCGCGGATAACCGCGGAACCCCCAAACCGAAACACATCTCTGCGACAGTCCCACCAGCGGGCGGTGGACCGGATCCGGCTCGGGCTGGACTCAGCATCCACGAGGCCCCGAGCGTGCTTTTCCAGATAGATCCGTTCGGGATTGCCCAGGGTTTCAAGGCGAGGTTCTGATTTGCGTTTCTGATTCCACCGTTGGAGCGCCAGCCGCCGATGGATGCCTCCCACCTCAATAGAATGGTGACGATTGGGGATCGATGGGGGAAGGCACCTCGACTGCGACTTTCCCTAAAGTTGTTCCGGAGTCCCTCGGATTCCCCCCGGATTCAATTGATGGCTCTGCACCCGGGGCGGGGTTCCCGTTCGCCCGGCATGTGGCGTCGACGCAGGTAGTAAGCAGCACCGCGTATTGGCCAAACAACGGCATTGTGTGACTACTCTACGTACATGGGGTGATGATAACAGTGATGGGTGCGACCACCTCTCAGACAGAGATCGTTTTGAAGATATTGAAACCGTCGAGAGCGGTGCTGATGACGGCTCCAGGGATCTGGGGATGCCAATGGACCTCCTTGACGTCCTTCTGACCTTGGTGAACGAAAAGTAATTGGGGTGGAATGTCCTGTTCACTCTGATCACCGGCACTGTTGGTCATCTCATCATCGTCCTGTTCCACCGCGAGATCCCAGAGGGTGACTTGGTCATCCGCGCCGGATGCCGCAAAGATGGAATCCTCCGTTGGGTGCCACTCGATGGATGTGACCGGGGCTTGATGCCAATTAAACGAGGCCACAGGTGCCGGATCTGAGCCGGTAGACCTACGGAATGCGGATGTTGGAAGGGCGGATGAGTTAAAACGCGTTTGTGTTACGGGACAGGGCCGTGATGGAAAATTTACCCCTTCTTTTTGATGTTTCTGAGATCCCACGCTTTGATTCCGCCCTCGTCGCCTCCACTGAGGAGCAAATAAGCGGTCAGCTTGTTCCAGCTGATCACATTAACGTCTTGCTCGTGTGCCCTGTCGATGCCGGTCGCGCTCTTTTTGCCCTTTATCCTGACATCCCAAATCTGGATGGTCTGGTCGGCGGAACACGAAGCGAAAACGGAGGGCTCGGAAGGGCTCCACTGCAGATCCTCCACCGACGATGTGTGAGTGGTGAAGGG
>Ga0307516_10008475_pt1 | contig 11626 bp, 10 predicted proteins | sample 19_EM_MG_FD_203310 | JGI IMG/M metagenome (GOLD analysis project Ga0307516, IMG submission 203310) | Populus trichocarpa ectomycorrhiza microbial communities from riparian zone in the Pacific Northwest, United States - 19_EM | ecosystem: Host-associated > Plants > Roots > Unclassified | place...
GAGCAGGAGCAGGAGCAGAACTGAGCCGGAGTTGGATATACCAGCCGGAGTTGGGCTACGTCGCAGACAAGGCTAAGGGAGTGGCCGGACTGAAACCGGAGTAGCGACTAATGGTAGATACAGGTCCAACACGGAGGAGTTAGACTGCGGATCTGTCTGTAGGAAGACAGGGGTTAGTCCTGAGGCGGAGATGGACATAGTGACCGGAGTTGAGCTGGAGTGCAGCTATGGGGCTGGAGATGGCCGGACTAGATCCGGAGTTGCATCTATGCCTAAGGAGAGGTCAGGCGGGCCAAGGTTAGACCGGAGTTGCGACTGGGAAAAGTATGGATATGACAGGCTTCCTAAGTGACATGCATTCTGATGATTTCTTTGAGAAGACGTCTAAATACTCCCAGTATTCTTGGGGTACAAGCTTCTGGGGTTCCTCGAGGGTTGTCTCATTGATAGCAACCTTTGACTTGTGAGCCTTCAAAGCCTGAATCCAAGTTTCCTGAGATTCGTTTTCATGTAATAATTTAGCAAAGCATGTCTCCAAGAGCGACTTGCACTCGGGAGGGCACCTAGTTAAATTAACTTGTCTGGTAACCCAATCAATATCAGGGTTATGCTTTCTAAGCCAGGTGTGGCCGAGGATAAGGGGGACCTTTCCAAGGCAGGTGACGGCACACCACAACTTTTCAGTGTGCTTCCCAATACCGACTGTAAGCAATACATAATGTGTGATGTTGCCTTCCTGGTTCCTAGTGCCATCTGCGTTAAGCACTGGAACTGGCTTCACCAGCTTAGATAACAGCAAGCGTCTATCAAGAGCCCAGCTCTTGTCAACAAAGCATCTGGTAGCGCCACTGTCTAGCAGGGCATCTACCTCAATAGTGTTAAGGGGTTCATGAACGCGGACGGGTACCATCACTTCACATTCCATAGTGAAGGACCTTCGCAAGTTCAAGAAAGAAACTTCTTCGGTTCCGGCAGGGCTTTCCGGTTCCTCAGATGTCAAAGAGGGAGAAACAATATTATCCGACAGGGAATTAAGCACACAATTTAACCTCCGGTGCCAAGCCCTTTTCAGGGACTCCCTTAGAGGGTGGAATAGATACAGGAGAGTCACTACAGTCCACACTATCTACAGACAAAACAGAGTACTTGTTAAAAGAAACAGGGACAGGGGAAACTACAGAAGAAGATTTTTTGTAGGTTTTCTGTATTTTACGAGCGAGGAGAGAGATGCGGTACTTATAAATATCCTGTGCTTCAGGAGACTTAGCACAAGGCAGTTGATAGTCCAAAATTCTTACAGCACTGTCCAACTCAGACTCGAGAGCGAGGGTGCCCGTTGTATCCTCACTCTCTAATCTTTTAAATTCTTGAAATAGTCCCTCATTTCAGAGAAGGACATACCACGAATGGCATTGACACGTTTGTCATCAGGTTGGGCCTGTGTAGCCCGGGTCTGCTGGGGTTGCCCTCGACATGGGCGACGCAGTTGAGAACATTCGCAAGCAATATGTCCAAACCCTTGACAATTGTAGCATTAGAGCCCTTTACTCCTTTGCTGGTTTTGCTGCTGAGCAGCACCGATATCCATAGGGGGCGCCTGTGCCCGGTGTGACCCCATAAGAGGAGGAGCTGCTTCCTTGTTGATAATAGTGGGCACTGCCCTGCATATTAATCAAGAAGAGCTCCTGTGCTCTTCCAACAGTCCTGAACAAGGTGGAGAGCTCGGCATAGGTCGACTGAGCCTTGCCAAGCAGGTATACCTGCTGGAGGACCTGCCTCTGCACTCCTCTTTCAAGTAAGTCCCTAGTGTACATGTCGGGACAGTCACTTTCTATTCTCAGCGACTCGAAAGCCACGAGAAACTCGTCTACTCATTGATGAGGTCCTTGGCACAACTTCAACAGCTGGGACCTGGCCCAGTCTGTGTTATTGCCAGGCACAAAATAACCAGTTATCTCTGCCTGTAACTCATCCAAAGTGGGGTACTGGACATCTGGGCCCATATAGTACTCCAACTTCACCTGAGCCCAACGCCCAGCTTTAGGTCCCTCAAACTGAGAGAGAACGGCCACCATGATCTCACTATTCTTCCTTAGGAGACCGGCTCTCTGGTTCATAAAGACCCACAGTTTCATTTTGCTCCACCAAACTCTGAACGTCTGGGGGGAGCCATCATAGTTCCCAGGTTCAGCAACAATCTTTTTAGCACCTTGTACTTCGCCCTCTGCAGGGGCAGCGAGACCCTGCTGCGCATCGGCAAGGGCCTGGATACTGTTTTGCAGGTTGATTTGCCCCTGCGCGAGCTGAAGGAAAAGGTTTTGAATTGCATCACCCATTGTTTAATATGGGTGGTAGCGCGAGTAGGGGGCGCCTTGGGGACATGTGGGGTGGAGGCAGGAAGTGCAAAATGTATGGTGGCACGTGAGCGGGAGACTGGGGTCTGCTTTGACATAGAAGCGGGGGTTGTCAAGGAAGAGGTCAGCGAGGTTTTTGACAGCTCGGGAATAGCGTGTGAAGGAGAGGTACGTCTACTTGATCCTTTGGAAGTCTGCTTCTCTGGCAGCTTCTTGAGCGGACGTAAGAGGAAGGGGGTATCGGGTATCGTAGGTGATGGTCAGGCGACCTGCCTGACTAAAGGAGTACTCGTAGGGATGTATAGTGACTAAACGTAGGGTGGTAAGAGTAAAACTATTTCTGGGACTAGATCCCCACAGGTGTTCCAATGAACTAAGCGTAAGCTCCTGTTCGCCTGTCATGCTCGCCGGGTCAGGGCAGTGGCACAGCTATGCAGGAAACAAACAGCCACTGGCTGCAGATCACAGGTCTACCTCTCCACGGACGGAGGAACTACGGGGTAACTAAAGCTCAATCTCCTTGCGGGTGCGAACTGCACTTGAATGGGAGCCACTCTACAGACACCAGGCACAACCCTGGGCTGGTGTACGATATGTATGTGATCGAGTACTTAAAAACTCCCAAACCCAAATGGGCTACAGGGAACAGCACTAAAGGCTGGCTGTGCATGAATGTGAAAGGTGTGAAACAAAGCTCCTTAACCCTGGAGTCTGGGTATAGCTCCCTTTATAAGGCTGGGGAACAGAACGTGGTAGACAACTAGTAGATGGGTAGATTCGAGCTCTAGTGAGACAACCCTAAGGGCAAGCACCCAAAGAACTACCACACAGAGGACTCTGAGGAGGAATAGGATCACAAGCATCTTAGAGCAAAAACCCAAAGAGAGCTCAAATGGAGAGCCTCTGGGTGCTGGATTGCAGCAGTATATATATTACACTACATGTGTCCTGTGCGAGGCTATCCATGAGGCTATATGCTGTACGAGGCAGTGAACACAGCTGCCATCCTGTGGTAAGGCTATGCTAACGACATCAAGGGATACAGCATGCACAGCACGAGGCTGTGGTCCAGACAGACTTACAGACAAGAAGCACTAGATAAGATACTACACTATGATAAGATAAGATGTTATCTAATCACAGATTAGATAAGATAAAAAGTCAGACCGTTACAACTCCATCCGATCTGAGGATAAGTATTGTAAGGCCATATAAGTACTGCAAGGCTGCATGAGGCCCAAACATTGACCTTTGTATCCCTTTGTGTTCCAGTGTCTTTAACAGCATTTCGTGTCTGTATGTACCAGTGTCTTGTGCCTTTGTACCAGTGTCATGTACGTACCAGTGTCATGTACTGGTGTCTCAGTCTCAGTGTCTCCAGCTGTTGGCAGTCGATCCTTTCCCCTCTGATCTTTCTATATATAATACATCTATGGACACTTGTTAATTCAGAGGTCTCCTGCTGAGTTGGGTTTCAGTTTATAGCCCTTGCCCCCACATTTTAGCAACCCATCTTACTTCATCCTCGCTCCTTAGTGTAGTTATTTAAAAAGAAATACCAATAACTGTAATGATAAACAGTCAATGACAAGTAAACAAGAAAATCTGACTTGCGATTGATTACATTGGTAAGCAGCCTTCATTTTGAAGATACTATTCTCATCAAGTCCATGTCTACAGGCATATCCTACACAACTCATTCCACTACTTCCTGCTCCTGCTACTCCACTCATGCATATTTCATACTCCCTTCATATATTTTGTACTCCTCCATGTGAGAGAAATGGTATGGTTCCCATTCTTGAGTCCTTCACCAGTTAACAGTGTTACCACCACATGGCGGTCTCAATCACATACCATCATTTGCAGTACAAATATTCTGATCACAACCACGGCCACCAAATGTGTGACAGCTTGCATAATTGCCCACAAAATGTATAAAGCGGTAGGTCCCTCTTTTGTTCCTTGACACCTGGTTGATACTTTCTTCCACATAGAAATGGTGATATTGTTTTCATTGCTTGATGTTGCTGCCACAATGAGATGAACATTGCCGGCGTCATGGGTCTTCACATGTGTGTCAGTTGTTGCCAATGGTAAAATGGCTTGTCTCACAGTCACAGTTTGGACTCATCCGACAGAAGAGTGTTGCAATGTTTGAACTCGCTCACTGGTAGCTTTATCAAACACATGGATGAACCCATCATTGCTTCCACCTATAACCATTGTCCCCCCTTCTGCAAGTGCAACTTGTTTTGGGTATGTCTTCTTTGGATTTGTGTCGTATGTTCTAATACATATGGCATCGTCCATTCTGTGGTGACTGAATCCGTTAACAGCATTATCAATGACAAAACAGCTGCACCCTGGATCTACAGCAGTGCTTCCGCTGCAGTCACTTCATAAGAATTAGTTACAAAATTTGTATCCAATACTTACATCATTCTGCCAGTGGTCTTCATTGCAAGAATTACTCCATCCTTCCCACGAAGCGTGTGTCTTAAATCTCAGTTAGTCATTACAATTGATCACTGTGGTGATTTCTTACATTTCCCCATCAAACATCCCGAAGACCAGGATATGAGCCCCTTGGAAGTACACAGCCTGTGGAACAGTGGTTGGCAATTCCATGCTGAAGACAGTGCACAAGGTACACTTGTTGTCTACTGACCAGACTTGAACTCGTTTATCCCAAGTTCCAGTAATAAGCTGATGGCCCATTGTGCTCATACCCATGATTTCATGCCCTGCTCCCACCCTTCATGCCAGCATTTCTTCGAATTCAGTCATCATTGTGGTAGAGCATTGCTTCCAAAGTAAAATGTACCCCAGTCCTGTCCCACAGCAAAGTATCTCATTGCTATCGCCATCATGGGTCATCCACATGGCACAAGTAATGGGATCTCAAGCATTTCGTGTCTGGCTAGGTTTGTGAAGCTCCACCTTGTTTTGTAAGTTCCATAATCGTAATCCATCAAAACCTGTGAATCTTAAGTATTTGCTAGGCCATAGGATGATTGCTTACCTCCACTTGCAAGAAGACCACCAGAGTCCAAAATGGCCAAGCATAATATGGCGTCTTGGTGAGCGGAAAAGTGACCTGCCAAACTGTACTTGTTCACTGACTTGAAGGGTGATAAGTTCATGCTATGGCCAATGTTCCTCCTGTCCTGCCCGCTCCACCATTTATCTATCATGGGTAGCTAGGATACACTTTTGTTGTTGTGTAATCATACTCCATCCTTCATCATTGCTGTGTGCCTTGTGTTAACATTTTTTCACTTTCATGCATTCTGTCGCTTGTTATAGTTCTTGTTGTGCATTGTGATCATTTTTAGCTTTCATTTCATCGGTGATAAGCGGTGTTTGGATACTATGGGTGGCTATGGTTGCAAGGCGAGTATTAAATTGCATGTTGTTAACATTTTCATTGAGATACTGATGGTAGGTATGGTGAACAATCATGGGTAAGCTCTAAATTGCACATTCTGATGCACCACTTACTAACTTTGGTGACAGTTATTATCACCCGGTGATTGAACAATGGTGGGTAAGCTCTAATTATGGTTGTGAGGTGAATATTAAGCTTTATTAAGCTTTAATTGCACCACTTACCACTTACCAACTTTGGTGACAGTTATTATTGTATGGTGATTTACTAGGGGGCACCGGTAGTGAATGAGACCCAGCCATTCATGTGTATGGCCTCAGGCGGCGACAATGAGTTCCCAATGTTATTGTCTTTGCAGGGGTTCTGGTGAGTGATCTGCAATCCACATATTCGCCTTACCTCATAGGGCCTTTTTGTCGCCTGGTGATTTTTTGGGTGAATCTGATTGTTGGTTGACATGTTCCAACAGGACTGGTTAGTGATCTGCACATTTACCTTACCTTTATAATACAATGTCTTATCCTTCATCATGCACCCAGGACCACCATGAGACAAGGCTCCAACTCTCTGCATGAAAAATGATCATGTACGTGATTTTGACCCTATCAGGCTCCATTGGGTGATAAATCATCAACTGAGTCAATGTCTTCCACCCTGACCTGCCTCACCTGCAGCAAGGCGATGACTTTGGACAGCCCAAGCCAAACAAGTGAGGTATGTATGTCAGTACTGTTCTAGATGCTTGCTATAACATCATTAAAGGACTCGAGCTTCCACACTGCTATATCCTCCTCTGTTCACGTCCAATCCATGGTATGATTTGTCTGTTTACTGGCTTCTCTTACTGATAACATAACTCAGATGGGAATGGTACGACAAAGTCTACCTCTAACACTTCATCCACCACTTCGGCAAATAAAGCTTCTTTTAGCCGCACTCCTCTCACTCGTCAAAATGCGGTGGTGTGGGATCACCACTCAGGTGAGATGAGCAAGGTACGCAAGCCAGAATCTTTTGAAATGTATGTTGTCTAACCAGATATAGGATCCAAGTTTCCTTATGGCTGTTGATCACCCCCCTGTACATTCAATTTGCGATGGCCATGGCCATCCTGCATGGCTTCTGGGCCTCGATGGTACCCCCAACAGTCCTTCTGATCCCACTGCACCTGGACATCCACCCTTGAATCCTTGGCAAGTCCTTGCTTGGATACTTAATGCTGCTGGCCAACTCCAACACAGCGAACCCCCCCTGAAATGTCAACAGCTGTGAAGTCTTGATTGTATGCAGAACAGACTGGTACTTGCCACCCCATCCTGAGGAAGAACAAAACTAACATTCCAAGCAGATCAACCTATCAAACTCATGCCTGGTGCATGGGAACAGTCTGTCTCCCAATTGTAATATTGTTTTCGTTTTCTTCATTGTTTTTACCAAAGCCTGGACTATATGTGGTGATATGACATAGGCTGGATTGTGTATGACGTGTGTATGATACAAATAAGCTAGGCTGTGTATATGTGCGGGCATTGTATGATGTAAAATACCTGTAAAGTGCCTGCAAGGACATGATTACCAATGCATGTGGCTGACACGAGCATATAGCCAATGACCATTATAAGACTGCATTGTACAGGCAAGAGCCCTCGCCTCACCATCACTAAATATGAACGTCCTCACTGTAAGTGCTGGTACATATAATTTTTGAACTCTGCTCATCCCCAAGAACCTAGGCCAGTACTTGTGTTTTTTTTGGGATGGTTTTGGTACTATCAAGTACAGTGAAATAAAGGTGACTGAATGCCTTGGTGTCAGTCTTTTCATCCTTGTGTTACCTTCCCTCATTGCTTTTAGGGAATTCTATTAGTTGGAATCGCCGTTGATAAAAAGAATGACAACAATAACTCAATCAAGATGGAGGATGACCCCACCAACAACAACGAAGGGCACCTTGTCTTCCTTCCGTAAGTACTCTTGAGATCTTCGGGTCTGAGATACATTCAGTTGATTTTGATTTAGTTGTTCCTGTGTTAGTCGTATCAACCCAATTATTTTACCCAGTGTAGACACAGAGCTTCTTGCCGAACTGCAGTCCCTGACATTGTAATTCACTCATTGCCAAGTAGCGTCTTTGTCTTTGTCTTTGTAAATTTCCTCACCAACTTATTGTATGCCACATAGTGTGTTAGCTCACCTGATGGTCCCACGGCTATAAGCTTTGCAAATTTTAACCTAACAAATGCTTGCAGCTGTACATGGCCCAATTGTTACCAGGGTTTATAAATTGCAGCTTCATCGCTAACATCTCAAGCTTACGACTATGCAATGAAGAAGAAAGGTGAGTCACCAATAATCTGGGTCAACACAAGCTTAACGACAATATAGATTACCCTCAAGTTGCACAGGGAGAACATGGGGAAAAAGTTTACAATGGTACTAAGTCATCCATAGTCAGGGTCAAGCTTATTGATATCATAGATTACTTCCAAGCTGGACAGGGAGGACAGGGAGAAGCACTGTCTCGATGTAGGTGCTTGACACAATATGAACTACAAAAGTTTAATGATACCATAGATTACCCCCAAGTTGCACAAGGAGGACAGGAAGAAGCAATGTGTCGATGTAGGTGCCTTGTCACATACAAACAAACTACTAAGCTTATTGTGGATACCACAGGCTCTTGTCCGATTCACCGTCAGAGCATTAGTTATGTTTTCCCTTGCAGCTTCAATTGACATCGCACACCGATTTCTCCCATCCAACTCTATGCTAGCTATCACAATCATCATCTTTTCTGGGTCCCTAATGTTTGCCATTTTGCATACTATGGGGGAAAATGAACGAGCATAGGAACATATCTTCATTAGTTGAGACTACATCCATAGTTCATAAACCAAATGCACAAAAGAAAACTACAGCAGCCATAGGCCAACCTCACTCTGTCGTACAACTCTGCTCAACGTCAAGTGTGTCATGACTTCAGAGACGCCACATGGATGAACATATTTTCACTGCTCCAAATGCCAATGTTGAGTTCCCTGCCCAGTTGCCCTCGATGCCCCTGGGTGGCTTCCCTTGTACCTTCTCCCCTATGAGTATAAAGGCTTCTCATATGTTGAGTCATGCCAGTATGGCTTTGATGGAGTCCTTGCCAGAGGGCCACGGAGTCTACCAACCTGTCCTTCAGTATGAGGAAAGGGATATCTCTGCTGCCTTTGGGGAGGAAGTCAAGATCATCGAGGTTGAGGTCATCAAGTATATCGAACAACCAAGACCTGAAGTCAAGGAAATGTGCATCCAGACAGACAAGCCAGTACCTACTACACCCCCCAGCACTTCAATCCCCATTCCCCCTTCCAGTCACGCAGACACGTTGACCTCATCTATTCCTCTCATTCCTACTTCTCCAATGGGACTGTTCAGAGTGAGTTCAATGGGTGGAAAATTCCAGTTTGTCCCCATCAGATTGCCACCACCCTCTTCACCCATGTCAGGAGGGACCCCCTGGGATTCTACAGCAACTTTTTGTGTCATTCAACCACTCCCCTCACAGTCACAGTCTAATCGCTGCCAGTCTATCAAATTGTCTATCACTGATGAAGCAGTGCATCGCCAGCGCACGACTTTGGCTGTACCATCTGTTGTAGAAAAGACACATTCACCCATGATGGTGCTGCCGCCACCACCGCATCTGCCTCCACCTTCTTTCATCCTGGAGAGAAGGGGGGCAACCATGTCATCAGCTTCGGATGTGCTGCCATGCCCATCATCACCCCCTCCACTAGAACTAATCCAACATGCAACAACACCCATTGGTGCCATGCTTTCTGTGCACCCCAGAGGAACCTACGGTCCAAGACAGCACAGATCAAGTATGCCCCTGCTGTCAAATCTGTGCCAGCCACCCTCGACTCACAGTTTCCAATCTGCAGCAAATGCAGCTGCACACGCTCAGAACTCTCAAGCACCGTCAGGCCTACCTTCCTGGAGTGTGCAGGAGCATGAACACAGGAAACTCTCAAGTACATCCCTTGCATCAGATCGTAGTGCCTTATCTTTGCAGTCATCCATGTCGTCAGACCACAGTGTCTTCATGAACTGTCACACAACACCAAATGCAACTGGAAAAGCTATAGAGCAACCTATTCATGCCATCACGCAGATTATGATAGGGGAGTGGTTGTACAAGTATACTTGTCATACGATTTGCAAAGGATACAGAGAGAAATGGCACCAGCAGTTTTTCTGGGTACATCCATATACCAAGAATCTTTACTGGAGTTCTGCAGATCCAGGTTCAAACAATGCATTGGGGTCTAGTTCCAAGTGTGGTAAGTAAACACAATTAATTCTACTGTATTCGCCAAGTCATCTTTTGCCCTTGTGTAGCATATATTGAGGGCATCCATGCTGTCTTAGATCCCAACCCCATGCCACCCAATTTGTACCAGTATAGCATCATGATTTCGACAATGCATTGAGAGATGAAGATCACCGCACTGACCAAGGAGTGACACGAGATCTGGCTCAATGTAAGTAACACACGAGACTGGTTTTGAGACCTAGTAAACCACCTTTTTAGGCTCTTAAATACCTGCTTTCTCATCTGAATCCACTTGGAGCTCCGGGAGAAGCGCCAGGCTTAAGCAGCCCTATGTCCCTTGCTGTGGAATTCATGGTCGATGACCATCGCCACCCAGATTTGAGCCCACAAAGCCAGTGCAGTGGGAGGAGCAGTCACAATGGTGGTGCATTCAGCACAACTTCCAAGTGGAGTTGCTCCCAGCTTTCTGTTAGAGGGTCAGCTGGCAAGTGTTCTGGTACACCTGTGGTGGGATATCTGTGTCAGGCTGCTCCTGAAAGCCCATACAGCCTGACCCGGTCGTTCGAGCATGCAAGAGGCAACAACCATGAGGATGCGGAGCTAGACTTCAAGTTACATGGAGAATCCAAGTCGGATGAGGGATATGAAGGTTTAGAGAACATACGCACTTGCTGCAATGGGTGAGGAGCAATAGTGGATTTCCCAACCATCTGAACAGCTTGCATATAGCACACTGATTTCTGCATTCTTTTTTTCTTTCATACCTGTGATTTCATTTGGCTTACCTACAACTCTCTACAGACACCTAACACTCCTTGATAATTTTTCCTCTATTACATGGACCCATTAGCATCATAACTTCATTCTTATTTCGTGTATATGCATTTCCCTTTTCTATTGCTAGTTCCCAGTCAGCAGAATTTGGTCTCCCATGCACGTGACTGTGAGTACGTTTCAGTTTATAAGCATTTCAAACTCCGTTTTTCTTTTCTTTTCCTCCTTCACTTCCCCATACAGTAGTTTCGTGTAGTAGTGGTAATGGATAATAGGGATAATGAATAGGGCGATAATGAACAGTGCTGTTAGAATACTGGAAGTCCATGCTGAACAGCACACAGTGCTGTGCACCTTCCAGCCTGAGTCACTACAACACTAGTCGTCACTAGATCAAAGAAGAACTGGCCACCGAAAAGATCACGAAACTTACCTGCCGCAAGTTTCGAGTAGTTCGAGTATTTCGCTTGCGTCACGTCGAGCGGTTGAGCCATGTGGGGTTCCTCTTTTGGATGCCTCAACCACATGGCCGTGCTATAATTGGTGTCGGACATGAGAAAATGCATGATATTGCGGACTCGCCATGGCAAACGTGTGCAAATAAAGCCTGGGCACTCGGCAATCCAATTTCAGTACAGGCTGTCAACACAACTGATTGATTAGATACCCTGCAGCCCTGTATTTCACTCAAGTGATACTATATGTTGGAAATTAAGATTACTAATTCACCCTTGGCTGTACTACTGCAGCAACACATTGAAATCAAAATCATTACTGATTACC
>Ga0307516_10008476_pt1 | contig 11624 bp, 18 predicted proteins | sample 19_EM_MG_FD_203310 | JGI IMG/M metagenome (GOLD analysis project Ga0307516, IMG submission 203310) | Populus trichocarpa ectomycorrhiza microbial communities from riparian zone in the Pacific Northwest, United States - 19_EM | ecosystem: Host-associated > Plants > Roots > Unclassified | place...
CACCGTGCGTCCAGAACGAAAATGCCCTGCCACGCTCCGTCCGGTAAGCAGATGCCGTGGCGAGCTGCGTCCGGGCGCATGGTGCCGTGGCGAGCTGCGTCCGAATTCACATTGCCTGTGCGTTTTGTGTTGGGAGCGGTATGTGCGCTGCCAGGGTGCGTCCAGAGCGTCCCGATCGCCTGGTGCGTCAGGACGTAGCCTGGGCATCCGCACGCACATTTTTTTTCCTGATGTTCCAGCTCCATTCCTCTTTTTTCTCTTTTTTGGTCAGCTCCGTCAGGGACCGCGCTACCCGGGAGTAGTCCTGGATGAAACGTCGATAGAAGTTAGCAAATCCTAGATAGGTTTGCACTTCCGTTAGAGATTTGGGCAGTTTCCATTCCAGTACTGCCTCCACTTTTTCTTTTGCCATTTTTATCCCGTCTTTCCCTATGACGTATCCCAGAAATTCCACTTCTTGGGCCTTCCAAACGCATTTTTCCGGGGAGACTGCTAGCCCATTTTCTTGTAGTTTTCTGAGAACTTCTTTGACTAGACGGTCATGTTCTTCCTCGGTTTTGGCGTATACTAGTATGTCGTCCATGTATGCTAGTACCCCCACATCTAGTAGGTCGGACAGAACGTTGTTCATCATGTCCTGGAAGGTAGAAGGTGCGTTCGTTAGGCCGAAGGGTATTACCTGGAATTCAAACAGTCCGTAACGGGTTCTGAAGGCGGTCTTCCATTTGTCCCCTTTCCTCATCCGAATTAGGTGGAACCCGTTTTTGAGGTCCATTTTCGTGAACCATTGGGCTCCCTGTACCCGGTGTTGCAATTCCTGCATAAGTGGGAGGGGGTATCGGTTTGGGATCATTATCTGGTTCAGGGCCCTGTAGTCCATGCATAGGCGAAGTCCTCATCCGTGGGGTTTCGGTACGAATAGGATTGGAGACCCGGCTGGTGATGTTGATCGCTTTATTTTCCTGGTTCGTTCTATCTCCTTCAGCCATTCCCGGAGTGTCTGCAGCTCGACTTCTGATAAGGGGTATATGGGTCCCCATGGTGCTGTGGCTCATTCCTTGAGTTCGATTTTGCAGTCGTAAGGGTAGTGCTGTGGGAGCACATCCGCCGCATCCTTGCTCATGATCCCCAGGTAGGGTTTTAATTCTCCGGGGACGTTGGCCAGGGCATCGCCATCAGTGGCTTCCGAGATATGTCCTATTATCCGGGCGTTTGGGTCCTGGGCCACTTTTTCATCCCAGGTGAGCGAAAACTCCTCCTGCTCGTACTGCGTGCAGGTTTCTTGGCACCCAGGACTATTGAACCGGATTTCTTTCAATTCCCAGGCTCCTTGCGGGGGGTGCTTGGATATCCACCAGAAGGGTAGGAAAATATCAACTTCTGATTCCATGGGGGTTACTTCGAAAGCTTCCTTTGAGAAGTGCCGTCGGTGTTGGAGGAGTAGCGGTTTGGTGTAGAATATTCCCGCCTCTTCCACATTCTGCCCCGTGTAGTTTTCGATGTGGATCGCCAGGTCGTGTTTGAGCATAGGTAACTGTAGTGCCCTAGCTGTTATCTTGTTGACTAGCGGTACTGAGCAACCCGTGTCCAGCAGTACCTGCACTCGGTGTTTCTCCTGCCCTACATGGAGTAGCATGGTTATGATTGGTCGGGGTCCGCCCCAGGGTTTCTTGTGCCTGGCTTCTCCCTCGGGTTCTTCGGCGCCCCTTTTTTAGCCAGTTCCGCATACGATGGTTTTGGTCTTAAGGCTCGGCCGCGTCCTTTGACCCTTTAAAAATCCTCCTCTTTCCATATGGAGTTTTGGACGGGTGGCTCCGTGTCCATTGCTTCTGCCGCCGAGATTTTCTCCGTCTTGGTCCGGGGAGCCGGGTCCTCTTCTTCCTCCCTTTGACGCTTGGTTCTGGCAGCTATTTTCCATGGCGCTGCGGGAAGGCTGGTGCCTTTTGCCGAGGTGTTGGCAAAATATTTGGCCGCTCGGTGACTCGGTCGCCCGCAGCGGTGACATCCTCGGGTGGCTGCGTATTCCCTGTGCTCGCTGTCCGGGACTCCTTGGAACGCGGCGGCCTCGGATGCCCACCGCCCCGTTCCTCCGTACTCACCACCCTTGTTACCCTCCTGATGGGGTTCCTTCTCTGCTACCTTACCCTTCTGGGTATCACCAGAGCTCCGTCCGTCCTTCTTTTTCTCGTCCCGTTTTCCGACTGGGGCTGGGGCCCTCACCTGTTCCCAGGCTAGTAGCAGGGCCTTCTTTTTCTCGACTTGCAGCGCCGCTTGGTACATCGCCTGCAGGAACCCTTCGTCGTCTGCGACGTCCTCTAGGTAATGGGCGAACCTCATATCCATCACTCATTCCGGCATCGCGAGGTTTACTTTTTCTTGGAGACTTTCTCCCATAGCGCGTGCGTAGAGGCTGAGAGCTCGAAACTCCGTCATGTAGGATCGGATGTCGCCCTGGTACCTCAGCTGCCCTAACTTTAACTGGGCGTCCGCTGCTTCTCGCTCGTTGCGGTATTCAGTTCGGATCGCGGCTGCGTAATTTGCCCAGGTGTCGTTGTCCCGCAGCTCGTGGTGTTGATGGAGGTGCCAGACCAGGGCTGTGTCTGACAAGAGTGTCCCGACCCAGGCGATTTTTTGCCTGTCGATGGTCTCAGGGTAAAATCCGAGGTACATGGTGACTGACTCCCACCATTGATTGAAGGCGGTGGGGTTCTTTCCGTCGAACTTTGCTGGGTTCTCCATTTTTAACCAGGAGGTCTTTGGTCGAGGTTCCGCTTGTGGGGCTGGGACCTCTGCCGCCGCGATTCCGGCTCCCACCAACCGGGTTATTTCTTCTGGCGTGAGTATGGTTGCCAGTCGATCCCGGGTGAGCTCTTCTGCACCTGGTGGGGCCCTGCCCATAGGGAGGTTTCACTCGTAAAGGTCGCCGTCACCTTCGCTGGGAGGGGGTGAGAGGAGCGTGGGGTGGTCCTTCTTGGGGGCCTCGGTGGGGAGCCATTCCCTCCTGCCCCTCCTTCTTCGGCCGGGACCGCCGGGGGTCTTCCGCGTCGCTGGAGTCCTCCGAATAAGGGGCCTCCCAGCGCTAGTCGGGTCAAGGGCGCCCCTGCCTGGTCCTGGGCTGTCGGAGGTTCGGGCCGGGTTCATGTCGTTGGTGTCGCTGGTAGGCGTACGGCGGTTGCTACCCGCAATAGTTCGTCTTGGGCCTGGGTCAATCGCTGTTCCAGCCCGGCCATCCGTTGCTGGTCCTCGTTTCGTTGTTGCTCAAGCGTTTCTACCTTCTGCTGGTGATCAGCAGCCCATTTTTCCACATTACCTTGGAATTCCATAAGGTGTGTGTTCCTTGTCAGGTTTGCTTCCAACAGGAATGTCACCGCATCGTGCATTCGAGCTACTTGGGTTGCTTCGTGCATTCGTTGCACCTCCTCCGTCTTGGAGCGCTTGATAATGGCCTCCCACACCTGTCGGGGGAAGGCCTGATACGTGTTAGCAGCTACCATAAGTTCGTTCCTTACCCATTCTCCCGAGATCTGTTCCTTGGCTTCCATCTGTTCGTAGAGGTATTGAGCGCCGTGTGCTAACCGGTTATAGGTGACCTCGATTCGTCAGAAACGTCGGTCTGTTCGCTCCATCGTGTTTCCGCAGAGGTACAGTAGTTGGCGCAGGTCTTGCGCTGCCTGTTGCTGGTGGTTGGCCATGGCCCGCATCCATCCGACCGGGTTGGTGATTTCCAGGACTTCTTCCGTTGTTTCCTCATCGTTGGTAATTTGCAGCAGCCCTCTTGGTGCCTCCAAATGGAGCATGTTGTAGTCGGACGAAGTCGACATCTTTCTAGTATCGGTCTAGGAAATCTCCGCTGTGGATGGTTGAGTCGTAGTCGAAGGGATAGTCAAAGAGGTCAAAAATCTCGTCCTCGTCGAAATCGGCCGGTTGGGAGAGTAGCACGCAATTCCACCACTGCTGAGTATACCAATGGTATGGGGCGCACTCGATTATTTCGTGGTTTGGTTTAGGTCCGTCGAAGAACTCTTCCCACTACTCGTATTTTGCGATTTCGTCGTCGATTGATTGAAAGGTGTAGTCGAAGGAGTATTGAGACTTAGGCTCAAGAAAGGTGGATAGTTCGAGTAGGTAAAGGTGGTCTTCGAAGTAGGTATCGTCAAAGTAAGTCATTAAAGTAGGGTGATTTGAGATCAAGATTATAGTGTGACACTGGGGTGGTAGTGCAATCGGAGTGCGGAGAGAATCAAAGGTAATCAGGCTATTTTCGACAATTCACAACGGAATAATCTTAGATCTTGTTTGTGGGGTTTTTTGTTCGAGTGGTCAGTCGGTGCTGTCTCCCTCCTTTCCACCGAGTGGGTTTCTTGCCTAGCTATATAGTCTTCTTGCGGCGTCACGTGGTTCCTCTGGAGAACCCGTACTTCCTATCCTTTTCTCAGGAGATCTGTCCGCCAGCCAAGGCCCCGGAACCCCATGGGCTCGGTCCTTACAACTTCATTGGTCCTGGTCGGTCTAACGATAAGCCGACTGATTCCCGCACCGCGTAAACCCCTCAAGCCCTGCGGGTGAGCAGTTTACCGGCCTATCAGAGAAAGAGGAGATATCGGCTCTATGACCTCACCCCTCGTATCCCGTATTTAGTTGCATTTGCAGTTCGTCCGGAGATTAGCCCCTTCGGTTCGTTACAGCCGAATGGTCTAATCCCAAGGCTATCTCCCGCCTAGACTCTCTGAAGCCGGCTGGGCTCGACTTCCATCCTTTCGAGCGGTATTAGGTAAAGTCTCACGTGCTCTGACCACGTAGCTATCTATTTTTCCCTGGTGTTTCGGACTGAGCTGTAACATTGAATGAGTCGACAATTGCAAGTAGCTCCTTGTCGTGTATTTCGTAGTTGATTTCAGCGGGCGTGAATTTCCTTGAGTGGAAGGCGACCAGGTGTAGGCGGTTTTCATTGTTTCGTTGTGATAGCACCGCACCGAGGGCAAAGTCCGACGCGTCTGTTTCCACAAATACTGGTTGTTGGGGGTCGAAGTGCGCCAAAGTCGGAGCGGAAGTGAATTGGATCTTCAGCTCGGTAAATGCGCTCTCTGCCTTGGGGGTCCATTTCCAGTCTTTTGTTGTCGCCTTCCTGAGTTCTGTGATTGGGTGAGCCACTCGGGAATAGTCCTTAATGAACCGCTGATAGAAATTAGCAAAGCCCAGAAATGCTTGTGTTTCCGTCAGTGAGGCGGGGGACTTCCACTCGAGTACTCCTTTCACTTTTTCCTCAGACATTTTGATTCCTTCTCTTCCAATCACATATCCTAGAAATTCCACTTCCGGTTGTTTCCATATGCATTTTTCCGGCAAGATGGCAAGCCTATTTGTTCGTAGTCTCTGTAGTACTTCCTTGACAATCCTATCGTGTTCTTCTTCCGTTTTTGCATAGATGAGTAGGTCATCGATATATGCGAGCAGTCCAAGGTCGATCATGTCCCGAAAGATGTGGTTCATCATGTCCTGGAAGGTTGCTGGTGTATTGGTCAATCCGAACGGCATTACCAAGAATTCGTAGAGACCATAGCGGGTGCGAAAGCCTGTTTTCTATTCCTCGCCTTCCTTCATCCAGACCAGATGATAACCGTTTTTCAGATCCATTTTGGTGAAGAACTGTGCTCCTTGGATTCGGTCCTGGAGTTCCTGCATCAGGGGCAGCGGGTATCGATTGGGCACAGTGATTCGGTTGATGCCTCGGTAGTCAACGCACAGTCGGAGGCCCCGGCCATGCGGTTTTGGTACGAAGAGGAATGGGGCGCCAGCACTTGATGTTGATCGTCGGATTTTCCCCGTTCTCATCAATTCCTTGAGGTATTCTCGGAGTGTCTCTAATTCGACTTCTGAAAGTGAGTAGATTGGACCCCAAGGTGGTTTTTCGCCTTCCTTCAGCGGGATCTCGTGGTCATAGGAGCGGTGCTTAGGGTGTGCATCTGCTGCTTCCTTTCCCATAATGTCGAGGAATTGCCGGAATTCCTTGGGAACGAGGTCAAGCGGATTGGTGGTCATTGCCGCCGACAGGTACCCAATGATCTGTGCCTTAGGGTGGCCGATTATAGACGGATCGAGACTTAGAGAGAATTGGGTTGTGGTGGCGGCTTCTGTGCAGTGTTTTGCGCAGCTCGGACTATTGAAACGGAGCTCAGAGTTAATCCAGGTGCCTTGTGGGGCATGTTTGACGATCCACCAAAAGGGCAGGAAAATGTCAACTTCCGGCTCAAGTGGAGCTACTTCCAAAACTTCCTGCAAGTAATGTTCCCGGTGTTGGAGTGTAATAGGTATGGTGTATTCTTGCCCTGCTCTGGCCACTAGTTCTCCGGTGAAGTTGCAAATGCCTATCTGTTGTTCGTGTTATTGGCAAGGAAGCATTAGTTTTCCAACGGTTTGCTTGCTGATTAGCGGCGTCGAACAGCCCGTATCGAGGAGTACTCACGCAAGGTATTTTTGGTTTTTCCAGTGTATCATCATTTCCACAATCGGTCGGGTGCCGCAGATGGGGGTTTTCGGTTGTTTCCTAGAATTTCCTTGTTCCTGTTGTGCGTTTGTTCTTTTTTCTGACATGCCACTTATTAACACTGAGACCCTGGGTTGTGGCGGTCCCTGGCCTCCTAAAAATCCTCCTCGCTTTCTGAGTCTTGAGCCCAGGTTAGTGGTGCCTCACTTCGGTCGTCTTCTCCTGTCGCTGCCCCCACTGCTTGCCTTGTTTCCTCGTGTTTTCGTTTAGTGGTAGTAGTGGTGGCTGAGATCTGTCCGGGGGCCTCTGGAAGTGTGGTTCCTTTCTTGGTGGTGCGAGTGTAGCATTGATAGGTGCTGTGGTTGTCACGTCCACATCTTCAGCATCGTTGGGCGTTTTTCTTGTGCTTGTCGATCTCGTCTTGCGGCACTCCTTGGAACGCCTCTCTTAGTCCTTTCCATAGTTTTCCTTTTTCGGTTTTTGCTGCTTGGTCTTCGTTCCACTGGAGTTCCTCTTTTCCCTTTCCTTTTCCTTGTTCTCAGGACCCTTTGTTGGCTCACTTCGAAGTGGCGTTCTGGCTACCTGTTCCAGATCCCCGTTCGCTTGGGGCCTTTTCTTTTGCGAGTAGGTTTCGATTTTCCCAGTGCCTTCCTGCCTCATAGGTGGCCACCAAGAATGGTTTGTCTTCAGTGAAAAGGCGGGGATTCTGGGCAAAGCGCATATCAATAATCTCTAACGGGAGAGCTACATTTACCTTGCTCTGGAGTGCTTCCCCAGTTACTCGTGCATGGATATTCAAGGCCCGGAATGCCGTTAGGTAAGCCTTAATATCCCCTTTGTAACGTAGGGCCGATAATTGGTTGAATGCTGTAGCGGCTTCCCGTGATCCAAATACTCATCCTGTAGGGCTTCGGAGTAGGCGTTCCAGATATCAGCATCTCCTACTAGCCTCCATCGCGCTTGGTGCCATTCCTTTGCTTCATCTGTCAAGAGGGTTCCTATCCACGCAATTCGCTGTATCCCACTGGTTTCCAGGTAAAATCTGATGTAGTCTCGAACTGAGTCCCACCAGGTGCGGAATGGCGTCTTTCGTTTCCCGTCAAACTTGGCGGGATTTTCTAGTTTTAAGCGGGCCACCCAGGATGCTGACAGGCCTGTCGAAGCACTCGAGTTAGTCGTCCGGTATGCTTGTGCCGACAGTGTGTTGGCGATTGTTTCGGCTATGATTCGCGCCAGACGTTCGTCCGGGTTCTCCTCAGCTTGCCGTGTATCGTCCGGCGTTGTGGATACCGTTGGTTGTTCCTGAGGGTGGTCTGCTTCCTCCGTAGGGACAGCGGGCGGTCTGATTCTTCTTGGGGGCATAGCCGCAGGTGCTGCTTGCAAGTAGCTTGGTATAGTCCTTCTCTTGGGTTGTCCTGCTTCCATAACCTGCAAGAGGGCTGCTTGGGTAGAGTCGACCTCGGTTCGTAGTCTTTGCTGTTCCAGCATCAGTTGGTGGGTTGCAGTTTGCTGGCGGTCGGCCCATTCGCTCAGGTTCTGACGAAAAATCACCTGTTCATGGTTTCGTTGTAAGTCTGACGTTTGTAGGAACGCAAGCGCATCGTTGATGCGGGTGAGTTGCATTGCTTGATACATTGCCTGTTGGCCTGCTTCCTCGTTGGGTGTAAGAATCGCTTGCCAGACTTCCACAGTGAACTGCTGCTAGGCGTTGGTGGCAGCCATCAATTCGGTTTGCATACATTCGGGTGAGGCTCCAACGTCTGCTTTTGCCTGCTCGTATATGTACCGAACGCTCCGGAAGATGCTTTCGTAATTTTGTTCGATCGATCGGATACGGCGGTCGCCCCGGTCATACTCTCCTCGACAGATTTGTCGGAGTCGCTGGAGGTTGGCATGTGCCAGCCGATGTTGGTGTACAAGCTGGCGCAACCAACTGGCGGGCCCTGAATCTCGACACTGTCATTGTCTGGATAGGTATCGTTGTAGATGTCTTCGGTGCTGCGTGTCTGCACTAGACGTAGTTGGTTAACCGTTGAGGATGTGGCTCCACTGGCCGACTATTTGCTGAAGTATAGTTTTGTCGAAAAGGTGACTTTTTGGCCTTAGACTATACTGTGAGACTGGGGTGCTAACGAGTCACTGGAGTCACGGTAGAATCGATATCTTGAGTCAGTTTTTCGATAATTCACAACAGAATAGTCTAAGGGGTGTCGATGCAGGTTTTCACTCTATCCTCCCCCTTTTGCGCGGCGCGCCGAACGTTTATAAGAGCGGAATCGTCATACGCTATCGCAGTCCTCGGTCCTTTGACCTTGTCTTCAGGAATGGAGGGACGCGTAAGCGTCGATTGATCCACACTCTTTGTCCTTGGCGCGCCCCACATCCAGTTCTGTGCTCTTTTTCCTGAGTGCGTACGCGCCAGCCAATTCCATTTCCTTTGTTCTTCGGCGCCGCGTAATCGCATGCTGATCCGTTTCCTTTGTCCTTCGGCGCCGTGTAAGTGCATGCCAATCCGTTTCCTTTGTCCTCGGCGCGCAAGCCCAAGCCGATGCGGTACTTCTTTGTCCTCAGGAATCCACTCATGTATGCACCAGCCAAAGCCGAGGTGAATGTGGGCCTAGGCCCAGAGCATACTAGTCCTGATTGGTACCAACGGCAAGATACGGCAGCTGCTGCAAACCTCGTCGTTCCCATAGCTTCTATGGGTCACACGGGTTCCACTTTGCCGCTGCGGAGTAGTCCCCGGCACACCACTTTGGCCGCCGAGGTCCTACTTCCACTCTTGCCTCCTGTCCAGACTCTCGCGCTCCTTGTGTTTTCCCAATTCCTTAGAGTAGGTGTAAGGCTGTCACTTGTCTGATGCTGCTGGCGCCGTTGACACTGTCAACGTCTGGCACTGTCGGCGTTGTCACCGCAGCGGTGTGGCATTCACCCAACCGTTGACGTCTTTGGAAGTGTCACTCGAGGGACCGGCAGCCTCCTGTGTCCTAATGTCTATTTCATTCTTGCCGCGCTGTTAGCCTAGTATACTAGGGTGTAACACAAACCAAGTCGAACGCTGAATGGAATAACTACTTTTCTCAACCGCAAAGAAAAGAAATCCCGACGAGTTTAATATCTTTGCATGATACCTGCTCACTAAGGTGACTACGGATAATCTGTCTGTCCCAACGTTTAAAGGACTCCCCAAAGTCCATAAACTGTTATGGAATCTTCGACTGATTATCCCCAGCCATAGCTGGATCACGGCAGGGGCGTCCAAAGTAGCTAACTATCTCCTCCAACCCGTATTGCAACTCTACTCGTGGATTGTTTATTCGACCATCAAAGTAATTTATACGGTGCGAGGTTCCAGGGCTAATAGGAACAAAGAAACTTACATTGTCACTGGTGACGTGCCTTGTTTTTACACAAATATTCCTATCGCAGAAACAATTTCCCTTATCAAGAAAATTGTCATTGAGGAAATGGTGTACGAACCTTGGAAGGTTTCATTGATTGAGATATGTCATGTGGCGGTCATGAATAATAACTGTTTCCAATACGGAGATGAGTCCTCAGCCAGATAAATGGCATCGCAATGGGTTCAAGTGTTGCACCTGTATTCGCAAACATTTATGCTGTGCCCCTTGAGCAAGACCTTGATGAATGGCAGGAAAAAGGGCTTCTTTCCTATGTACGCTATACTGATGACATCAAGTTCATCTTGGAAGGCTCTCTGAAACAGTTGTTGAGCTTTTTGTCGACTCGACATTTTGGGAAATTGAAAGTTTCCTGGGATATTCGTTTGGCCTGGGAAGAAACCCCCTTTTTGGACTGTTGCTTCTTCTTCACTTCGAAGCCAGGCATTACGGAACTCCAATCAAAGCTGTTCCGTAAGAAAATGAACAAACATCAATATATTCCATGGTCCTCAGCGCACCCAGAATCTGTAAAAAGATCCTTTGTGAAAGCTCAATTGACCCGGTACATAATAGTATCATCACAAAAATCCTTCTTTGAGGAGAGTAAGGAGATGTTCTTTATGAACCTGCGCCGGTGTGGATACCCGGCAGACAAGCTTGTCGAATATGGAAGGCAAGTGGACTACAAGTCTCGCTCTTCGGTCCTCCGTGAAAGTGGAATGAAGCGACTGGAAAAGCAGACACCGTTACTCCTCCCATCTTCCTATAACGAGGTGTGGAATATGTTGAACCTCAAAAACGTATGCGATATAATGCTCAAGATATGGGTACACGACAAGGTAGAAATACCTGATTCGTTAAAAGGCCCAATTATCAAGAGTCTTCAACGCTCAGAAAACCTTTACGATAAGGTAACCCAGTGGAATGTTGAAACGCTTCAGGCCATGAATCATGAGAACCATGGCGGCTCTAAGAAGCATTCTTTTGAGGATGCATTTTGCCTTGTGGGATGCCGGGCGAGGATTGAAGCCCTTCGACCCCGGCACAGTTAGTGTTTCCGAAGTCGGAAGTCACGAGACTGAGCTCCTACAACCAGCGATGTGCCATCACTGATTAGGCAATCCTTTTTCTGAAGAATCCGAGCTCAGTCTCGTGACTTCCAACTTTGGAAACACTAAAGTCGTTGTGTATGCAAATGTATACACGAGTCAGAATTAGGTGTGCAGCATCTTTACACGCGTCGTATACATGCAATTATAGAATTTTCAATTAGCACGCCCTGGGTGAAGCATTTACTCCTCGAGACCTACACATCCTCAATGAATAGGTGTGTAGGGCTTCTCAGTAAACGAACTCACATTGCTACTCACAAGACTAGCAAAGTCAGCCCTAGGGTACGCTATTTGGAAATAATATAAAAAAGCTGCTGTCTGCACCAACTACTGAAGAGCCACACAACGGCGAAAAACGATCTGAACCCACACCTTCAATCGTTTATACTGCAGTTACAGTGCTCTTCACCAAAATCTTCACACATCTTGCCTTCTCAACTTTTCCCCCGGCACTCCAGCAATACTGATGTCCATCATAACGTAGTGGTTTATTGTGTGGTAACGTACTGTAGGGGTTACCCGGCTACTACCCATTAGTCGGACACTATTAGAAATGAGAAAAAACGACGATACTCAACAACCATAGATCGGAGAGACACAAAATTTTGCAGACCGCATGTTTGG
>Ga0307516_10008477_pt1 | contig 11623 bp, 12 predicted proteins | sample 19_EM_MG_FD_203310 | JGI IMG/M metagenome (GOLD analysis project Ga0307516, IMG submission 203310) | Populus trichocarpa ectomycorrhiza microbial communities from riparian zone in the Pacific Northwest, United States - 19_EM | ecosystem: Host-associated > Plants > Roots > Unclassified | place...
AGATAGCGGCGGGCGGCGCATTGTACCAAAGAAAGCCCAGGCCGGCGCCGACCAGGGCCGTCAGGAACACCGCCAGTTCGCCGGAATATTCGATATAGGGAATCTGCAGATAGGTTGAGAATCTCTCATTGCCCACCAGATAGACGATCAAAGTGAAAGCGGCGGCGGCGATCATCACCGGCATGATGGCGAGCCCATCCAGCCCGTCGGTGAAATTCACCGCATTGGCCGCGCCCGCGATGACGAAAACGCCGACCGCGATAAAGAACAGACCCAGCGGCAGCAGCGCCGTCTTGATGAAGGGAATCGCCAGCACCCCCGACAGGCCCGCGGGCTCCGAGCGCATGATCAGCCAGGTTGCCAGCGCCGCCACCCCGAACTCGATCAACAGCCGCGTGCGGCTGGACAGGCCGTCCGACGTGCGTTTGGTCACCTTATAATAGTCGTCCAGAAAGCCGAGCAGGCCATAGCTAGCCGTCACCAGGAGCGCGATCCAGACATAGCGGTTGGACAAGTTGGCCCAGAGCAGGGTCGATCCCACCCAGGGGATCAGGATCAAAAGCCCGCCCATGGTGGGTGTGCCCGCCTTTTCGATGATATGGCGCTGGGGCCCGTCATTGCGGATCGGCTGGCCCTTGCCCTGTTTGACTTTCAGCCAGCGGATCAACATGGGATTGATCAGAAAGGCGATCAACAGCGCGGTCACCACCGCCGCCAGCGAACGGAAGGAGAGGTATTTGAACAGGCGGAAAAAGGCCAGCTGGTCGGTATGGGTCAGAAGCGACAGATAATACAGCATCAGGCCGCTTTCCCTTTGAGCGCTTCGACGATCACCGACATTTTCGCCCCATTGGAGCCTTTCACCAGAACCGTATCGCCGGCCTTGACGGCCGCCATGAGTTTGGGCGCAAGACCGGCGGCGTTCTCGGCATAGGCGCCACGGCGCGACGTGGGCAACGCATCCCATAGCGCCTTCATCTGACTGCCGCTGGCGAACACCAGGTCCACCTTATTGGCTTCGATGGGCTGAACCAGACCCGCGTGATGGGCGATGCCGCCCTCGCCCATTTCCAGCATGTCGCCCAACACCGCGATTTTGCGCGCTTTAGCATTTCCAAGCAGCGCCAGCGCCGCCACCATGGACGCGGGATTGGCGTTGTAGCTTTCATCGATGACCTGCACGCCGCCGGCCTCAAAGCGTGCGCCGCGGCCTTTCAGCGCCGTGAAATTCCTCAAGGCTGCTGCGGCATTCAAAACATTGCCGTCCATCAAGGCTACCGCCGCCAGCGCGCCCACGACATTCTGTGCGATATGACTGCCGGGCGCGCCCACATAACAGTCAACCATGCAGCCCAGAATATCAGCCTTGATCCGCATGCCTTCGCCCTCGGACGCAAAGGACACCAGCCTGGCGTCGCCGCTGGAGCCGAAACTGACAATGCGGGAAACCTGGGCCTGCCTGGCGCGGGCTTTCAGGCGCTCGGCATAGGGGCTGTCGGACGGTATCAGCGCCGCGCCGCCGGGCATCAGGCCTTCGAAAATTTCCGACTTGGCGTCGGCGATCGCTTCGCAGCTTCCGAAGAATTCCAGATGGGCCGGGGCGATGGTGGTGATCAGCGCCACATGCGGCTTTACAAAAGACACCAGGTTTCTGAGCTCGCCGAAATGATTCATGCCCACTTCGAAAATGCCGTATTCGGCGTCACGCGGCAGCAGGGCCAGGCTCAGCGGCACGCCCCAATGATTGTTGTAGGACGCGGCGCTAGCATGGGTGCGCCCCAGCGCGTCGCAGGCCAGGCGCAAAATTTCCTTGGTGGTGGTCTTTCCGGCGCTGCCGGTGACCGCAAAAATTTTGGCATTGCTGCGGGCGCGTGCCACGCGCGCCAGATCTTCCAGCCCGCGCTGGGTGTGGCCGACCGTAAGCAATGGTCCCGCCACGCCGTCCGGCGTATGCGCCACCATCGCGGCGGCAGCCTTAGCCTTGAAGGCGGCGCACACAAATTCATGGCCATCGCGATTGTCGCCCTGAAGCGCAACAAACAAGTCGCCTTCTTTCAAGGTACGGGTGTCGATGGATATCCCGTTCACGTTGAAGGCGCCGCTGGCCTGCCCGCAGGTGGCGGCTTCGGCTTCCAGGTGCGTCCACAGTGTCATGCCGCGCGCCCTCCCAGAGCCATAGCGGCGTCAATCGCCTGCTGGCGATCCGAAAAAGGATGGACTTCGCCTTTGATATATTGGCCGGTCTCATGACCCTTGCCCGCCAGCACCAGCACATCGCCGGTGCCCAAGGCCGCCACCGCCGCACGAATGGCCTGAGCCCGGTCGCCGATCTCCCGCGCGCCCTGGGCGGCGGCCATGATCTCGCCGCGGATGGTTGCAGGATCTTCGCTGCGGGGATTGTCGTCGGTGATGATGACGTCGTCGGCCAGCTTGACGGCAATGGCGCCCATCAGCGGGCGCTTGCCCTTGTCGCGGTCGCCGCCGCAGCCGAACACCACATGCAGTTTTCCCGCCGTGTGCGGGCGCAGCGCCGCCAGCACCTTTTCCAGCGAATCCGGGGTGTGGGCATAATCGACATAGATCGGCGCGCCCGATTTGGCGAAAGCCACCTTTTCCATCCGGCCCGGCGCGCCTTTGAGATGTTCCAGCGCCGCGAACACTTTCGTCGCATTCTCACCAAGCCCAATGGCCAAACCGGCCGCGACCAAAGCATTCGACGTCTGGAAGTCGCCGGCCAAGGGCAAATCCAGATGATGGATTTTTCCCGCATGACGCAGGGTCAGCGCCTGGCGTCCGCCCTGATCCTCGCGGCGATCCAGATGGATGGTTTCACCCGCACGGCCCACCGTGATCAAGATCAGGCCGCGCGCCTTGGCAGCGGCGATAAAATGCTCGGCATGCGCGGCATCGGCATTGACCACCGCCACGCCGCCGTCTTTCACCACCTCGGTGAACAAGCGAAGCTTGGCCGCCAGGTAATCGTCAAACGTCGCGTGATAGTCCATATGGTCGCGGGTAATGTTGGTGAAGCCGCAACCGGAGACTTTCACCCCGTCCAGCCGGTGCTGATCCAGACCGTGGCTTGAGGCTTCGATGGCCAGATGACCCACGCCATCCTGTTTCAGCTTGGCCAGCAGTTCATGAATCTCCACCGGATCGGGCGTGGTGTGGGACAGCGGCCTCGTGCCCTTGGGCCCGATCACGCCCACGGTTCCCAGGCTGGCCGCCGGTTTGCCCAGCGCCGTCCAGATTTCGCGCAGGAAAGCGACGATGGAGGATTTGCCCTTGGTGCCGGTGACGGCAGCGACGATTTCGGGCTGGCCGGGGAAGAACGCCGCCGCATGGCGCGCCAATCCGGCGCGCGGATTTTCGTCCGCGATAAAGCGCACGCCAAGCGCGGCAACCTGATCGGCGATTGCAGGCGCGCCCAGCACCGCCACCGCGCCGCGTGTCACGGCATCTTGCAGGAATTTCGCGCCATCGGTTTTTGTGCCCGCCAATGCGGCGAACAGGTAACCCGGCTTGACCTTGCGGCTGTCGCTGGTGAGCCCGGTAAAGTCTTTCATACCCGACATGGTGGCGTTTCTCGCCTTGTGACCCAGGCTAGAATCGGAATGTGGCGTCATTGAGGGATCGAGGCCAGTTTGGTGGGCGGGGCATTGTTGGGCACACCCAAAAGCGGCGCGATGCGCTGGATAATCCGTCCCGCCATGGGCGCGGCGGTATAGCCGGCCAGGGCAAAGCCGCCGGTTTCCTTGGTGCCGTGCGGCTGGTCCAGGATCACGAACACAATGTAGCGGGGATTGTGCGCCGGAAAGACGGCGCAAAAGCTGGTGCGCAAGGCATGAGGAATATAGCGGCCATGTGGACCCGGCACCTGAGCCGAGCCGGTTTTGCCGCCCACGTCATAGCCGGGAATATCGGCCTTGCGGCCGGTGCCGTCGGTGACGACATAGCGCAGCAGATCGCGCATCTGCTCGCTGGTTTCCGGCTTGATCACTTGTTCGCCACGAAGGTCGCTGGCTGACTGTTTGAGGAAGGTGGGCGTAATGCGCCGCCCGCCATTCACCACCGACGCCGCGGCGGCGACAAAGCTCAGCGGAGAGACGGAAATGCCCTGGCCAAAGCCCACGGTGGCGGTTTCGATCTGGCCCCAATAGGTGTTGGGATACATGGCGGGATAAAGCGGGCGGGCGGTTTCCGGCAGCTCGGTGGAAACTGGCTTGAGCAATCCCATGGTGCTGAGGAATTCGCGCTGGCGCGTGGGCCCGGAGCGCAGCGCGATCTGCGCCGTGCCGATGTTAGAGGATTGTGCAAGCACATCGCGCCCCAACAGGGTGGCCGGCATATGTTCGGCTTCGTGGATCGTATACTTGCCAATCTTATAGCCTTGGCCGATGGCGAATGTTTCATCCAGATGCACGGTGCGGTCTTCAAAGCCCAGCGCGAAGCTGAGGATCTTGAACACCGAGCCCAATTCATAAACATCCTGCGCCATCACATTGCGCGTGGAATCGCCGCCCGACAGGCGGCGCTGGTTGGGATCGAAATTGGGCAGCGACACCATGCCCAGCACTTCGCCGGTCTTCACGTCCATCACCACGCCGCCGGCGGCGTGCGCGGAGAAAGTCTGGCGCGCCGCCGCCACTTCATGCGCCAGGATATATTGCACCCGCATATCGATGGAGGTGGCGACCTGGCCGCCGGCAGCGGCGCGGATCTGGTTCTGTAGGCCCAGCTCCAAGCCGCTGACGCCGTTATTGTCGGGATCGGTGACGCCCACGATCTGCGCGGCGTTGCGGCCATCGGGATAGTAGCGTTTGCCGCCCGGCTCGAATTCCAGCCCCGGCAGGCCCAGATGCATCGCCTTGGCTTCGGTATCGGGCGTGATCTGGCGGGCGACCAGCACATAGGGATGCTTGGCATTGTTGAATCCGGCCAGCAGGCGCTGCGCATCGGCGCCGGTGGCCTGCGCCAAATCGCGCGCCGCCTGCGCCTTGTCCCAAAACACATTCGGGCGGGCGTAAAGATCTTTGACCGGCAGGTCGCGCGCCAGAAGTTCGCCGTTGCGGTCGGTGAGATCGGCGCGCGCGGTCACCACAACCGCGGCATGGCCGCCGTCCAGGGACTTCAGAAGCGTGACATGGACAAGGCGGATTCCCACCAGCGCGAAAGCGGCCGTGCACAAAACCGCTCCGATAATAATGCGCCGCTGAAAGACAGTGGGAGCCTCGTTCATATCCTCACATATTGGGGCTGGATTGGCCGGGGATGGGGGCTGCGGCCGGGAGCTGGGCGCTGGCGTTATGCACCGGCGTGTTATTGAGCGGAGCCGGATCGGCGCCGCGGCGCGGCAGCTGTTCGAAAGAGGAGAGTTGCACCGAAGCGCTGTCGGCCATGCCCAGCCGGGATTGCGCCAGCTGCTGGACGCGCTCGGGGGATGCGACATGCTGCCACTCGGTTTCCAGCACGCCGATGGTGCTGCGTTCCTTGGCGATCTGGCTCGTTATCTGAGTCAGCTGCACATGGGCGACCCGGGTCTTTTCCGACACGTGATAGAGCGCCAGAATGGTGAAGCCCATCAACGCCACGCAGAAGAAGTTCAGAATGCGAACCATGGTGTCTCCTATGCTGCCAGTTTGATACCGGCGCGCAATTTGGCGGACCGGGCCCGAGGATTGGATGCAAGTTCTGCCGCCGACGGCGTACGCCGGACGAGAAGCTGAAACGCCGCGGCGCGCGCAGGCGCACTGGCAGGTGCGTGGCGCGAGGCGCGCGGCGCGGTGGCCGAACGTTCGGCGAGGAAGCGCTTGACGATGCGGTCTTCCAGACTGTGAAACGAAACCACCACCAAGCGGCCTTGGGGCTTGAGAATTTTCAGCGCCGCGTCCAAGCCGCGCTCCAGCTCGCCCAATTCGTCATTCACATGAATGCGCAGCGCCTGGAAGGTGCGGGTGGCGGGATGGATCGCAAAACGCAGGGCGGCGGGGCCCTGCGCCGCTGACACGATCGCGGCCAATTGCGCGGTGCCGGTGATGGGGCGCGCGGCGATAATGGCGCGGGCAATGCGGCGGGCATTTTTCTCTTCGCCGTAGCGCGAGATGGTCAGGCTCAGCGTGCGCTCATCGGTGGTGTTGACGAAATCGGCGGCGCTTTCGCCCGACAGACTCATGCGCATGTCCAACGGGCCATCCTCGCGGAAGGAAAAACCGCGCGCTGGCTGGTCGAACTGAAACGAGGAAACGCCGAGGTCCAGAACGACCCCATCGCTGGACTGGATGAATTCATCCATGCGGGAGAATTCGCCCTGCACCAATGTCAGCCGCCCGCCGAAATGCGCAGCCAGGGCTTGGCCGCGGGCAATCGCATCGGGATCACGGTCGATGCCCAGCACGCGGCAGTCGGCGGCTTCCAGAATGGCGCCGGCATAACCACCGCCGCCAAACGTCCCATCGACATAGTTCGCGCCATCGTGCGGCGCCAAGGCTTCCAGAACTTCCGGCAGCATCACGGGAAGGTGGCCGCTCATGACGCCTCACCATTGCGGGCGCGTTCCATCTTGGCCTTCACGCGCGCGATCGCTTCCGCCTCGATCGGCGCATAGCGGTCGGCATCCCAGATCTGGAATTTCTGCGCCTTGCCGACGAAAACGATTTTGTCCTTCAGCCCCGCATGCGTGATCATCGCATCGGGAATGCGCACGCGGCCATTCTCGTCGATCGGCAGAGATTGGGTGCGCGCGATCAGCGCGGTGGCTTCGTCATCGAAGCTGGCGGAGAAAAACGGATCCTGGTTCGCCAGCCGCGCATTGATGCGGTCCAGCAGGTCCTGGCCGAACGCATCCAGCGCCGGATCGATGAAACTGGGGCAGACAAAAACGCCGGCGGTGTCCTGCGCAGCCAGCAAATGGCGATGGGTCGCGGGAATGCAAACCCGCCCCTTGCTATCGAGCGAGCCTGGGACCGTCGAAATGAACGGCTGGACCAACCCGGTCATCGCGCCTGATACCCCCTAGCCCCGAAGGCCTTTCGCGCAGCCGGATCGGGCGCACGGTCAGGCGGGTCACAGGGACCCTTGGGACAGTATGGGATATCATGGGATGATCTGCCCCGTCAAACAAAAAACCCAAATATTTGAGGGGCTTGGCTAGTAGCGTTAACCTTTGGGGCCCCTATGGGTGGAGTCCAGAAGAACGATTAACGAACGCGGTAAGAATGTGGTTAGAGGGGTAAACAGACCGTTAACGATTGAACGCGATATACAACCCATACGTGTGTACCATTCTGCCCGGCCGAGGATCGTCGAAGTCATAGGCTCAGGGCGATTCGCTGAAGCGTCTGGACATCACCGCGCCGATGCGGACTCTGCCTGCCGGACAAAACGGAAATGCGCCGAATGAAAATCGGATTTATCGGCTTGGGCCGTATGGGCCATCACATTGCGGCGAACCTGCTGAAGGCGGGTCACAGCGTAACGGTGTGGAACCGCAGCCTCGCGCCCGTGCAAGCTCTGGTCGCCAAGGGCGCAGGCACTGCGGCAACGCCGCAGGACGCACTGCAAGGCGACGCCGTGTTTTCCATGCTGTCCAACGATTCGGTGATACGCGATCTGGGCCTAGCGGGACCGCTGCTGGAAAAATGCGCCAAAGGCCTGATCCATGTGAATCTGGCGACCATCTCGGTCGCCTTCGCAAAAGAATTGGCGGCGGCGCATACCAAGGCCGGGCTGGCCTATATCTCCGCGCCCGTATTCGGACGCCCTGAAATGGCGGAATCAGCACAGCTGGTGCTGGTGGCCGGTGGCGATGCGGCAGCGCTGAACACCATGCAGCCGGTGTTCGACAAAATCGGCGCCCGCACTGTGACGCTGGATGCGCCCGAGAAAGCCAATCTGTTCAAGATCGCCGGCAATTTCATGATTGCGGCCGAGCTGGAAGCCGTGGGTGAAGCCTTCGCCCTGCTGCGCAAGGGCGGGGTGGAGCCAGCCCTATTCCACGACGTGCTGAGCGGGCGGCTATTCACCGGCGCGGTGTTCAAGAACTATGGCGCCATGATCTTGAACCGGCAATATGAACCGGCGGGCTTCGCCCTGACCCTGGGCCTGAAAGACGTCAATCTGGCGCGCGCCGCCGCGGAAGGTTTGGACATGACCTTGCCCACCGCCGAACTGCTGAAGACGCATTTTGACGAAGCGGTCAGCTGGGGCTGGCAGGACAAGGACTGGTCCGCCATCGGCGAAGTCTCGGCGAAGAAGGCCGGCGTTTGAGCCTGGAGCGCTTTGTTACGGCGCAGACACCGGTTTACGACCAGGCGCTGAAAGAGTTGCAAGCCGGCCGCAAGCAAAGCCACTGGATGTGGTTCGTGTTTCCACAATTCTCGGGTCTGGGTCACAGCGCGATGTCCCAAACCTATGCCATTCAGTCGCTGGATGAAGCGCGCGCCTATCTCGCGCATCCGGTTCTGGGCAGGCGTCTGCGCGAATGCTGCCAGGCGGTGATGAATGTGCGGGACAAAAGCGCGCGGGATATTTTTGGCTCGCCCGATGATCTGAAATTCTGCTCGAGTCTGACCCTGTTCGCGGAAGCCGCGCCGCAGGAGGTGCTGTTTTCCAATCTGCTGGAAAAATATTTCGACGGCGCCCCCGACGAGGCGACGCTAGAGTTACTTGCTCACGAAAAATAGCTCGAGCGCCGCACATCGCGGCGCGACAATCAGCATCCGACAGCTTCCTTCCCCCCTTCGGCGCGCAGCGCCAGGAAGGGGGAAAGGTGTCACAGCGAAGTGTCGGCCGAGCCGACCTGAGCTATGACGGATAGGGGTCAAAAAAAAGTGTCAGATGGCCTGTAAGCCGGGTTCTGTCCTTCTTGCGAAGGGGTGACCATTCCTCTGGGATGGGTGTTACCACCCACCTCACGCGACCGACCCGGACGGCTGACCGAAAAAGCCAACATGCCGTCCCTATTTGGTCTTGCTCCCGGTGGGGCTTGCCTAGCCGCCTTTGTTACCAAAGACGCGGTGCGCTCTTACCGCACCATTTCAACCTTGCCGGACCTTTAGGGTCTTAGGCGGTGTCATTTCTGTGGCGCTATCCCTGGGGTCGCCCCCGCCGGACGTTATCCGGCACCGTTTTTCCGTGGAGCCCGGACTTTCCTCGAACCCATTGCTGAGCCCGCGGTCACCCGGCCATCTGACGGGCGGGTTATACGCCGGGCACCGCCAACAAGGAAGCCAGCAAGCCAGCGCATTCGCCATCCCATTGGCCATCCAGTTTTTTGGGCCGGAAGTGCCGCTGGAAGGCGGTAACCACTTTGTCCCGCGGGGCAGCGGGATCGTAGCCATAGCGCGACAGAGCATCGGCACCAAGATCGCTGTCGACGGCTTGCGGCCAAAGGCCGATGCCGGCCTTGGCCAACTGTGCCCAGGGAAACAATTCGCCGGGATCGTCCTTGCGCGCCGGGGCCACATCGCTGTGACCCAGTACCCGCGCCGAAGGAATGGGGTGACGCACAAGAATGCTGTGGCAGAGCGTGATCAAAGACGTGATCTGGGTTGGCGCAAATTCGCGATAGCCGAATTCATGCCCCGGATTGACCAGCTCGATGCCGATGGAGCGCGCATTGATGTCGGTGGCGCCCGCCCAATAGGACTGTCCCGCGTGCCAGGCGCGCCGCGTTTCCGGTACATGACCGTAAACGGTGCCGTCCTCGTCGACGGTGTAATGCGCCGAAACCTTTGCCGCCGGATCGCACAGCCGGTCCAGCGCCGCGTCCGCCGACGCCATGCCGGTATAATGCAGCACCAACATGTCGATCGCCGCGCCGTCCGGGCGCGCATCCTGGTTGGGAGAGGGACGATCCACCCGGCGCATCAGACGAAGATCTTGTACTGCACAACCTCGCCATTGGCGCGCTTGAGCGAGAATTCCGCGCCCTTTTCATGCTCGTCCACCAGCGCCTCGAACAGGCGCAGGGCGTTGCGGATCACTTCGGCATAGGAAGCGGCCTCGGTTCGGTCCTTCATCTTCTGCAGCCGTTCCATCGCCTGGGGCGGCATTTCCAGCTGCACCCGCGTGGTGGAACGTTCGCCGGCTTCGGCTTCGCCGCGAAACCGGCGGCGGTGATGATGTCCATGCATCACGATACCTGCTGCGACGTGCGGCGGTGATGGCGCCAATGCAGTGCGATCATTATCGCGATCATGGCCAGTCCCAGCCCGATCAGGCAGTATGCAGCTTCAGCGGGCAGCTTATGCTCCACGATCAGCGCTACCAAACCGGCGATCACCAGCAGGATAGCGAGGCGGCCGAGGCCATGCGGACCGTGATGGTGGCCGCGATGCATATGGTGGTGATGGCGGCCGTGATGGCCATCTGCCCAGGCTTGGCGGCGATCTTCGCTGCCTTCGTCGAGCGGAAATTCGTTGCCCACACCGATATCGAGTTTGCTCATGGGTCTCCTTGTGATTGCACGGCCGCGAAGGACCACCAGGAGAGTGTAATCATATAATCATCAAATATCAATCACTGCCCTCAAATATTCATCTAAGCCCCCGTTCCATCTGTATTTTTTCATAGGCTGAGTTGATCGCCGCCAGCTTGTCATTGGCCAGCTTGATGAATTCCGCCGGCACGCCACGCGCCATCAGACTGTCGGGATGGTTCTCGCGTACCAGCCGGCGATAGGTCTGTTTGAGTTCATCTTCGTCGGCCGAATAGGCCAGACCCAAGATCACATAGGGATCGGTCAGTTCCGGCGCGAAATGACTGGCGCGGATGCGGCGGAATTCACCCGGCGCGAAGCCGAAGATTTCCGCCACCCGTTCCAGGAAGGCCGCTTCGCCGGGATGCAGCACGCCGTCGGCCTTGGCGATCTCGAACAACCCGTCCAGCACGTCTTCCAGCATGGCCGGGTTGCCCATGAACAGATGCGCGATCTGCCCGGCATAATGTTCGAACCCGGCAATGTCCTGGCGCGCCAAGTTGAAGATGCGCCGGACATTGGATTCTTCCTCCTGCGGCACGCCAAAGACATGGCGGAAGACTTCGAATTCTTCCTCGGTGACCACGCCGTCGGCCTGCGCCATTTTCCCGGCCAGCGCGATGATGGCGATGGTGAAGGTGACGCCGGGATCGCCGTCGCGGTCCAGGAAAAAATGCCCCGCCACCGCGCCCACCAGCGCACCGACCGGGCCGCCGACAAACAGGCCCGCCGCCGCTCCACTGACTTTACCCCAAACCGACATGGGTTCTCTCTATCAAACCGCGCCTAGGCGGCGTCAACCGTGCGGGGATTATAATTCAGCAACGGTGCCAGCCAACGCTCGGCGGTGGCGACGTCCCAACCCTTGCGTTTGGCATAATCTTCCACCTGGTCGCGCTCGATCTTGCCGGCGCCGAAATAGCGGCTTTCCGGATGGGCATAATAAAAACCCGACACCGAGGATCCCGGCCACATGGCAAAGCTTTCGGTCAACTTGACGCCAATTTTGTCTTCCGCATCCAGCAATTTGAACAAAGTCGCCTTTTCGCTGTGTTCGGGCTGGGCGGGATAACCGGGCGCAGGGCGGATGCCGCGATAGGCTTCCTTGATCAGCTCGTCATTGCTGAGTTTCTCGTCCGCCGCATA
>Ga0307516_10008478_pt1 | contig 11621 bp, 7 predicted proteins | sample 19_EM_MG_FD_203310 | JGI IMG/M metagenome (GOLD analysis project Ga0307516, IMG submission 203310) | Populus trichocarpa ectomycorrhiza microbial communities from riparian zone in the Pacific Northwest, United States - 19_EM | ecosystem: Host-associated > Plants > Roots > Unclassified | place...
GTCATGCAGGGCGCGCCGGCGGCGCTGGTGGATGCGTACATCGCCGGTCGCGACGAGGCGGATGTCCAGATGCACGCCCAGCGCCTGCAGTGCGGCGAGGCGCTCCTCGTCGTGACCTTCGCGATGCAGTTCGACGGCAATCCATACACGATCGCCGAAGTGCTGCCGCAGTGGCCCCAGGCCGGTGGCGGCAATCGCCTGTGCGTGCGGCGCCGCGCGCGCGACGCTGTTCGTGATGCTCGCTACCGCCGCGGATGGGCGGGTGATCGCTGCCGCAGCCGGCGTCGCGGCATGGCCTGCGGCCCTGTCCTGGGTGCCCACCCACAGGCACAACACCTGGTGGCCGACCTGCAGCACGTCGCCCAGGCTGGCCTGGTACTCGCCTTTTTCGGAACAGCGCCGCGCCCGCGTGATCAGCTGGCATAGATCACGATAGCCTTCGTGATTGCAGGCAAGCAGGACCAGCTTGATGCCTTCGTCGAGCAGCAGCTCGGTGCCGATGACCAGCTTGAGCTTGACGTCCTTGGCGGCCTGCCAGGCGCGCACGATGCCGGCGAAGGAACATTCGTCGGTGATCGCCAGCGCGTGATAGCCCTGCTCGTGCGCACGCAGGACGAGTTCATGCGGTTGCGAGGCGCCGCGCTGGAAACTGAAATTGCTCAGGCAATGCAGCTCGGCATAGGCAGGGGCTTCGGGCGTGGCGGCAGCGTCGAGTGGCGCGGCAGGTGGTGACGCAGGCGTGGATTCGCGGTGGCTGCGCCCGCTGGTCGAGTGGCGGTATCCGGCGGGCAGCTCGGGCGCGTGCGGGCTCATCCGAACACCCCGTGCAGATACCAGGCCGGCTGCCTGCCGAGTGTCTGGAAGACCCAGACGCGGCGGCCATGCGGATCGCTGGCGATGTAGTAGTCGCGTCGGCAATCACCGCCATCCCACCAGCCGCTCTCGATGCGCTCGGGTCCGCTGATCATCTGCAGCTGGCGATCGTCGATCGGCTGTGGTGTCGCCAGCAGCCAGTTCGGTCGCAGCGATGGCGGCTGGAAGCCGCGGTGATCGTGGCCGGATCTTCGATACGGCAGCGTCGACTCCTGCGCCTTCCAGGGCAGGGCGGCGGGCCGCGAAGCGAGCTCGGGCCGATGCTCCTCGTGCACCGCGATCGCGCTGACGGCCTCGTCGCCGAGCCGAGCGCGCAGGCGTTCGAGCAGACGCGCGGGCGTATCGCGGGTATCGCTGCGGTCGTTGAGGAGATCGGCCTGCGCCGGCGCGAACGGCAGCAGCGTGTCGGCGCGCAGGCTCAGTTCGATCGTGGCATCGGGCAGGGCGAAGCGCGCGAGGCGTTCCTGCATCAGTTCGAACAGCGTGTCGGCATCGCGCTCGACGTGCAGCAGGCCGATGTCGAGCACGCTGTCGGGATGCTTCTCGTGCGCGAACACCACGGCATAGCGCTGGATGCCGGCGTCCTGGGCGAGCAGGAACATGGCGAGGTCGCGCAGCATGCGCTTCAGCGGAAACAGCAGACCCTGGGTGTTGCCGATCGGTGCCGGCATTTCCATGCGGCGCAGGAAATGGCGCGGCGGCTGGTACAGCACGCGGCGATCGGCACTGGCACCGACCAGCCGGTCGAGATGGTTCATGTCGTCGCGGCCGATACGGCGGGCGAGCGCATCGCGCGGCAGGCGGATCACTTCGCCGAGCTGGCGCAGGCCGCTGCCGCTCAACAGTGCGCGGCTCGCCTCGGACAGGCCCGACATCGCCAGCGGCGTGCTTTCGATCAGGCGCAGCAGGGCCTGGCGCGACAATGCATGCGTGCCATCGCCGATCCGCGCAGCGAGCTCGGCGCCGGCCGGCGTCGGCGCGATACCGATGTGTGCCTGCAGGGCCAGCGCGCCGAGGGTTTCGCGTACTGCGGCGACAATGCCGGCGCCGCTGCCGAACAGCTTGCGGCTCGCCGCCGCTTCGAGCACCACGCCGTTCGGTGGCTGCATGCTGACCTCGCCGCTGATGCGATACAGGCAGGCGGCGAGCTGGTGCAGGGCTTCGTGTTCATGATCGGGTCGGCGTACGCGGATCTGCAGCTCGGGACAGATCGCCTGCGCCGCGCTCTGTTTTTGTCCCGCCTGCACGCCGGCCTGGCGGGCGCGTGCATTGGCCGCGTGCACGCTGCGTCGTTGCGCGGGGCCCTCGACGATGGCCAGGGCGACGTCCACGTCGGGCTCGGCATGCGCGGCGAGGTCGAGCGCGAGCTGGCGCAATTGCAGGGCGAGCCACAGCATCAGGCGCTCTCCTGTGCGCGTGTCGCTGCAGGCAGTGGCGGTGGCGATGATGAAGGATGCGGGATGCGCAGCCTTGCGCCGCCGGTGCGGCCGCGGCATTTGATCAGCTCGATGTCCCAGCACGCTGCACCCGGCCGCAAGTGCAGGCGGATCGGTGCATGCGAGGCGTGGGCGAGCTCGGCCTCGGGACGAAAGCACAGGCCGAGCGCATCGCTGGATTCGGCGGCGAGCTGCAATCGGCGCAGGGCATTGCCCTCGATGTCCTGCGGCCACAGCATCACCGCGGCGCAGATGCCCGAGCGCAGGCTCTGCTCGGCGGCCCACAGCCGCTGGCGTTCGCTCTGCGCGCGCACCCACCACAGCCGCGACAGCGCCACGCCACGTTGTTGCCAACCCGGTGCATAAGGCAGGAAGGGAGGATCGATGAGGGTGACGAGCTTCTGCGTGGCTGCGGCAGGGAGGGGCTTCGTGCGCCTGGATGGAGCACGTGATGTGCCTGCGCCGGGCGATGCCGGTTTCGATGTGGCGTCGATGCGTGCCGGGGGATCGACCCACAGCGGCAGGAACAACGCACACTCGCCACTGCCCGGCGCCGGAATGCCGACCTCGATCAGGCTGCCGAGCGGCCAGCCACCTCCCGGCAGCAAGGCATCGAGCATCGGCCAGCCACTGCGCACGACCCGATGTCCTTCGCTGTTGACCTGGCGACCGCGCCACAGCGCCGGCGTCGACAGGATGTGGTCGATGACGGGAACCGGGCGCATCAGGCGGGCAGCGCCAGGTGATGTGAGGATATGAAGCGCAGGTGGATCGCGAGCGAAGATCCACGCTTCGCTGCGCTCACCGCGCGCCGGCATCCGGCAGGAGTTTTCGCGATGCGCGCGCGCTGAGCGCCGCGTGGCTTCAGTGCAGCGCGGCTGCCTGCACCGATGCAATCAACGGCGCGCGGCGTCGCCGGAGCGGAGACAGTTTGCTCTGCCGCGGAGGACAAGGGGCAATGCGGGCCGAATCGCATGGGCTGTCCGGATGAGCCCGGCTCATGCCTTGAAACCTTGGCGAACGACGCCGACCGCCAGCCCTTCGATGCTGAACCCGTTGCGCGGGTCCACTTCGATCGGCTGGAAATCGGGGTTCTCGGCCAGCAGCAGGATGCGGCCATTGCGTTGCTGGAAACGCTTCACGGTGACCTCGTCCTCGATCCGCGCCACCACCACCTGCCCGCTCTCGGCGGTGAGCTGGCGATGCACGGCCAGCCAGTCGCCATCGAGGATGCCGATGCCGCGCATGCTTTCGCCGTGTACGCGCAGCAGGTAATCCGCGCGCGGACGGAACAGTCCCGCATCCACCGGTACCTGGCGCTCCACATGTTCGGTCGCGAGGATCGGCAGGCCGGCGGCGACACGACCGATCAAGGGCAGCCAAACCGCGCCCGGGAACAGGGCGGAGTCCCCCTGTTCCCGGGTCGGCCTGGTCAAGCGAATGCCTCGTGAAGCCCCTGCCTGCAACTCGATCGCGCCCTTCGCCGCCAATGCCCGCAGATGCTGTTCGGCGGCGCTGCGCGAGGCAAATCCGAAGTGCTCGGCGATGTCCCCGCGCGTAGGCGCGGAGCCCTCACGCAGCCGTGCTGCGATGAAGTCGAGGATGGCTTGCTGGCGATCGGTCAGGTCGGTGTTCATGGTGTACAAATGTACAGTACGACCGGCCGGATGGGAAGCCCCGATACCTCACGGTGCCCCGAGCGATCCGCCAACTCGACAGCCGGGTTGACCTAGACTGCTGGCGCCATCGTGGGCCAGCATGGCCGATCCAGGGGAGCGAGTGTGCCAGAGGATGTAGCCAATGCGGGCTCGTTGACCGAATTGCTGAGGTCCTGGCAGAGCGGCGATGGTGCAGCCTTCGCGCAGGTGTTCGATCAGGTGTACGCGCAGCTGCGCGAGATCGCCGCGCTGCGCCTGCGCCAGCATGGCGGCGATGCCACCCTCGCACCGACCGAGCTGCTGCATGAAGCGGTGCTGCGCATCGTCGATACGCCGATGAACTGGCGCAACCGCGCGCATTTCTTCGCCACCATGTCGCTGTACATCCGCTCCGCCCTGGTCGATCACGCGCGTGCCCGCGCTGCCGCCAAGCGGGGCGGGCAGGTGGTCAAGGTCACGCTGACCCAGGCCGACGAGGGCGAGGAATCGATGGTCGCCGATCTGCTGTCACTGGATCAGGCGCTGCGCAAGCTCGAGGCGCACGATCCGCGTGGCGCCGAGGTATTGCACCTCATGTATTTCGCCGGGCTGGATCGCGAGCAGATCGTCGACGTGCTGCAGGTGTCGATGTCGACGGTGGATCGCGAACTGCGTTTTGCGCGCGCATGGTTGAGCCGTGAACTCGACGATGGCCTCTGAGCGTTACGCCGAGGTCAAGCGCCTGTACGGCGCAGTGTGCGATCTGGTCGAGCCACAGCGCAGCGAACAACTGCACAGCCTGTGCAGCGACGCAGCCGTGCTGGCCGAAGTGCTCGAACTGCTGGGTCGCGAGGCGCCGCGCCTGACACGGTATTCGCGCCCCGTGCTGCATTTCCTTGCCGATCTCGGCGCCGAATCGCTGCAGCCCGGCGATGTGCTGGGCGCCTGGAAGCTCGAGCGCCAGATCGCGCAGGGTGGCATGGGCTCGGTGTTCCTGGCGCAGCGCTGCGATGGACATTTCGAGCAAAGCGTGGCCATCAAGTTCCTGCGCGGTATCGCCAGTGCCGAGGCGCTGGCCTATCTCGCCCAGGAACGGCAGATCCTGGCACGACTCACGCATCCCAACATCGCCCGCTTGCTGGACGGCGGCGCCACGCCGCGAGGCCAGCCCTATCTGGTGATGGAACACATCGACGGTGTGGCGATCGACGCATACTGCCGCGCGCGGCCATTGCCGTTGCGGGTGCTGCTGTCCTTGTTCCGCACCGTATGCGCGGCTGTCGGCGCGGCGCACCAGCACCTGATCGTGCACTGCGACCTCAAGCCCGCCAACATCCTCGTGACCGCCGATGGACGGCCCCTGCTGCTCGACTTCGGCATCGCGCAGATGCTGGATGCAGCCGTCACCGATGGCGATGCGGGCACCGCCCATCGCGCCCATACACCGCGCTATGCCAGCCCCGAGCAACGTGACGGGCAGGCCTTGTCCACCGCGACGGATGTCTACAGCCTTGGCATGCTGCTGACCGAACTGCTGCTCGATCGGCAGGGCGGTGCCGGGATGCTCGCGCCCGGACGGATCGCCGATAGAGAGCTGCGCGCGATCGCGCGCAAGGCCACGTGCGACGATCCCGGACTGCGCTATCCGTCGGTCGACGCGTTGGCGCAGGACCTGCAGCACTATCAGGATCGCGAGCCGGTGCAGGCACGTGGCGCCTCGCTGGCGTATCGCCTGCGCAAGCTGGTGCAGCGCCGCTGGACGTGGATCGGCGTGGCCGTGATGTTCCTTGCGTTGACCCTGATGTTCGTCGCGCGCGTGCTCGACGAACGCGATCGTGCGAAGGCGGCCGAGGCGACCGCCCTGCTCGAACGCGATCGGGCACGCCAGGCCGACAGCGCATCGCAACGGGTCAGTGCCTTCCTGGTATCGGTGTTCCAGGGCAGCGACCCGGATGCCGGTACCGGCAATGTGCCGGCGGCGACGCTCGTGCAGCAGGCGGTCGCACGCATCGACGAGCTCGGCGACGAGCCGATGGTGCAGTCGTCGATGTATGCCACGCTGGCGCGCATTCAACGGCTGGTCGGCCAGCCGCAGCAGTCGCAGCAGAGTTTCCGGAAAGCCATCGCCATCGAGCGCCGCCTTGGTCGTCCCTTGCCGCTGGCCGATCATCTGCATGCCCTGGCCTTGCTCGAGATGGCATCACTGGACAGCGCAGATGCCGAGCACAGCGAGCGCGAAGCATTGACGTTGCGCGAGCGCTACGCCCAGGACGAGCCCTTGCTCATCGCCCAGTCGCTGGACACGCTGGGCGAGCTGCTGGGCAATCTGAATCGGCGCCAGGAGGGCATGGCGCTGATGGAGCGTCGGCTCGATATTCTGCAGCGCGTGCATCCCGATGGCGTGGAAGTCGCCGACGCGCTGTTCGATCTGGGTCGCGCCGACATGGCGACCGATGCGAATGAGCGCGCGATCGAGCGCCTCCGGCGCAGCATCGGCCTGCTCGATGCGCTCGATGCGCTCGATGCGTCCGCGCAGCCGCCGGACACCGCGAAACTCCACAGCCACGCGCGTCAGGCACTGGCTGTCGCACTGGGTGCCGCGCGCCGTTTCGATGAGGCCGAAGCCCTGCTGCGCGAGCTGCTGGATGCGGCGCGCCGGCAATCGGGCAGTGACAACGGGCCCTTCGCCTGGCAACTGGCCGAGCTCGGCCGGCTGTTGAACAATGCCGGAAAGGCGCCGCAGGCCGTGCCCTTGTTTGCCGAAGCACTGGACATCGCCGCGCGCAAGATCGGTGCGGATTCCTTGTCCTTCGCGATCATGTCGAACAACGCCGCCGGTGCGTTCGAGCGCAGTGGCGACTGGCCTGCGGCCGACGCGGCCTATCGCCGCGCGCTGGCGATCATGGAGAAAGCCTGGCCCGAGACCGACCTGGCGCTGGCGCGCATCCGCTTGAATTTCGGACGGCTGCTGCTGCAGGCGGGCAAGCTCGATGAAGCGGGTCTGCGCCTGCGTGCCGCCGAGCGCGCGCTGAGTGGCGGCGAATATCTCGCCGGCCTGTGCCAGGCGCGTATCGACCTCGCCGAGTGGCAGCTGCGCTCCGGACGCATCGACGCCGCCGACACGCTGCTCGCAGCGATCGCCGACGCCTTGCCCGATCAACCGGCACCGCTTCGTGCCGAGGCGCAACGCGTCCTTGCACTGGTCCTTGCCGCGCGCGGAGACGAGGCATCTGCCCTGCAGCACCTGGTCGCAGCCGAAGACCTGATGCGCAGCGCGCTGGGCGATGGCGACATGCGCAGCTGGATGATCCGTGTCGATCGCGCCGCCCTGCTGAGTGCCAGCCATGATCCCGATCAGGCGCATGCAGGGAAGGCGATCTACGCGGACATCGTGCAGCACATCGCGCCGCTGCTCGGCGTGGATGCGCCTTTGCTGGTGCGGCTGCATGCGATGCAGGCAGGCTGACAGTCGGACCCTGCAAATTACGCTAAGCCTTGATACCGCGATCATCGATCGTCTGTTTCAGGGGAATGCGATGCCAGCTGTTGCCGTCAACACCCTGCGTGGCGCGCCTGCCGTGCGCGTCATGCTGCTCGGCGTCGTCGCCCTGCTACACGGCTTCGGCGCGCAGGCCGCGCCGTTCGCCTATCTGCCCAGGCTCGGCAGCGACACCGTGGCCGTGGTCGACCTGCAGACCCGCAGCGTCGTCGCCAATCCGGTGCTCGGCGCGGGCGGCACCGCCTATAGCGTAGCGGCCAGCCGCTCGACCGGAAAGGTGTTCGTCGGCCTGCAGATCAGCAGCATCGGCAAGCAAGTGGCCAGGCTCGACGTCACGACGCATACCGTCGACCGCCTCTATTCGCTGGGTGGCGGCGTCAATGTCATCGCGGTCTCGCCCGATGGCGGCCGGCTCTACGCGGTGATGTACAACGATGCCCGCGTCAAGGTGCTCGATGTCGCCAGCGGCGCGGTGGTGAGCACGATTCCGATCCTCGACAGCACCATGGGCAATGGCATCGCGGTATCGCCCGACGGCAGCAAGGTGCTGGTGGTGCATACCAACAGCGCGCGGATTTCGGTGATCGACACCGCCAGCAATACCGTCGTGCATACCATCGGCAGTCGCGACAACCCCTTCGGTGTCGCGTTCAGTCCCGATGGCAGCCGCGCCTACGTCACGCTGTGGGGCAGCAACCAGCTGCAGGTGATCGATATGCTGACCTATGCCGATGGCAGCATCCAGGTCGGTGGCGCGCCGATCGGCGTGGCGGTCTCGCCCGACGGTACGCGTGTGTATACCGTCAACTCCGGCGCGAACACGGTGTCGGTGATCGATGGCACGACCAATGCGTGGCTCATGAACATAGGCCTCGGCGGTACGTCCCAGCCGCTCGGCATTTCCACCACGGTCGATGGCAGCGCCGTCTATGTCACGCGCGCCGGCAACACCCATGACGCACTGCGCATCGACACGGCGACCCACGCGGTCACCGACACCATCGCGATCGGCGGCTCGCCGTTTGCCGTCGGCATCTTCACGACCGGTACGACGGTGCCGTCGCCGCCGGTGCTCACCGGTGTGACCGGCGACATCGGCACGGCGACGGTGGCGTTCACGCCGTCGACCAATGATGGCGGCCAGCCGATCCTCCAGTACACGGTCAGCTGCGGCAGTGCTTCTGCCACGACACTGACATCGCCGGTGCTGTTCAGCGGCCTGACCAATGGGCTCAGTCTTGCGTGCAAAGCGTACGCGACCAATGCAGTGGGCAACTCGGTGCTGTCCAATATCATCAACGTGATACCGGGCCGCATACCCGGCGCGCCGACGATCACCGCGACGATGGCCGGCGACCGCCAGGTCACCGTACATTTCGATCCGCCGGCTTCCAACGGCGGCGCGGCGATCTCGAACTACCGCGCCTACTGCACCGGTCCGGCCGGCACCAATTCGACATCGACTGCCGGCTCGCCGATCACCGTGGCGTCCCTGGTCAATGGCACCAGCTATCAATGCGTGGTGCGCGGCTTCAACAGCATCGGCCAGGGGGATCTGTCCGCGGCGGTGAAGGCGGTGCCGCGCGGCGTACCCGCCGCGCCATCGATCCTGCAGACTGCCGGCGAGAACCATGCGGCCTACCTGCGCTTCCAGGCGCCGGCTGCCAATGGCAGCGCGATCACCGGTTACATCGGTCGCTGTACAGGCGGCTTCACCGTGTCGGTCGGTGCCGCATCGAGCGAGCTGCGCATCACCGGCCTGACCAATGGTCAGACCTACGGTTGCCGGGTTCATGCCGTGAACGACGTCGGTGAATCGCCCGCATCGACCAGCCACGACATCGTGCCGGCGGGCCCGCCAGACCCGCCCACGCTCGATTCGGCGAGCGCCGGCAACGCCAGCGCCACACTCGTATTCAGCGCGCCCGCGTTCACCAATGGCGCAGCGATCACCGGCTACCAGGCCAGCTGCAACGGGATACTGCTCGAGGGCCCGGCATCACCGATCGCCATGACCGGGCTGAGCAATGGCACCGACTACAGCTGCAGCGTCCGCGCGATCAACCTCGGCGGCCTGTCGATCGCGTCGAATATCCTTCACGTGACACCCGCCACCACGCCCACCGCACCCGCGCTCACCTGGGTCCAGGAAGAGGCAGGCCTGCTGCGGTTGCACGTCCAGGCGCCAGCGTCGAACGGCGGTGCCGCGATCACCGGCTACGTCGGCGATTGCAGCGGCATCATCGACAGCAACAGCGTCTCGCCCGTGGTGATCGACGGACTGAGCAATGGCACGAGCTACAGCTGCACGGTGCGCGCACGAAACAGTGTCGGCGACGGACTGCCGTCGGAAGCGCTGAGCGGTACTCCGCGCACGGTGCCGGGTGCGCCGCTCATCGGCACGGCGACACCGGGCGATCAACAGGCGACGGTCCAGTTCGCCCCGCCTCTGGACGACGGCGGCGCCGACATCAGCCAGTACACGCTGGGCTGCAGCCCTGGCGTGCCGAGCATCGTGGGCGCGGTGTCGCCGCAGGCAGTGACCGGCTTGAGCAACGGCACCGTGTATCGCTGCAGCGTGCGCGCCCGCAATGTCGCAGGCGAGGGTGCGCCTTCGGCACAGGTCAGCGTCATTCCAGGCACTGGCTTGAACGTCGCGAACCTGTCGATCGCCAAGACCAACAACCTCGTCTTCCTCAACGGAGGTTTGCGAACCGGCTACCGGATCACCGTGCACAATCCAGGACCGGCGCATGTGGCGCACGTGCGCGTCATCGACGCACTCGAAAGCTATTTCAGCGAGACCGCCTGGACCTGTAGCGGCAACGGCGGTGCGATCTGCGCAGCCGGCGGGCAGGGCGATCTGGACACCCTGGTCGACATGCCGGCGGGGGCCAGCGTGGTGATCGACATCGATGCGGTGCTGGCAGCGTTTCCGGAAGACCCGGTGTCGAACGTCGCGGCGATCGAGGTGCCTGATTCGGTCAGCGATCCGGATCTCGCCAACAACGTCGCCTCCGATGGTCCCGACATCCGCGGCATCTTCCGGGACGAGTTCGAGTAAGCGCGTGGTCGGCCTTCGTGGCGGGGTCTCCCGGTTCGTCCGGGGCCGACGGATCGCATGTCGGGCAGGACGACGCTTGTCGCGATGCATGTCTCCCCATAGGCTTGCGCAGCAGCCGACGCAACGGCCGCCGACAAGGAAATGCATGAGCATCGACACGCTGCGCGTCTGGCACGAGCTGGTCACGACACGAAACATCCGGGGCCTGGGCGACCTGCTCGCCGACGACGTGGTCTTCCACTCGCCCGTGGTGCATACCCCGCAGGCCGGCAAGGCGATCACGATGCAGTACCTCGGTGCCGCGTTCCACGTCTTCTTCAACGAGACGTTCCGCTACGTCCGCACCGTCACCGGGCCGCACGACGCGGTGCTGGAATTCCAGGTCGAGATCGACGGCATCGTGGTGAACGGCGTCGACATGCTGCAGTGGCGCGCGGATGGCCGCATCACCGACTTCAAGGTCATGGTGCGCCCACTCAAGGCGATCCACCTGATCCACGCGAAGATGGCGGCGATGCTCGAGGCGCGAAGTTGAACCACTGATCGGAGCTGACGTCGTGATGGCCTGAATCCAGGTCGGGATCTTCTCAATAGGCAGAGCGACTCGCGGTCCGCCTCGTGCAGGTGGAGTGCGTCGAACGGGGTCTAGGAAATGGATTGTGTCTGCAGGTCGATGCGGTGGAAACGCTGCGGCGGAAGTCGATAGGTCGCTTGGTGTCACGTATCATGATGGCCTAGAGACCTAGGTCGAGCTATGAATAAGTCGTGGAAGACGAGCAGTGGAAAAGCGTCCGGAGCACGCGGCGAAGCTGAAACCGCGATGCACGGAAACGCCTGGATCGGTCGAGACAAAGCGCTGCGTCGGTTGATTCGACGTGGGCATCACGTCGACGTTCTGGACGATACGGGCGAATCGCCTTTGCACGGCGCTGCTGCAAGCGACCACTTGGCGGTCGTGCACCTTCTGCTCGAGAGCGGCGCCGATCCGAACATCGCGGCTTCCGATACCGGAGTGACACCTCTGCACTGGGCTTGTCGACTGGCTAGTCTGCCGGTCGTGCAGATGCTGGTCGCCGCTGGCGCGAATGTGCATGCAATGGACACACTGGGTA
>Ga0307516_10008479_pt1:0-7500 | contig 11620 bp, 10 predicted proteins | sample 19_EM_MG_FD_203310 | JGI IMG/M metagenome (GOLD analysis project Ga0307516, IMG submission 203310) | Populus trichocarpa ectomycorrhiza microbial communities from riparian zone in the Pacific Northwest, United States - 19_EM | ecosystem: Host-associated > Plants > Roots > Unclassified...
ATTTGTTCTTACAACCCTGTTCTATTTCCAGTCTTGGCATTGTCATTGAAGTGTTGGTGTGGATAGTTCATTTTATACATGGACGTGCTAACGAAAAGCCAGTCTGCCTTTCTTCTATAATAATTTCTTTTCCCATATACGTGCAACTGATTGTTTCTAAATTATTTTATACAAGAATAATTGCTGGAGCGGTGGTTCTTTTCTCCTGGTGGCGGCATCAGCATCCTGATAAGTTTTAAGTATTCTGGCATCGCAGTTGTTGTTTTTACTGAAAACACTGGTTCCCTGATCATAAAATGCACTTGTTGACGGCTGAATCATATCAGCATCCTCTTGCTTACCTTCCAAAGAGGAAGATTCTGAGAAAATATACTTCCATGAAAAATTATCAGCTACCTCTATCTATTCCACTTGTTGACGGCTTCCCAGGTGAGAAATTTCAAATTTCAAATTTCTATCCCTTGGTTTCATACACCAACAACAAATGAAAAAACGCCATTTGGAAATCAATTTAATTATCAATTTTTCAGACCAGTGTTGTGATTCAAGGTCATGAGAAACAGTAGATTAAAAATGGAAAAAAACGCTTATAAAAATCTTTCAAGCAGAGAATGTTGCTAGCCCATTTCTCATATCTGAATATCGATTCTCTGCAACATGATTGCTGTGAAAAATTCTAACAAAAAACAAATCAAAGTGGCACATTAAATGATCGCAAAAACATGGAAATGATTGGAACTAAATAATTTCAAGAAAATAAAAGCTTGCACCGAGAATCATTGCTAATTACAGCAGGCCTGAGTAGTGGGCTGCTAGAACTTATTAACCAATTTTAGTGAAGAACACTAGATGGGTGTCCTGTCTTTGCTGCGGCCGAGTTGATTTTTTTTTGTAATTTAAAAATTAATATAAAATATTATTAATGTATTTTATAGCAAAAAAAAAAATGATTAAGTTAAAGACCTCAATGTTAAAGGAAGAAGAGAAATTGAAAAAAAAAAAGCTTGGTTTAATCAAAGCTGGCAAGACAAACTTGCAATAAAAAAAATAAAAAAAAGCATGAAAAGCAAATTTGACTAAAAAAACGAGAAAATAATAAAATGATGTAAAAACTAATTCAGTCCGAGCTAGCATGACAAATGTGTGCCCGGAACACAAGGACAAGATATCGTTATAGAAAGAAAGAAAAAATTTAATTTTTAATAAACTCAATGTTGAATGATAAAATCGAAAAATAAAATACATAAAAAAAGTTCGATATTAATCTGAGTTAAAATTTCATATATGTGACCTGGGTCATAAGACCTGGATCACTGCAAAAAAAAATGACGCTCAATTCTAAATAAATCAAATGTTCAAGGATAAAATTACAAAAATAAAATCAAATTCAAGAAAAGAACAAAAAAAACAGCAATTAAAAAAATAAAAGTCAAATATCATATAAAAATCAAATGATCAGGGATGAAGTTAAAAACATTTATATATATATATATATATTTTAAAAAATAACAATTAAAATAATAAAAACTAAATTTAATGTAAATACCAAATAGAATAAAATTTTAAAGGATGAAATTGAAAAAAAAAATTCAAAAAAAATAAAAAATAATTAAAAAAATAAAGATCATAATTAAAATATTAATAAAAAAAGATTACTCTTAATTATGGCTGGATTGACATGTTTTACAAAGGGAAGAGGGAGAGAAAAATATAACTATCACCTAACCACCTTGATATGGATTACACGTGCTGTCCTAGTAAATGCACCTCAATGTTATCCTTCAGAAGAGACGATGGTCGGCCTAACAGTTAAGGAAGAAAAAATCGAATACGCCCTTACCCTAACAATTAAGGAAATTCAACTTTTAAGGGTATGTTAGACATTACACTGTATAATAAAAGGTTAAAAGACTTCTCTACCCCCATTCAATCTTGTAATAACAAATATGTCCTGTGAAAAATACTATATTACCCTTGAAATCATGCAAAGGCTTAAATTATTAAGGATAAAATGATAATTTCATTGTGAAAATTCAAAGTGAAATTTGAGTGTGTGCACACTGAAAGACAAAATTCTTTTAGCTTTTGTTTTAATGGCGAGGCTTATTTCAGCTTCATGTTGGTGACCCTATAATTAAAATTAAAATTATAGGTGCGTTTGAGATTGTAATAACAATAATAATTTAAAGTGTTTTTTATATAGAAATATTTTAAAATAATTTTTTTTTTTAAAAAAATTATTTTTTATATCATTATATTAAAATAATTTTAAAAAATATATATTATTTTTAAAATTTAAAAAAACACGCGCTTCTTTATGCTGTCTTCCATTTTCCTTTAGCGTAAACGACGTCACACTCGCATGAGTCTATGACTGTTGACGTCGTAATAACATATATATATTTGTATTTATCTTAAATGATAAGCACAGGGGTCCATAGCTCAGTGGTAGAGCAATTGACTGCAGATCAATAGGTCACCGGTTCGAACCCGGTTGGGCCCTTTTTATGTATTTATTTTATTATAAATTATTATGACACCTTTTCTTGAAAACAGTATAATATCTCATCCCTTACTATGCACTGAATTTTTTAAATATAATTAATGTAAACAGAAAGTAATTTTACCTCATCGCTCAGAATTGTTTCAGCATAAGTTGATATAGTAGAATGTTTGATTACTATTTTGGAAGGTAAGATAGGAAAATGCGATGAAGATGGAATTGTATTTTGTGGTAATGATGTATAAAATAAAATGATTGTTTTTGAATTATATTTGGTTATGGTAAATAAAACATAATAAAATAAAATAAAATATTTTAATTTTAATATGTATTGTTGTTGTCAAACTTATATAATTTTAAAAATAATTAATTTATTTTTTTATTTTAGTTAATATTGAGTGTTGAAATTAATAATATTATAATAACTCTAGTTATAAAAACTAGGAGTCACTTGACAGGTTGACTTAGGACCTGAACTGATCCGAGTTTAAGAAACAATAGATAAAAGATTGACTCGACCTGACCCGATAAAAAAACACAGATCAACCCGAGATAAAACATAGATTAAAAACCCGTTGATTTGTTTGAAAAACAAAACTGGTCATGATAAGGTTGCTTTGATATTTTTTGAAAAAACATTGAGGGCAACCAGGTTGACCATCTTGTTTTATGACTTGAACGTTATCTCAGGTCGATTTCTTGGTCGGGTTTTAAAACTACAATAATAATCATATTTATTCTTAGGTTGACTCAGGTTAACTCGTGTTGACCCTCCTGACCCGTGACTTGGGTATTGCCCTAGTCGACCTCCAAGTTAGGTTTTAAAATTATGATAATTATAATTTTTATCCTTACATTGACCCCGATAAACCAGGGCTGACCTTATTGATCATTGACTCGAGCCTTGCCCCGATTTGACCTCCGAATCAAGTTTTAAAACTACGATAATAACCACTTTTATTTTATGTTAACCCGAGTTGACCATTCAGACACGTGACCAAGACCTTAACCTGGGTTGACCTCTGAGTCGGGTTTTAAGACTATGATAATAACTATTTTTGTCCTTACATTGACTTGAGTCAACTATCAACCTCACTCTTGACCCAAGCCTTGCCCCAAGTCAACATCTAAATCGATTTTAAAATTATGAGAATAACCACTTTGATTCTTACACCGACTCTAGTCAACCCGACCAGTGACCCGAGGCTCGACCAGTGACCCGGGATTTGCCTCGGATCGACCCCCAAGTTGGGTTTTTAAACTGTGATAATAATTATTTTTATTCTTACATGTATTAGTTGAATAATTTTGGAATTGAGAGTTTTTTACAAGTATATTTTTAGAATAAAAAATAATAAATATTGTCTCTAAAGAAATGTCCTCTATGTATCTCCCATTTTGAAAGTATTAAGATTCACTTCAAAATTATATCAAAAACTTATTTATTTTGAAGTCTCTGTTTCTTCAACCAAATATATTTATTCTTTTTATTATTTCCATCTTTTTTTTTTTATCTCAAGACAGTAACTAAACACTACCATAAAAAATCAATTACTTAAACATATATTTTATTTTATCATAATGTTAGAAATTTAAAATAGCTGTTAAATTTACCATTTTTTTTATCCATAATGATTAAATATATTTATTGGCTTAATAATTTTATTTTTTTAATGATAGTTTAACTATGATTTCTTTATTTGAAATATGAGCAATAGAAAAACGTGTATCAGGCATGATAGAAGAAGGAAAGAACATAGATTGATTTGGGTCCATAAAAGATATTGTTACAATGGATCATTGATACCAAGTTAAGGTTTTTGAATATAATAGGAGGCTGTAACAATAGATAGCAACCCTCCTCTTGTATTTATATATGTAAAGTTGAATATAATAGCAAGCATAATATACAATACACAGGATTATAATTTTATACAAGGTAAGTATATGTACATATAAGCAGGGGTGGCAAGCAAGGGCTGGGCGCCTGCAAAATATTTCAAAATTTTTTAATACTTAGTGCTTAAGTGTGGGAAGGTGGAATATTTTTTATTTTAAATAGATAGGTCATTCTAATAATAAATTACTATTTTCTTATATACAAGAATTAACATACATTTGCTTTCCTTTTACTTTAAAACTTTTTATTTTATGCTCTCCGCATGGAAAGAGAAAACATCAACAACCTTTTCAATTCAATTACCTTTGTCGTCTTCTCTCTCTTTGGAGCCCTAACACAAAAGGTAAAAAATAAAAATAAGAATACAAATGGTGAAGCTGAAAGGCTGAAGCAGAGCCACCAATTAATTCATCTTTCATCAAAACAAGGTAATTGATAACCCAAACTTAAAATCTATTTTTGTTTGTTTTGGGATGTTTATTAAGAATTTGATGAGGTTTTTTCATAATTCTGCTTTTTTTGCTTTTTTCCCCAAAATCTTCTAGTTTTACCAATTTTTTTTGAATTTTTGTTATAGTGAATGTTTTTTTTTCTAATTAATTGGATATATTTTATGGGTTTATTTCGATTATGCTTGGATTTTTTTTTATGTTTTGTTTTTTAACAAAGCCACCAAAATTACCAATTTTTTTTCTCACTTGTACCTCATTATCACCAGGTCCAATAGATAATTAGACACAATCTTTCTAGCTAGATTGAGTTCTTTGAAAAGCATATACCCCGCTTTGATTTTGTGTAAGTTTTCTTCTTTAGGAACCAATAATCCTATTTTTTTATGTCAGATTTGCTTTTATATATCAGTTTTTTTTAATATGTTAATTTTGCTTTTATATGTCAGTGTGGTTTACATGTAAAAATTTATTTTTGGTTCTAATTTTTGCTTTAACACATCGTCATTTGTCTTCATTTTTAAAACAGGAAACTATGATGTTTTGATTTTAGGTTGAACCATGAACAAAATAAAAAGAATTGATTCTTTTTTTGAGAAACATAGGAAAAATATTGATAACTCACAACCTAGTGAACTAACTCTAATGTTTAATGTTGAAGTTATGGTTGGGCAGCCCCAATGTACTTCAGTTTACGTAGATCCTGTATTGATTAGTGAGCAACCTCCTACTAGAATCGATATTGCTCATTTAATTAGAGATCCAAGCAATCGTCCTCAAATTTAGAAATACCTGATTAATCAATAAAATGAAATTCGAAGGGCATACATTAATTTGAGGCCATATCAACCTTTGATGTCTGAATATTCGCTGATTGATGAAAAACATCCTCGTCGATTTTAGTCTCATTGGTTCAAAAGTTATCCATGGCTTGAATATTTAGAGAAAAATACTATATTTTGTTTCCATTTTTATCTATTTCTAAGTAAGCCATCTGGAAAACCAAGATCAAACACATTTATTGTTAAAGGATTCATTTGTTGGAAGAAAGTTAATGATGAGGAACAATGTGTTTTTTTGACTTATATGAGAAAATGTCTAAATTCAGCTCATAAATTTGTTATCAGGTGCTTGAAAAATTTAAAAGATCAGTCATGTAATTTTGAGAAGGTAGTTAAGAGGCAAACTACTCAAAAAATTCTAAATAATCGATTGCGTATTAAAGCTTTAATAGATATTGTTCGACATTTGAAGCATGTGCTTTTAGAGGGCATGATAAACATCCAAAATAAAAAAATTGAAGAAATTTCTTGAAATGGTGGAACTTTTAGCATCATACAATAAACAAGTAGGTGCTCTTGTTTTGGGTAATGCTCCACAAAATGCTAAATACCCCTCACATCAAATTCAAAAAGAAATTTTGCATGTCTTTGCTAGAAATGTTCAGTCTTCAATTCGTCATGAGATTGGTGATGCAAGATTTTGTTTAATTGTTAATGAAGCTTGAGATGAATCTAGAAGAGAGCAAATGATTCTTGTTATTAGGTTTGTTGATAGAAGTGGATTTATATGAGAATGATTTTTGGATATAGTTCATGTCAAAGATACAACTGCTTTAACTTTTAAGTAAGAGATTTTCTTTGTTTTATATCATCACAATCTTGATGTTCAAAATATTAGGGGCCAAAGGTATGATGGTGCTAGTAATATGCGTGGAGAATGGAATGGTTTGCAAGCTTTATTCATTAATGATTGCCCTTATGCATATTATATACATTGCTTAGCTCATCAATTATAATTGGCTCTTATTGCTGCAGCTAGAGAAATATCTGATGTTCACACTTTCTTTCAGAATTTGATTTTTATTATTAACATTGTTAGTGCTTCTTGCAAGCGTAATGATGAATTACGGGTTTTTCAAGTAGCTACAATTGAACATTTAGTTAATATTGGTGAGATTGAAATGGGTAAAGGAGTTAATCAAGTAGGAGGTTTGCAACGAGCAAAACTGGAGATAGCAGATGGAGTTTGCACTTTAAAGCAATTTGCAGTTTGATAAAAATGTATGAGGCAACTTGCTTGGTTCTTGAAAACATTGCTTTAAATGGAACTACTTATTCTCAACGTGGTGATGCGGCCTCTTCATTTAAGTTTCTCATGTCATTTGATTTTCCAAGCCCTGCAACAAAATTTCAACACATTTTAAATGCTATGCATTTGGTGACTACCATAAAGACTTTAATTTATAAGTTAAGAGATGATGGTTGGAAAACTCTTTTAGAAGAAGTGACATCATTTTGTAAGCATCAATACATTGAATTTTCTGATATGGATGCTTGTTATTCTAGTATGGGACGATCTCGTTGTAAAAAAAATCAGTAACAGTTGAACATCACTACCGAGTTGATATATTTACAACTATCATTGATTAACAATTGCAAGAGCTAAATAATATATTCAATGAGCAGGCGATCGAGCTTCTTAAGTTGAGCACAACTTTAGATCCTAAAAATAGCTATAAATTATTCAATGTTGAAGATATATGCTTACTTGTTGACAAGTTTTATCCTGAAAATTTTTCTGACAAAGAAAAAAATCATTTGAGATTTCAATGGCAGCATTATGAGTTTGATGTACCCAATCATTCA
>Ga0307516_10008480_pt1 | contig 11619 bp, 7 predicted proteins | sample 19_EM_MG_FD_203310 | JGI IMG/M metagenome (GOLD analysis project Ga0307516, IMG submission 203310) | Populus trichocarpa ectomycorrhiza microbial communities from riparian zone in the Pacific Northwest, United States - 19_EM | ecosystem: Host-associated > Plants > Roots > Unclassified | place...
TTAAATGTACTGGTCGGACAAACTGCACGAGCGCTCGAACACATCCTTCCCACAGCCTCTTGCTGACGTTGATTGTTGCTCTAGAAGTTGTGGCTTTCAGTTTGAAGAGTGCTGTTCCCGATGAACCAGTTGTGGCTGTTGGATTCCCACTACACTTAGTAATAGCCCCAGCTGCGCTTACAGTCAGCACGTTCACTTGAGGACAAGAGACAAGAAGCTCTCTCTCTAGTACTTGTCGTGCGGTTACATTGCCATAATAGTTCCTGAAAGTGTAGAAAATGGTGGGAGCTGACCAATTCCGCCGCAAATTCCAAGCTCGGCAATATTTTGATCGTGGAACACAATGTTTCTGTGATTGATTGGCTGGGATTCGGAGAAATGACGCTTTATCACTATGCTTACGCGGTAGTATCGGGACAGGTCGTTCCTGTTACTACATCTGGGTTTACGGTCATTGATGCACGTAGATGAAGCACCTCGGACTGGTCTTGGCTAATAGACACTGAATGGAACGGAATAGTATATACGCATGTAGACGCCGCTAGAATGAGAGTGATGATATAGATGTTGCAGAGAATTGAATGGTAGAAAAAGAACGAATGGCGATGATCACAGTTCCTGAGCTGGGGAAGAGTAGAAATAAAAAATATCGGACGAAAGTGGAATGTTTGTATAAGTAGTAAAAATTGGCCCAGCCTGTCATTGTTTCGCTTCATAGAGAAATCGTAGTATCTAGAACACATTCTATTCCAGAAAACGATTATACTCACGTCCAAGCTCAAATCAGCAAAAAGCGGAGCCTCATTTCGAATTTAATGTTATCTTTCGTCTGATCTGAGGTGACTCGCCAGAACAATTGTTTTGGACCCTACCCCGTTTCAAAAACCGGCCAAGTGAGTAAACACTCTTCTCGGCCAAGGGGCTCCAGCGACACCTTGTTTCAAATGATCGTATCTGGATCTGAAGGATATTGGAGACGAGATGAAGGGCGGCTGCTGGGACGGAGACCAAGAACTATCTTATCCGAAGTCGGTATGAGCGAGACGAAAAAGATGCATGAGATTTCGGGGGCCAAGCAAATTTAGGATAGAAAATACCTCCCCCCAATATAAGAACAAACCGTGCACCTAATCAATTGGAATGTTCCAAGATCAGTCGAATGTCCCAAGTCAGTTTAGCTCTCAAAATCAAATATGACCCCTCGCTTGTATGCTTAAGACGGTACTTCGTACCTATGATTCTATTCAAAGGCCGAAGGCTTTCTATCTCTTATTGAATAGACTCGCCATGTAATACACCTTGGACACACGTTTTTTACACGTTTCATGAATTATTCCTATTCAGACTGGAATGCAGTTTGCAGGCCACTCCTAATGGAAAAACGCATGTTAAGATTCCGATTTCTGCTGTGGTGTTGTTACATGAATCTTCCGTCCCAGCTGCAGCAATCAATCATCCATACTGACATCCCGATTTTATTCTTTCTCCCAAGTCTTAGTCATCATCCTCATCAACCATAAGGCGAACGTTCGTTCCATTCTTTTGCAAAGCTGTCCTCAACTTATTCGTAACTTCCTTCTTTCTGGCCAACTTCAACTTGAGGAGTGTCTTTTCCTCGGCTGTATAGCCACTCAGTTTCTTGCGAGGTGGAGAGTTTCGAGACTGAGAGCCAACCGATGACATCAGCGAATTCTGGAATCGCTGTGGAGTGTCTTTGATACTGTCGGGAGTGTAAAAGAGCCCGTACGTACTCGATGTCCCTGGGTTCCTTAGTGAAGTCCTGTTGTTCTGCGGGGTTGCGAAAGGTGAGCCTTCCCGGCTTCCCGCGCTGGTTGTTGAGCTGAACCGTAGCCGGCGCATCTGGCCTTCCAGAACATCAATGTCGCCACTTCGTTTCTCCGCCATACTTGTCATCTTGGCAATCGTTCTCATCACAGCCTCCACCGTAGGACCCGCAGAGCCGTTGGTTTTCCCATTAGACGTGGCTTGAGAAACAATCTTTGCTTTCAGAACAGTCACACTTTCCTCGGCTTCAGTAAGAAGCTTCTGGAATTTCGTGAAGTCCCTGCGAAGGTCATGTTGCTGGGCAGCCTGTTCAGCGCTCAAAGGCTGTCCCCGAGCAATTGCTAGATGGCTTGGGTCTCGATAGTAATAAATGATCTTCTTGATATCTTCATGTTTTGCACGAAGCCTGATCATATCTTTCTGTAGGTCGTTGCAGATATCGAGTTTGGCAACCAAGTCTTTTACCCGGCACTCTTCGAGTTCCTGAGCAAACTCGACTTCAACGAGTCTGGATAGCTCCTCGACTTCAACCAAGCACCACTCTCCTATACCCTCGTCGAGATCCTGGATGGTACGGCCCTCGTCCTTGGAAAGAACGTCATGCCCTTCTGCGAAGCACTTGAGAGCCCGAGCATTCAGGCCTAATGTATCGATCATCGAGTTAATGTCCTTGTACACGGCCTCTACCTGTGCTGGTATGCTCTCCATAGATTTATTACCAACGTAATCCGCATGGGCAACAAACGCATCCAGTGTTAATGTAGGCTTGACATCTGAGGCAAGATATGTTTGCATCTTGTCATCCTCATCGTCTTGAAGACTTCGCGTCTCTTCCTCCTCTTTCCGAGCTCTGTTTTCGCGGCGCCTGGCTTCCGCTTGCTGTTCAGCTCCATCCCGAGACGCAGCGTGCAGATATTGTGTAGATATCGTCGACCGACCTCCAATTCTCTGAGACCCTAAAATTTGAGAAGCTTGAAAAGCGGCATCTGGAGCACTGACGGAGCGGGACGCATCAGGACGCATTCTAGGGGGTACAGAAGTGCGTACGGGGCTTGGTGATCGAGGACTTTGTTGCACTCTCGGCGGTGGGAGAATGGGAGCAGTGGAACGATTGATCTCACCAAACAGTGACCGCTGTGGTTGCACCTCACCCGGCCTCTCAATCTTGGTGAACATATTACTCTCTGGACCACGATTCTTCGTTCCGCCAAAGGAGCTCTGCGGTGTGAAACCAGGCGTCTGGTTAGCTTCCGATGTAGGGCTCATGTCCTTGGTTACATCTTCGCCGCTTCCCTCCTCGCTGGGTTCTTTACTCTCGTCCTCCCCTTCCTCTTCTGTTAGGAATTCAGACTCATCGTCTCCTTCGTCCTCTGGTCCGGCAGGGATATCGGCGGGAGGAGGGAGATCTGCTGGAACTGGCTTCTCGGCGGCCTTTCCTGTGATTGGAGACTCTGGATGTTGGGCAGCTTTGACGGCAGCTTTGGGAATGAAGTCGGGAGGGAGAGGCGCATCGGGTTCAACAGATGAAGCTGACGACTCCCCTGCGGCATAGCTTGTTTTACTTGTTGAGTCGGGGGGTAGAGGAGCCTCTGGAATCTTCTTGCTCAGGGGTGGGGTCTCTGGTGTTGGTTCTTCCTTAATCTGAGGAGATGCAAGCGTCACAGCTGGCTTGGACGACGGCTCAGGACCTGCGGTTGTAGGCGTTTTTGGAGCAACAGAGGGAGCTGCATTCAGGTTGGCGAAACTGAATCCTGCTGTCTGTAGTTTATCAGCTGTTTGTTGGCCGAAACTAAATCCTGCCAATGCAGGTTTAGCCGTAGGGGTGGATGAGGTTACGGGAGTTCCAAAGAGCCCAGTGGCGGGAGTGATGGATCCAAATAACTGGGTTTTCGGTGCAGCTGGCGTGGATGATGGTGTTGTAGTTTCGATTTTTGCTGGCACTTCTGTTTTTGGGGCTTCGTCCGAGTCCATTTCAGTCTCCTTAGACACCGGAGCTTCAACATTTTTAGATGTATCTCCAAGAGCATTGCTAAACCCGCCTCCAAAGAATGAGTCCTTAGGCTCACCTGATGTTTCGGCAACATCATCCTTTGCGTTTGGATCGGCCTTGAATGTTGACCCGAGTACAAAGCCACTGGAACCAAAGGTCGGCTTGCTCGCTACCTTATTTGCGGTTCCGCCGAATACGCTACCTGTGTTCATGGAACCAGCACTCGGCGAGCCAAAAGCATTCGAAGTAGGTTTCGAACCAAATACGCTTCCAGTTGGACTGGTAGCCGCTCCAGCGGCGGCAGCAAAGCCACCCTTTGAAGCGAACGCAGCAAACCCAGAGGATTGAGCTGGTGTACTTTTTGTTGAAGCCGGTGCACCAAAGACTGAAGTGGGCTTAGGGAGACCACCGGCTTGACCAAATGCTGCATTTGGGCCAGTTGACCCTCCAGTAGCCCAAGGTGACACTCGATTTCCAAGTCCCCCGAAGGAAGGCGTGCTGGTAGTACCAAATGATGGAGCACCAAATGCGGGCTTCGGTGCTGCCGATGGCGTTGAGCTGAATGTTCCAAAGCTGTTGGTGGATGGGGCAGTTGAGGTGGTATTTGTGCCCCATGGAGACTGACTCTTCCCAAGAGCAGATGGGCCACCAAAGGCACCTCCAGTGATCCCTGGAAGTGAAGGAGCTCCAAAGACACTGGATGTCGTACTACCGAACGCCGGGGCTATACTGCCAAAGGCAGATGCCCCGAATGCGGGCGTGCTTGGTGCGCCAAACGCAGATGTGGGAGCTTGGATTGCCGCAGGGGGGGCCTGCGTAGGCTGTGCAGTACCTCCTGCAATGACAAGACCAGGGTATATGGTTCCTTGCCGTATCGATTCAGAGTAGATGACCCACCACGAGGCCAAAACTCCTTCATTGTTGAGAACCATAAGAGCAGGAAGAGGAGTTGGTGATTCGTCCATCTCATCTGCTGGAATTGGCTTGGCCACCTTTTCCTTACTAGATAAGTCCAACGCAAATCCAATAGGAGACGTGTCGGTCAATCCGGCGGTCATAGGGAGTTGAGCACGGCGAGAATCATCAGACATTTCCGTCATAGTAAAAACGCCTGTAGTCCTGTCTGCCGGCTTGTCGCTGGTCAAAGGAACTTTAGACCTGGTGAATAGGCCAATATCAGTTGATGCGGTTGAAGCCACCAGTATTACATCCTGCAGGTTTGGTGGGAAGTCCTTGAGGCGAAGGAGGAAATGATGTGGGGGTGATCGATTGAGGCCAAAGGGGCCGGCAGGATCGGACACCTTTTGAAATGTAAAGCTCGAAGGAAGCTGCCGGGTGATTAAGTGGAAGGTTGAATTTGGTGCTTGGCTATTGTCGTAGGAGGACGGGGTATGAACTACGAGGAAAACAAGAGTTTCAAGCCAAGTGATGGAAGAAACTTCGAGATCAGCACAGATGCGAGTGTGTGGATTGGGAATGCTTACCGTGATCGGCCCTGTCCACATCTGGTGGTCTAGGAATCTCTGCCTTGCCGTCGCCTTCAGGGGTCATCTGGTACGCCGTTCCATCTCCGAGTCCAGCAACTAGCTGTTTTCCTCTGGGGCTCCAGGAAACGCAACTCACTCCAGTCTTCAATACCTGTCCGTTCGGCCCAGCTACAAAATTCCGCTCCTTCAAATTGGCTATCATTAAATTACCGTCAGTCGTAACTAGAGCCAACAGCTCTCCCTTCTCTGGTGTTGGATTGGGCGTAAGAGCTCGCAAAGCTTGTCCGTTGGTTGATAACTCGAAAGACGACTGTGTAGAACCCTGCAAGAGCGCCTGAACGTCATACACTGCCAACCCTCCTCCAGTCTCGGCCGACAGTACCAGGTAGGATTCATCTGCTGAAAATGCGAGCTGCGATACTCTCATGGGCATTGGCAGCTTTAATTGTGGTTGAAAGGGCTTCAAGTTGCCATCTCCTGAGTTCGGGCCCTCGAAAGCTTTCCGTACCGACTCTGTAGTTGCTACTACGACAGCATCGGGTCCTGAAGCAGCCACGAGACCTCGTTGTGAGGCTATGCTCATGAGAGAAGACGTTGGCGGGGGTAGCTGATCTGAAGGCCATGATGTTGGCAATAACTGAACCTTAGCCTCTCCTGCAAATGACAAGAAACCAAGGGCCTATAGCAAGTGTGAGGAGTGTTTCTCCAAAAATCTCGAGGGATAAAGTACCTCTGTTTGTATATCTTCAAGAGCAGGACCGGCTTGTACATTCACTGCAGGGGAGCCGCCCATGCCCGCATTTGCGAAATTGAATGCCATAGCGAACGCAATTAACCACTCTTAGGAGGGCCAACGGTTCATGAGATGTTTCTGCGCATTGAGGGTCGAGATTGAGGACAGGATCTCGATGGACCAGGAGGCGCGAAGGTTGTAATTTTAAATTTATCGGGCGGTTGAGGTAGAACCTGCTGCCTATTTATGGCAGGAGAAGCAAAAGCGAGTCAATCTGCCAGCTTGAAAAGTGAATGTTCCTGGTTCTCAAGGGATTTTTTGATGTTGCCTAGGTTGAAGCTTCCCAAACAATTTTGAAGCTCCTGGCTTAGTCAGGTACACTCGCGAACAACCGCGTTGTACTGCGCTTCTGCCTCGACTGTAGCAGCCCCAACTTCTCACACCCTCCCACCTCCCATCTCAACTCTATCTGATTCTACTTCGAAATTTCCATTTATTGTTGCCAGCATACCCACGCATACGATCCAGAGACGGGCTCTGCCAATACATCAACGCATACGATCAGCGTCGAGCTCCCTAGGATCTTTCAGTCAGTATGCCGGGCTTTGACTTCTCAAATCATTCCAGAAATTCCGCCCTCCATGCCAGAGGTGTCCCATTACCCAAAGCTACATCAACAGGTATACTATTCTTTCTTCGGGTCATTATAAAGTACTAATTCGCCAAGGAACCACGATTGTAGGATGTATTTTCCAGGGTGATGGGCACGAGGGAGTTGTTGTGAGTTGAATCCTGATCCCAAGCTTCAAATCCAGGATTTGCGGCCATGACTTGTGGTTGTTCCTGGAGGCTGGCCTTATCGCTCAAGAGCAAACTTTCAAACCCAAGATTGAATGCTGACTTTGTCCCGCGTAGATTGCAGCAGACACAAGAGCTACAAGTGGTCCCATAGTAGCAGACAAAGTTCGTTTACACCTTGAATCAAGCTTGAGATCAAAGCTAACAACTTCAACAGAACTGCGAGAAGCTCCATTACATCGCCCCTCAGATCTGGTGTGCAGGAGCTGGTACAGCTGCAGACACCGAATTCACAACCTCCCTCATCTCCTCACAACTTGAACTTCACTCACTTTCCACTGGCCGTAAACCCCGAGTCGTTACCTGCATGACGATGCTTAAGCAACATCTGTTCCGGTACCAAGGACACATTGGCGCATATCTTGTCGTGGCTGGAGTCGACCCTACTGGTGTTGGATTGTTCACTGTTCACGCACACGGCAGTACTGACAAGCTTCCATATGTCACCATGGGAAGTGGTTCGCTCGCAGCCATGTCAGTATTTGAGACTCAATGGAAGCCAAAGATGACGGAGCAAGAGGCTATCGACTTAGCGTCAAACGCCATCCAAGCCGGTATCTTCAACGATTTGGGTTCCGGGTCCAACGTCGATGTTGCGGTCATCACGAAGGACAAGACTACGCTGAAGAGAGGTTACATCAAGCCGAACGAGCGAAGCAAGAAGCAAAAGAGCTATGTCTTCAAGAGGGGCACTACGGCTGTCTTGAATGAGAAGATCATTACGAGGGAGGAGATCAGTAAATATGTGACAGTACATGAGCTGAAGGGTGATGAGACAGCGTTGGGTGAGAAGATGGATCTTGACGTTTAGACGAAGGATGGAACGTAGTTCGCAATGTATTAACATTCTGGCTTGGGAAAAGACGGCGCAGAAGTTCCACTGTACCATCAGCACTCGACAATGGACTCTTCATGAACTGCCTCGCGAAGAGCTGAAGCTCCAAAACTATTTACCCACTAGCTGACCCCGTGTGATACCTCGTACAATTCTTTATAAAAAAAGATTTCCCCAGCCTCTTGTTAGTCTAGCCGGGCATTTGGGAAAGGAGAAGCCAACCCTCCAACAGATTCCTGCATTCGACATTTGAAGGGCTCAATATGGTCCAACACCTGGCAAAAACCCCGAAGCATCCAAGTCAATCTGCTGATCAGGTGGGAACAAGGCGTCAAATGCATCCTGAATGTGTTGTCAGCTCAATCCTGACTCTTTAAGAGAATGCAGAAATACCCAGTCGATATCAGCCATCAAGTCATCTGTCCCAGGAGGCACTGCAAGAGGAGGTTGTCCAGATCCACTTGCCGAGTCACTGCTTGCCTCCGGGCTCTGAGAACTCGGGAGAGCCCATAAGGATTCCCCATTCGCACTGCCTGCAAAAACGACGGACTGAACCAACGGCACCCTGCCAACACTTGGGCCAGGTACTCCCATGATACCTCCAGGTCCATAGACTAGGGGCGCGTTAGTCGGAGCTGGAAGCTTTTCTTCTCGAGGTGAAGTCATATAATGAAGCCCATGACTCTGGACTGTATTTTTACTGCTGTCTGAAACTCGAGGTTCTCGTTGCCCGACGTGTTTCTCCATCTGCACTGGAGCTCGCATGCCTCGCATACTCTGGTACACTGCAGTCTTTTGCTGCAATTCCGAAAGAATCTTCCTCCCTTTCACCCGTCGCGGGTCCTCAGGATTGCATTCGAAGATCCAGTCAAGGCAGGCCCAAATCCGGTCAGCTTCTTTGCGTTGTGGATAGACGTATACTTCCATGAGAAGGAGGAAGGCGGCATGATATTGCTGGAAAGCTCCGGCGTACCAAGACCACGGTTTCAGCTCGGGGAGGGTCTCTAAAGCTACAGCAGTCTCGAGAAGTGTAGTACCTGATGCAAGCATAATATTTCGAAGACGGTCCGGCATTGGTGCCACCACAGAGTTGTGGTAACGATGCAGGACCATGATATGAAGTCTTGAGAGGAGCAGTGCCTTGACAACTTTTGCGCATTTCTGCACGGGAATTCTCTCATCCATGAGGTGATCGTATCTTGCCGCCATGTTGTTACGGAATGTCTCGATCTTGCTTAGAACAGCTGTGAGACTTATCTTCCTTCGTTCGATTCTCGGTCTGTCGACCCAAATTGTCCTCATCATTTCATTGACCTCGAAGCGAATGAGACTGAAGGTTGAATCCGTCCATCGATCTGCACTTGCAGGGGGCTTTCCAGAAGCATTTATCTCGATATCGTCTACATTGAGAGGCAATTTCGTATCAAACTCATCACGTCTTACCGTTGGCCGGGGGCCTTGGGCTTCACAAGTCCTGATATCTAGGAAACACAGCTGATGCCATACCAAACGGCGAATATGGGTTTCGAGTGGGTTCATCCCGTAGGTCTCACCATCTCGATGGAGCCCCATGCATTCTGCCATTCGTATAGCTGCACCAAGGAGAACCGAATGCGCTCTGGAGAGCTCTGACCTGCAAAGGGGGATCTTGGTGAAACATTTAGTAATGGATCTCGGGTATTGAGCACGAAGACTCACTAGATACATCACAAATGACTGAAGCGTTTCAATCTTCGTAGTGCGGAGAAAATTGGCCCGTCCAAGAGCAGTTTCCGTGCCAAGTCTTAGTAAAGTCAGCATGAACAGCAGCGTAAATCAGACGTGAGATTCTCTGGGGTATTTTCTACGAGAGGACATTGAAAAGCTTCATTGGCCCTAACCAGAAGGGACTTAAAGCTTTAAGGAATGTTGCTTGGAGAGGGCTAGCGTAGTATACGTCCGCAATAGGGCGCGAGCGCGAACCCCTCTCTTGCGGGCCGTGTTTCGCAAGAACACCGCCAGAAGTTGAATCTGCTTTGGATTTTCTCGAAGAAACAAATACTCACTTGAAGTTATCAATCATACTAGCTTTCGAAACTCCAAAATCACGAATTATAGTGCTCTCATCCATGCTTACAACGGCGGAGAACATTACTGCAAAGACAATCGTCTGGACTGAGTTAGGCGGTTCAACGCCAAGAGACACTTCATCCCAGAAGGTGTGATATTCTCTCTCGAATGTGGGGCGATGAACTATCTGGCAAATCGGGTGTACACAATCAAAGAATTGCTTGATTAGTCTATCAGCGGCCAATCGAGAAGGGAGAAAGTCAATGAGCGAGGCATTTTGTGAACCAGTTCCCCCGAAAAAGAATCCGGAGGAAGGCATGATATACGCAGGCCCGGGCTTCAGCCATTCGGAGGCAGGCCTGTAGTAAATTAGCACTGTATATATCTGAGAAGAGTGGGAAGGAGCTGAGAGTTTCCGAACTATGCCAGTTTCCGCGACACGAGCGCAACGGCTCCACAACAGCCATTATGACCGTGGCTCTTAGGAAAAAGAAAAGAAGGAAGGGGAAGAGACACTGCTAAAACTAGACTTACGGGATGGGTGCCATTGGCTGAGGCTGTGAAAAGGCTCGTCCTTCGTCCTGTTCCTTATTTCCGGACATGAAAGTATCTGACATGGTAAATTCCAGCTGTAAGAAGGGTTAATTAGCCATAGCTTCGGTGATCCCCGAATGAAATACATGTCCAGTATCAAGCTTAGCAACCAGAAAACTTAGACATACCTCTTGTGATATCTTGGGTCTGAAGAAACCACCAATACGCTCTGTGATTCGCATCTTCCCCAGCTGAATACCCAGGTCTAAAAGGTCATCGTCCTCGCCATACTCATCGTACGCCGCATCAACAACGGCGAGAGGGGTAGGCTCAAGGTCCTTCTCATCTTCATTTGCTGGAAGATCGTCATCCTCCTCACCTGGGAGAGCCCTATCCTGGCTTGAAGAAGTAGGGACAGCAGCAGCATTCTTCGCCACATCACGTTCAAGCAGTCGTTCCAAAGATCCAACTTTCTCCTTGATTTCCGTGAGCTTCAGCTGACTTGCCTGGTCTAGTGCCGGTGAGAGAAAAACGCAGTCTCGCGTGAACTTAACACAATTCACGCATGGGTGAGACTTATTACACTTCAATTTCCTGCGTCGACATTCCAGACAACTCGTTATCATGCGGTTTCTCCTCCTGATTCGTGGCGCTGCCGAGGCCGAGGCCGACGGCGCACTCGCGCCAGAAGGGACGGTTAGGGGGGGTGAACCGGATGGAGGACCGACCGCAGGAGCATTGGAAGAGGGTGCAGAGAGCTGTGGTTGAGCCTCAGGGACTGGCCCCTGGCTGTTGGTTGTGTTGAAAGCATCCATATGGCGAGCGAGAACGTGTTTGGCGGATGGGCCGACGCCCCAAACTCCTCACACCGCTGGAGAGTGACCTATGAGGCTATGCGTACGCTTAAAGGGGCTTTATGAAATGCACAATACCCAGACAAATTCGAGGATGTCTCAAGGGAGCGAAAAGCTAATTTACGGCCGAAAGCATCCTACTTGGAGGTTATGTGCGCTTTGGTAATCATAGCTTCACAATATTCAGCCAATGATATTGAACTTGACCCCTTGTAACTAATGAGTCAACAAGAAGAGTTACTCAGGACTTGTGGGCTTTCATTTCAACCAAAAACCCTCAGCCACTTAAATGTCCAAGCCAATTAATCATCTCGCACCATTAAGCCCCTGCCACCAGTTTTCATATCATATCAAGTTTCCGAAAATGTGTTGAATTCACCAGGATGTTTGGATGCATGAAAGCAAACTCATCACACAGAAGATGATATAAAGACCAAGTTTCTTTTCCATGCTATCTATCCGTCTAAACGCCAACGAAACAATCCCCGGGCAGC
>Ga0307516_10008482_pt1 | contig 11617 bp, 12 predicted proteins | sample 19_EM_MG_FD_203310 | JGI IMG/M metagenome (GOLD analysis project Ga0307516, IMG submission 203310) | Populus trichocarpa ectomycorrhiza microbial communities from riparian zone in the Pacific Northwest, United States - 19_EM | ecosystem: Host-associated > Plants > Roots > Unclassified | place...
CCCACCTTCGTGGGCCTGCGCTCGGCCGTCTCGATGGCGCTTGTGATCGTCATCGTCGCCGAGATGTTCATCGGCTCTGACAACGGCCTGGGCCACCGCATCATTGACGCGCAGCAGGTGCTCAACGTGAAGAGCATGTACGCGGCGATCCTGGCGGCGGGGGCTCTGGGGTATGCGCTGAATGTGCTGTTCCTGATCGCTGAACGAAAGATCGTGCATTGGAGCGGGCGTTGATGCTTGGTCACCATTCCAGGTTGGCGGGGGATCAGACCGGCAGGGTGCGCTGCTCCGCTCATGTCCCCCGTCGATGGCCTGCGGCCATCGCCTCCTCCTTGACTTCGCTGCGCAGCGCACCCCACCGGTCTGATCTGCAACGGCCGAAGCGGCTCGACGAAGTGCACCACTGGTGCTTCGCCGCGGGCGCGGGGTGGCCGACGGAGCGAAGTCAAGGGGGAGGCTTGGGCGAAGCCCGGGCCGGAGGACATGAGCGCAGTCGGCCACCCCGTGTCCGCGGCGCGCTCAAGCGTCACACCACGAAACGCGCCACTCCGAGGAGTCCTTGACATGTCCACCGTACTGAACGCCCCCGTCATCGCCGACGTCCCGGAGCGCCCCTTCGAACCCGGCCCGGCCGGCACCCACATCACGATCCGCGGGCTGACTAAGTACTTCGCCGGCTGGCCGTTGTACGAGAACTTCGATCTCGACATTCCGAAGCACAAGATCGTTTCGGTGTTCGGCCCGAACGGCTGCGGCAAGTCGACGCTGATCAACATGATCGCCGGGCTCATTCCGATCGACTCGGGCCAGATCCTGTTCGACGGCAAGAGCCTCAAAGACACGAAGATCGGCTACGTGTTCCAGAACTACCGCGAGGCGATGTTCCCGTGGATGCGCACCATCGACAACATCGCCTACCCGCTGGTGCTCGAGGGTCGCTCCAAGGCCGAGGTCGATCGCCGCATGGCGGAACTCGTGGCCTCGTTCGACGTGAAGTTCGACCTGCGGCGTTATCCGTACGAGTTGTCTGGCGGGCAGCAGCAGACGGCGTCGATCATGCGGGCGCTCGCCCCCGGCCCCGAGGTGTTGTTCCTCGACGAGCCATTTTCCGCGCTCGACTTCGAGATGACCCTCTTCATCCGCGAGAAGCTGCAAGAGGTGTTCATGCAGACCGGCACGACGATGCTGCTGGTCTCGCACGACCTCGAAGAAGCGGTGTACCTCGCCGACCAAGTGCTGCTGCTGACGAAGCGCCCGACCCGGGTGGCCGAAATCTTGCAGTACGACGATGCGCGCCCGCGCACCGTGGCCACGCTGTCGGAACCGAGTTTCGTGGCGGCGAAAAAGCTCAGCCTGGAGATCTTCCAACGCGAGGTGCGGCGCTGAATTGAAGGAAAACCGTCTCGATGACACCTGCGCAGATCGAAGCTTATGTGGACGCCGCATCGGCCGCCTTGCAACTCCCGCTGAGCGCCGAACACCGCCCCGGCGTGTTGCACTACTTCGCACTCGCAGCGGGCATGGCCGAGCTGGTGGCTTTGCAGCCGCTCGGCGTGGCCGACGACCCGGCCGAAGCCTTCGTTCCCATAGCGCCCTCGGGCGAAAGCCGGGCATGAACGCGAACGAGTTGCTGCTCGGCAGCGCTGTCGACATGGCGGCCTCGGTGCGCAGCGGCGCGGTCAGCGCCAGCGCGCTGGTGCATGCGAGCCTGGAGCGCATCTGCGCTACCGACAAGGCAATCAACGCTTTCACCGACGTGACGGCGCAGCGCGCCTTGCAGGCCGCCTCGGCACTCGACGCGCGCCTGGCGGTCGGCGACACGACCGTGAAAGCGCTGCCCCTGCTCGGCGTGCCTTTCGCGGTGAAGAACCTGTTCGACGTGGCGGGCCTGACCACGCTTGCCGGCTCGAAGATCGAACGCGCCCAGCCCGCGGCCGTGCGCGACGGCCCGCTGGTGGCGCGCCTGCAGGCGGCCGGCGCGGTGCTCGTCGGCGCTCTGAACATGGACGAATACGCCTACGGCTTCACGACCGAGAACACGCACGAAGGCGCCACCCACAACCCGCATGACCTGACGCGCACGGCCGGGGGTTCCTCGGGCGGTTCGGCCGCGGCCGTTGCCGCCGGCCAGGTGCCGTTCACGCTCGGCTCCGACACCAATGGCTCGATCCGCGTGCCCTCTTCGCTGTGCGGCAGCTTCGGCCTGAAGCCCACCTACGGCCGGTTGCCCCGCAACGGCACGTACCCTTTCGTTGCGAGCCTCGACCACCTCGGGCCGTTCGCGCGCAGCGCCAGAGACCTGGCCCTCGTCTACGACCTGATGCAGGGCTTCGATGGCCACGACCCGGCCTGTGTGGCGCGCCCGGCCGATCCGACGAGCGAAGGGCTGGCCCTCGGCGTTTCGGGTTTGCGCATCGCCACGCTCGGCGGTTATTTCGTCGACCACGCCGGCGCGGAAGCACGCGCCGCGGTGGCGCGGGTTTCGCAGGCGCTCGGCGTGAAACGCAGCGTCGAGCTGCCCGAAGTGGCACGTGCGCGTGCCGCCGCGTTCATCATCAGCAACGCCGAAGGCGGCGCCCTGCACCTGCCCGATCTGCGCAGCCGCGCGGCCGACTTCGACCCGCTCTCGCGCGACCGTTTCCTCGCCGGCGCGCTGCTGCCGGCGGCGTGGGTGCAGCAGGCGCAGCGGGTGCGGCGCTGGTTCGCGCTGCGTGCCGCCGAGTTGTTCCAGGAGGTCGACGTGCTGCTCGCGCCGGCCACGCCCTGCGCCGCCACGACGCTCGGCACCGAGTGGATCGAGATCAACGGCCAGCGCCTGGCGGCGCGGCCGAGCATGGGCCTGCTGACGCAGCCGATCTCGTGCATCGGCCTGCCGGTGTGCGCGGTGCCGGTGTGGGGCTGCCACCCCCTGCTTCCGATCGGCGTCCAGGTGATCGCCGCACCGTGGCGCGAAGACCTGGTGCTGCGGGTGGCGCAGCGCCTGCAGACGCTGGGCATCGCGTCGTCACCGGTGGGGGCGCAGCCATGAGCCCGCCGGGCCGCCCCAAGGGCGAATTCACCGCAGTGCGAAGCACGGAGGTTGCCCGATGAACACCGACATCAACCTGCCCGACGTGCTGGCCGAGATGACGGTGGTGTTCGCGCGCTACGAAGACGCGCTCGTCAACAACAAGGTCGACGTGCTCGACGAGCTGTTCTGGGATTCGGCACTGACGGTGCGTTACGGCGCCGGCGAGAACCTGATCGGCATCGAAGCGATACGCGCGTTCCGCATCGCTCGGCCGGCGGCCGGCCTGGCGCGGCGCTTGTCGAACACCGTGATCACGACCTATGGTCGCGACTTCGCGACCGCGATGACCGAATTCCACCGCGACGGCAGCACGCGCCACGGGCGCCAGAGCCAGACCTGGGTGCGTTTGCCGCAGGGCTGGCGCGTGGTCGCAGCGCACGTCAGCCTGATCGACTTGTGATGATGCAAAACCGGCTCGCTAAGATCGTGGCAATGACTGCGACGACGACACCTCTTCCCGCCGCGCGGGCGAACCTGGCCGAGCAGGTGTATGCCACGCTCAAGGCACAGATCCACGACTTCCAGCTCGTGGCCGGCGACCGTTTCTCCGAAGCGGAGCTCGGCAACCGCCTGGGCGTGAGCCGCACGCCGGTGCGCGAGGCCTTGTTCCGGCTGCGCAACGAGGGGTTCCTCGACGTCGAACCCAAGCTCGGCTGGTTCGTGAAGCCGATCGACTTCGGCAAGCTGGAGCAGCTCTACGACCTGCGCATCGTGCTCGAGCTGGCGAGCGTGTTGCGCCTGAGCACGCGCGCCGAAGACCCGCCCGAGCTCGAAGCGCTGAAAGACATCTGGCTCGTGCCGGTGGCCGAGCGCCTGAGCGACGCGCGACAGGTCGGTGCGAACGACGAGCAATTCCACGCCACTCTGGTGCGCGCCGCCGGCAACGACGAGATGGCGCGCGTGCACTGGGACGTGACCGAGCGCATCCGCATCATCCGGCGGCTCGACTTCACGCGGCCCGACCGCATCGAAGCCACTTACACCGAACACGCGAAGATCCTGCGCGCGGTGATCCAGCGCAAGGCCGATCAGGCGCAGTTGCTGCTGAAGGCGCACATCGAGCAGAGCAAGGCCGAGGTGCGCAAGATCACGCTGCACACGCTGCACGAAGCGCGGGCTCGGTTGGCGAAATAGCGGGCGCTGGTGCCTGCCGGGGTGCCACCCGATCCGGGCATGCGTCTTGCTGAATGCCACTCGGTATACCAGAGCGTGCACCAAAGTACAGCGCAACCTTCACAAATCGCGGAGAACCTTCCATGACGAACCCCCTCGACACCTCCCGCCGCCGCGCTTTGGCGCAGCTCTCGGCCCTGTCGGCCGCCACGCTCTCGCCGTGGGCCGTGCGCGGCGCCGCAGCGCAGGCGCCGCTGACCATCGGTGTCATCTACGTGGGCCCGCGTGACGACTTCGGCTACAACCAGGCTCAGGCCGCGGCCGCCGCCGAGATGAAGAAGCTCCCCGGCGTGAAGGTGGTCGAGGAAGAGAACGTGCCCGAAACCGCCGCCGTCACGAAGACGATGACCGGCATGGTCAAGCAAGACGGCGCGAAGCTGCTCTTCCCCACCTCGTTCGGTTACTTCGACCCCTACCTGCTGGCACTCGCCGCAAAAGAAACCGATGTGCGCTTCTCGCACTGCGGCGGCATGTGGACCGAAGGCAAACACCCGAAGAACACCGGCAGCTACTTCGGCTACATCGACGAATGCCAGTACCTGAACGGCGTGATCGCCGGTCACATGAGCAAGAGCAAGAAGCTCGGCTTCGTGGCGGCCAAGCCGATCCCGCAGGTGCTGCGCAACATCAATGCCTTCACGATGGGCGCACGCTCGGTCGACCCGAAGATCACGACGACCGTGATCTTCACCGGCGAGTGGTCGATGCCGGTGAAAGAAGCCGAAGCGACGAACAGCCTCGCCGACCAGGGTGTCGACGTGTTCACGATGCACGTCGACAGCCCGAAGGTGATCGTCGAGACCGCCGCGAAGCGCGGCAAGATGGTGTGCGGTTACCACGTCAGCCAGGCCAAGCTCGCACCGGCCGCCTACCTGACCGGCGCCGAGTGGAACTGGAACACCGCGTACAAGACCGTCATCGACGCCGCAAAGGCCGGCAAGCCGCACCCGAACTTCCTGCGCGGCGGCCTGAAGGAAGGCTACGTGAAGATGTCGCCCTACGGTTCGATGGTGTCCGAGCCGGCGAAGAAGATGGCCGACGACATCAAGGCGAAGATGACCGCCGGCACGTTCGACATCTTCGTCGGCGGGCTGAAGAGCAACAAGGGCGCGGTCGTGGTGCCAGCGACCCTGAAGCAGACCGACCCGGCGCTCGAAGGCATGAACTACCTCGTCGAAGGCGTGATCGGTTCGGTCTAGTCGACCGGGCACGCATTTCGCGAGGCCGAGCCATGCACAAGAACATCGTCGACGCCTTGCTTCCCGTGGGTGCGCTGGTCGGCGCGCTGCTCTTGTTCGGCGTGTTCGTCTGGCTCGGCGGCGTGAGCCCGGTCGAGACCTGGGTGCTGCTGTTCAAGGGCGCGTTCGGCGACTGGTTCTCGTGGCAGAACACGCTGACCCGTGCGGCGCCGCTGATGCTGACCGCCTTGTGCGTGGCGCTGCCGGCGCGCGCCGGGCTCGTGATCATCGGCGGTGAAGGCGCGCTGGTGCTCGGCGGCCTGGCCGCTGCGGCAGTGCCTTACCTGATGCCGCTTCCCGGCAACTTCATCGGCACAACGCTGCTGTGCATCGCTGGCTTCGTGATCGGCGCTGCGTGGATCGCGCTGGCCGGCGCCTTGCGCCAATACCGCGGCGTCAACGAAACGATCAGCAGCCTGCTGCTCGCCTACACGGCAATCGCGATCTTCAAGCAGCTCGTCGAAGGCCCGATGCGCGACCCGGCGACGCTGAACAAACCGTCCACACGCACGATCGAAGAAGCCTTGCGCATCGGTGGCATCGCCGGCTCCGACGTGCACTGGGGCTTCGTGATCGGCGTATTGGCCTGCATCGCACTCGGCCTGTGGCTCGGCCTCACCGCCCGCGGCTTCTCGGTGCGCGTGGTCGGCGGCAACCCGCGCACCGCGCAGCTCGTGGGCCTGCCTGCCAGCGGCCTGATCCTGCTGGCCTGCGCACTCGGCGGCGGCTGCGCCGGCCTGGCCGGTGCGATCGAAGTGGTGGCGGTGCACACGAACGCAAACGCGTCCTTGATCGCAGGCTATGGCTACGCCGGGATCCTCGTGTCCTTCATCGCCCGCCACAACCCCATCGCGGTGATTCCGGTCGCGATCCTGTTCGGTGGCTTCGGTGCCGCGGGCAGCCTGTTGCAACGCCGGCTCGGTTTGCCGGACGCTTCAGTGCAAGTGCTGCAGGGCATCGCCTTCGTGCTGATCCTGGCGAGCGAAGCATTGCGCGGCGTCGACTGGAAAGCGGCCGGTGAACGATTCCGGCGCTCGATGGCGCCGCGCGAGGTGCCGCTGAACAGCACCGTGAAGCCGACCTGACGTTCACTCCAAGACCACGCCATGAACGACGTGCTGCTCCCTTTCCTCGCCGCCATCCTCGGCGGCGCACTGCGCGTCGGCGTGCCGTTCCTGTTCGTCAGCCTCGGCGAGTGCTTGACCGAAAAGTCCGGCCGCATCAACCTCGGCCTCGAAGGGGTGCTGGTGTTGTCGGCGATGGCCGGCTTCGGCGGCTCCTACCTCAGCGGTTCGCCGTGGGTCGGGGTCCTGGTGGCGGCGGCCGCGGGTGCGGCGCTCGCGCTGCTGCACGGCCTGCTGTGCTCGCTGCCGCGCGTGAACGACGTGGCGACCGGCATCGCATTGATGCTGCTCGGCACCGGCCTCGCGTTCTACTGGGGCAAGCCGCTGATCCAGCCGCAGGCCCCGCAACTGCCACCGCTGCCACTCGGCGCGTGGAGCAGTTCGCCGCTGTTCCAGTCGGCCTTGCAGATCAACCCCTTGTTGCCGCTCGGCCTGCTGCTCGCGGTGCTGATGTACCTCGGCTTCGCGCGCACCCGCTGGGGCCTGCTGGCGCGACTGGCGGGCGACTCGGCCAGCGCAACCAAGGCGCTCGGTTATTCGGTCAACGGCATCCGCATCGCAGCCACCGCGGCGGGCGGCGCGATCGCGGGGCTCGGCGGCGCGTCGCTGACCTTGTTCTACCCGGGCAGCTGGAACGAAGGCATCTCGAGTGGCCAGGGCTTGATCGCGGTAGCGCTCGTGATCTTCGCGCGTTGGAGCCCCCTGCGTTGCGTGAGCGCGGCGCTGCTCTTCGGCGGCGCGGGCGCGATCGGCCCGGCCCTGCAATCGATCGGCATCAGTTCGGGCTACAACCTCTTCAGTGCCGTGCCGTATGTGCTGACGCTCGTGATCCTCGTGATCAGCTGCCGGCCCGGCAAAGTGGCCGAGGGCAGCCCCGGCGAATTGTCTTCCGCGAGGTGATCACGATGGCCGCCACGACCTTCATCAATGCCAACCCGTACCCCTGGCCCTACAACGGCGACTTGCAGCCTACGAACACCGCGCTGGTCGTGATCGACATGCAGACCGATTTCTGCGGCGTGGGCGGCTATGTGGACAAGATGGGCTACGACCTGTCGCTGACGCGTGCGCCGATCGAACCGATCAAGACGTTGATGGCGCGGATGCGCACGCTCGGCTTCCACATCATCCACACCCGCGAAGGGCACCGGCCCGATCTGTCGGACCTGCCGGCCAACAAACGTTGGCGCTCGCGCCGCATCGGCACGAACGGCACCGGCATCGGCGACGACGGCCCCTGCGGGCGCATCCTGGTGCGCGGAGAACCGGGCTGGAACATCATCGACGAGCTCGCACCGCTGCCCGGCGAAGTCATCATCGACAAACCCGGCAAGGGCTCGTTCTGCGCCACCGACCTGGAACTGATCCTGCGCACGCGCGGCATCGAGAACCTGCTGCTGGCCGGCATCACGACCGACGTGTGCGTGCACACGACGATGCGCGAAGCGAATGACCGCGGGTTCGAGTGCCTGCTGCTCGACGACTGTACCGCCGCGACCGACCGCGGCAACCACCTCGCGGCGCTGAAAATGATCGAGATGCAGGGTGGTGTGTTCGGGGCGCATGCGATGTCTGCTGCGGTTCTCGAAGGGTTGGGGTGAGATGGTTGCTTGGTTGTCAGAGCGAGATCAGGCCGGCGGGGTGCTCTGCTCCGCTCATGCCCGGGGGCAGAGCCCCGGGCGCTCGCCAGGCACAAACAGTCCTCAGGACTGTTTGTGTCCGGGCTCTCTCCCCCGGCCTTCGGCCTCCTCCTTGACTTCGCTCCGCCGAACACCCCACCAGCCTGATCCGAACCGCCTTTGTGGCTCGCTCAGCGGCCTCGCCAAGCCTCGGGCGTCGGGTGGCCCATGGAGCGAAGTCAAGGAGGAGGCTCGGCCGCAGGCCGGGCCGGGGGACATGAGCGGAATGGGCCACCCGATGGCCGAGGCTCGCGCAGATCGATGAAGGAAGCAGCATGACCGCCCCCCTCGACCCCAAACCCCCCGCCACCGGCGCCCTCACGCTGGAAACGCTGGCGCTCACCAAACGCTTCGGCAGCTTCACCGCGATGGACGCCGTGAGCATGACCGTCGCTGCCGGTTCGGTGCACGCGCTGCTCGGCGAAAACGGCGCCGGCAAGAGCACGCTGGTGAAGTGCGTGGCCGGCTCGCAGCGGCCTGAAGGTGGCTCGATCTTGATCGACGGCCGCGAGCACGACATCGCCACGCCGGTGATCGCACGCTCGCTCGGCATCGGCATGGTCTACCAGCACTTCACGCTCGCGCCGGGCATGAACGTGGCCGAAAACCTGCTGCTCGCCGGGGGCCGCACGCCTGCGCTGATCGATTGGAAAAAAGAGCGCGCGGCGCTGCAGGAATTCCTGAAGACGACGCCCTTCAAGCTCGACCTTGACGCCACCCCCGCGGGCCTGGCGGCCGGTGAAAAACAGAAGCTCGAACTGCTGAAGCAGCTCTACCTGAAGCCGCGCTTGTTGATCCTCGACGAGCCCACTTCCGTGCTCACGCCGCAAGAGGCCGACGAAGTGCTGGCCTATGTGCGCGCCGTTGCGAAACGCGGCGAGTGCACGGTGTTGATGATCACGCACAAGTTCCGCGAAGTGATGGCCTATGCCGACGAGGTGACGGTGCTGCGGCGCGGCAAGCGCGTGCACGGCGCCTCGGTGCCGAGCACCACGCCCGAACAACTGGCGCAGGCGATGATCGGCGACTCGGCCGCGAGCGCGTCGGCCATCGTCGCCGAAGGCAGCGCGGCGCCACGTGCGGCGACCGATGCGGGTGCGCCGATCGCGCTGCAGGTCGATGGGCTGAGCGCCATGGGCGACCGCGGCACGCTGGCCGTGCAGGGGCTCAGCCTGTCGGTGCGCAAGGGCGAGATCCTCGGCATCGCCGGTGTCTCGGGCAACGGCCAGCGCGAGCTCGTGGAAGCGCTCGTCGGCCAGCGCCCGCGGGTGGCAGGCACCGTGCGTGTGGTCGGCGAACCGTATGCCGCGAAACGCTCCGAGAACCGCATCCTGCAATTGCGCGCACTGCCCGAAGAACCGCTGCGCAACGCCTGCGTCGGTGAACTCTCCGTCGCACAGAACATGGCGCTGCGCGACTTCGACGAAGCGCCACTCAAGCGGGGCTGGCTGCGCTTCGGCGCGTGGCGCGAACGGGCGCGTGCGTGGATCACCGAATACGGCGTGAAGACCCGCGGCGAGAACGCACCGATCGCGAGCCTTTCGGGTGGCAACGTGCAGCGCGCCGTGCTGGCGCGCGAACTCGCCGGCAGCATCAACGTACTGATCGCCGCGAACCCGGTGTTCGGGCTCGACTTCGCGGCCGTCGCTGAAATCCATGCGCGCATCCTGCAGGTGCGAGCGAAAGGCGGTGCGGTCTTGCTGATCAGTGAAGACCTCGACGAACTGCTGGAGCTGAGCGACCGCATCGCGGTGATGAGCGAAGGCCGCATCGTGTTCGAAACACCCGCCTCGGGTGCCGACCGCCGGTTGATCGGTTCGCACATGGGTGGTGGCGACCATGGTCACGCTTTGCCGGAGGCTGCTTGATGGACACGATCGACGTTGCCGCCACACCGTTCTCCTATCCCTTCGCGCCGGGCAAGACCGCGCTCGTCATCATCGACATGCAGCGTGACTTCGTCGAACCCGGCGGCTTCGGCGCTTCGCTGGGCAACGACGTGAGCCTGCTGCACACCGCCATCGCCCCGATCGCAAGCCTGCTCGCGGCCTGGCGCGCGCGCGGCTGGCCGATCGTGCACACGCGCGAAGCGCACAAGGCCGACCTGTCGGACTGCCCGCCAGCCAAACGCCTGCGCGGCGAACCGAGCCTGCGCATCGGCGACGCCGGGCCGATGGGCCGCTTGCTGGTGCGCGGTGAAGCCGGCACGTCGATCATTCCCGCGCTCGCGCCGCAGACGGGTGAGCTCGTGATCGACAAACCCGGCAAGGGCATGTTCTGGTCCACCGGGCTGCACGAGATGCTGCATGCACAAGGCGTGACCCACCTCGTGTTCACCGGCGTGACGACCGAAGTCTGCGTGCAGACCTCGATGCGCGAAGCCAATGACCGCGGTTACGACTGCCTGCTGATCGAAGATGCGACCGAGAGTTACTTCCCCGAGTTCAAGGCCGCGGCCCTGGCGATGATCGCGGCACAAGGCGCGATCGTCGGCTGGCACACCCCGAGCGCGACGCTGCTGGCCGCGCTGCCGCCGGCCTGACGAAACTCAACCGCTAAGGACCGACCAGCGCGATGCGGCGCCGCAGGCGCTCGACATCGTTCGTCGCACCGGCCGCTTCGGCACGTTTGAGTTCGACGTTCAGCCACGCCAGCAGCGGCCGGCGCCAGCCTTGTGCCGAGGCGGTCTCGATCGCGGTTTCGATGACGCGCGGATCGGCTCGGTGGCTCGCGAACAGCACCCCCGCGGCGACCTGCCGCGCCAGCGGATCGGCGATGGCTTGCAATGCGGCGGGGTTGTTCGCCACAGCGCGGTGCGCCTCCGGCAGCAACGCCGCATCGGCCGCCGCGAGCTTCGCCGCCAGGTAGTCGGCATAGGCCCGCTCGGGCGCGGCCGCGTCCTGGCGCAGCGCCTCGAACGCGCTGCACGGCTCGAGCACCAGACTCGCCACCTGGGCCGCGCAGTGCGCGAGTTCGACCCGCGCGAGCAGGTCGGCGCGGCCGGTGCGGGCCACCTCGGCGCGGGCACGCGCCAGTTCGGCCGCGTCGATGCGGGCGTTGCCGCTGAGGTAGGCCGCGGTCGAGCGCTCGCTTGCAGACTTCGCGTTCATCTGCCAATCCGGTGCCGGCGGGTTTGACGAACACGCAGCGAGCAACACGACGAAAGAACCCAAGGCACGCTTCATGGCAACTTGAGCTCCGTGTCGCGCTTGAACGGCCACTTGCGGTTCAGCTCGTTGATCAGGCCGTCGACATTGCGCAGGCTCGTTTCCACGTCGGCGCGCAACGCGCCGAGGTCGGTGGTGGCGGCGTTCACGTTCGCACCCACCGCCT
>Ga0307516_10008483_pt1 | contig 11615 bp, 10 predicted proteins | sample 19_EM_MG_FD_203310 | JGI IMG/M metagenome (GOLD analysis project Ga0307516, IMG submission 203310) | Populus trichocarpa ectomycorrhiza microbial communities from riparian zone in the Pacific Northwest, United States - 19_EM | ecosystem: Host-associated > Plants > Roots > Unclassified | place...
CAGTAGCTCTCCATCATCTCGTAGGTGACGCGGCCCCACAGCATCGCCCCGCCCTCGTCCATGAGGCGGGTGAAGAAGGCGTGTGTCTCGTCGTCGGCGATTCCTTCCCGGTGGTCGACGCAACCGTCCAGGGTGACGTTGATGCTGAAGGTCAAGAGTCCCATGGTGTCCTCCGTTCGAGATATCACTACTCTGATCGAATGCGTTGCACCGTCCCGCGGCGCACGCTCTGCTGCGGCGTCAGCCCTCGAGGTTGATTCTCGGCTGGCGACACCGGGCAGAACGCGGCCCCCATCAGTTGACCAATGTCGTGATGCTCTTTGCCGGCAGCGAAATGGAGAACGCATTGGCGCTCAGGCCGATCGTTGACTGCCGCTCGAAAGTGGCGGTCGCGGTCGTGCGATACGGGGTGAGGCCGGTCATCGCGCGACCCGCGAGGTTGATCGACGCCGTGAGCGTGACGTCGGTAGCGTTCTCGTTCACGAGCACGACCACCGCCTTGCCGTTGGCGGTGCCAGGAGGTGTTCCAAACGCTGAAACGCGGACGCCTTTCTGCGGGAGCGATGTCGCGTCGTAGCGAACATAGCCTGGGCGAATGAAGTACGAGAAGTGCTTCATGCCGATTCCGAAGTAGGTCGGCTTGTCGCTTGTCGTGATCAAGCCTGTGGGTGTCGAGTCGTTGGAGCTGACGAGCCACCAATAGACGTACGCGTTGTACTGCGACAGCGTCAAGCCGTCGTGGATCTCGTTGGCCATGGCGATGGCATCGTCGATGCTGGTCTGCCATGAAGCCTTGGAAGCGGACTTGTTGACGGAGTCCAGGAAATGCTCGGTCATCCAGACTTCTTTTCCAAGCTTCTCAGCCGAGCCGGGGTAGCTCGGTGTGCCGCCGTACAGGTGCCCACCGACGATGGACAGGTGGTTGGCTGCCTTGGAGTCTGCAAGCAAGGTGTCGGTGGTGGCCTGCGAATAGTAGAAAGATTCCGGCGCCATGAGTTTGCTGGCGGTGCCGGAGATGGCCGCAGCCCCGTAGTCACCGACCCAGGCCTTCATCTCGTCGGCGTTCCACAGGCAGGATTCATAGTCCTGGGGATCCCAGTCCGGTTCGTTCTGGAGCGAAACGGCATAGAGATTGACGTTGCGAGTAGCGGCGTATCGAATGTAGGCGTTCAGGTATTGAGCGTAGCTCGCGTACATCGCAGGGTCGAGACGTCCACTGTAGAGGGGATTCGTGCGATCCGTGTTGACGATCTTCATGCTCGCCGGAGGCGACCACGGCGAAGCAAAGACAAGGGCTCCACGTGCCTGGGCAGCGGCTCCGTTGGCCAACTCCGCGGTCCACTGCCCGGTATCGGCAGTCCTGGTGGAAGCGTTCCAATCAGCGGGCGCGATTCGCAGGCGAATGATGTTCAGCCCGAGGCTGTCGGCGACGCTGGTGCCGAACAGGACATTCAGCCGATCCTCCGACATCTTGCTGTAGTACCAGGCTGCCGAACCGCCGAAGCCCTGGATTGTTTGCTTCGCTTCTCCGAAGTCAATGGCGGCCGTCGTCGACGCGGGCTTGATGGTCAGCGCGGTGCTGATGATGGCCGAGCTGTAGTGCACGCTGTCCTTGGGAACGAACGTGGCCTGAATGATGGCAGTACCGGCGGCGCTCGTCGTGGCGGTGCCCAACGGCTTGCCGTCCACGGTCATGTAGGACATCGGATCGGCCGCGCCTTGAACCCCATAAAGCGCGTAGGGGGCGGTGGTGATCTGCCCGGACGTGATTGCAGAACCCTGCAGCACGGCGGAGGGGAGATCCCATCTGACCGGCGGGTGGGCTTTGTTGACAGTCAGCATGCGAACGACAGTACTCGTTGAATACTTTGTCGTGTCCTGCGGCTTGAACGTGACAGACAGCGACTGAACACCGACCTCGGTCTTCACTCCAGCTGCCGGTGAATAGGTGAACGTGCCGGCGACGTTTGAACTTGCGTTCAACTGGGCCGAACTGAGTGCCGTGCCCCAGTCGATCGCTGCCGGATCGGGCCACGTGATTGTTGCCGCGGGCGCAGGTGCAGGCGCGGGTGCAGGCGCCGGCGCAGGCGCAGGCGCGGGTGCAGGCGCGGGCGCAGGCGCAGGTGCGGGTGCGGGTGCGGGTGCGGGCGCAGGTGCGGGTGCGGGTGCAGGGGCGGGTGCAGGCGCGGGTGCAGGCGCAGGCGCAGGTGCAGGTGCAGGTGCGGCGGCGGCTGAATCCTTGCCGCCACCGCAGGCAGTCAGCATCAGCGCGCACAGCAGCGCACTGGCTGCGGCAGGGCGTGTCGGGTGTTGGCGTGGCATGCCCATCGTGAAGTTCCTGTTGCGTGAAGGCAATGGCCCACATGTCGTTCCATGTGCCGCGCGCCCGATTTTCCGGGCCATTATGTGAGGGTCAAGTGCGGGAGAAATGACGCGAGATCGAAGAATCACCAATATCGCGCGCAGCGTTGGCGCAGCAAGACGCTATGCAACAGGATGCAAGTCCTGCCCCATCGCGCTGCATCGAATCGGCGTCGTCAGCGGGTCCAGCCCGATGAGGCGAGTGAACTGGCGCAACTGCTCAAGAGCTGCGTTCTGTCGCGTCATGGCCTGCCTGGTTCTTCGCCTGTGATCGGCTGCGATCAGCCTGGGCAAGGTCGCCAGCAAGGAATATATTGGCGCGTCACAGGCGGCAATTTGGGCTGCGTGCACCATGCCGCGTGCGTGTCCGCGGGCAGGCTCACCGCAAGCGATGGACTGGAATCCTCGATGAGATCGATGATGTCGACGCTGCTGGCCATGGTTTGCATCCTGGTCCTTTGCACCATGCCCGCCACGGCACACGCCGGGGCAGGCGATGTCTTCCACGACTGTGATGTCTGTCCGGCGATGGTGCGCATCCCGGCCGGACACTTCTTCATGGGCAGTTTCGATGGCGAGTTCGCGCGCAAGGACGACGAGTCCCCCCGTCATGCGGTGAGCGTGCCGGCGTTCGCGGCCGGCCGCTTCCCGGTCACTTTCGCCGAATGGGACGCTTGCGTTGACGATGGCGGCTGCCGCGGGTTCCGGCCCGACGACGGCGGCTGGGGGCACGGTCGCCTGCCCGTCATCAACGTTGACTGGCATGATGCTCATACCTACGCAACGTGGTTGAGCCGCAAGACCGGCCATGCCTACCGGTTACTGACCGAAGCCGAATGGGAGTACGCGGCGCGGGCCGGAACGACGACGCCGTTCTACACCGGTGCGTGCATCGACACCCGCCAAGCCAACTACGACGGCAACTTCGCCTTCGACGGCTGCGCCACGAACACGGGCGTCGCTCGCGGCAGGACGACACCGGTAGGCAGCTTCGAGCCCAACTCCTTTGGGCTGTACGACATGGCAGGCAACGTCTACCAGTGGGTCGAGGATCGCTATGCCAACGACTACGCTTGCGCGCCCGTGGATGGCAGTGCGGCGACGATCGGCGAACCTGGCGGCAAACGAGTGTTGCGCGGCGGATCGTGGTACGGCAATCCGCACTGGATGCGGTCCGCGTATCGCGAGGGCTACCAGCCCGAGAAGAAGGATTCCGACATTGGATTTCGGGTCGCCCGGCTGTTGTAGCGACCCTCGCGGGGCCCGTATGGGAGAGTGCGAGGTCGCGAGCGGCAATGGCAGAAGACGCTGCGCACGTTTCCTTCGGATGAAGTGTTTATGCACACTCCGTGAGAACCGATTCGGGAGTGAGCTGGACAAAGCTGACCACCATGGCGTCGACACCGGCCAACTACGATCACTATCAAGGCCCAACGTCTTATGGCGCTCAGCGGATTGCCCTCGGCAAGCCGATGGCGGGTTCAACCTACTCTGCTGCTGTGTACCTGGTAGGAACGGTTGGCGGCGTAGCAGGACTCTTCCGATCCGACAACGCGGGTGCCACCTGGACTCGAATCAACGATGACTCCCACCAGTGGGGCGGCATCGGAGCCCTTGCGGCAGACAATACCGTTGCGGGTCGCGTCTACCTGGCCGGACGTGGGGTCCTCTACAACTACTGACGAACCACTCGGTGATCCTCGTGCCACCTCCATCTTTCGCCACGGCCAACGGCAAGGGCGCAAGGCCGATCCGCTTGCCGTCATTCTTGCCCGCTCACTCCGCGGCCTGACCAACGCACGCTATCTTGCAGAACCGGCCTCGCCAGTCCTTGGCGAGCTGACGGCGATCGCCGGGGTAGCGCTCGGCAAGGAAATCCGCGTGCCGGATGCGGTCGGCGCGAAAGAGTCGAATGTCCTGGCGCAGCTCGCACCACGCAGAAATCAGCCGGCGCGATTCGACGAAGCCGATCATGATCGGCCAGATCGTCCGTCCCGCGGTCGTCCCGGTCTGATCCATGTAGACGATGCGCATCTTCTGCTGCTCGCGAATCGCCTGGCGTACTCGGCCCAGATCGAGCCCCCACACGTCTTCCTGGGCGTCCACGTAAAACATGTCGTCGTCCAGCGCACGGCTCATCTCGGCGGGAATCACCCCGCCGATCTTGGCCAGTGCGTTCTGTGCCGCGAGCGCCAAACCCTGGTCCGTCTGGCGACCGACCCACTGGGCGCCTACAACGAGAGCCTGGATCTCTTCCGCCGTGAAGGACATTGGAGGAAGCAGGAAGCCGGGCCTCAGGATGTAGCCAACGCCGGCCTCGCCCTCGACATGCGCACCCATTGCCTGCAAGGTGGCGATGTCTCGGCGGATCGTGCGCAGCGACACATTGGTTTCGCGTGCCAATACTTCTCCCGACACCGTTCCGCGGCGTCGGCGCAGCACCTGCAGGAGTTCGAACAATCGATGACTTCGCGACACGCTCACTCCATCGCGATGAGGCCCTTCCCGCCGATCTTCTTTCCGGCCTCGAGTTCGGCAACAAGCCGGATGCCTTGGCTCAACGGTGCGATCTCGCCGACCGGAAGCCGCAGTCTCCCTTCGCCTGCTGCGAGCGCCACGCGGTCGAGGATCTCGGCTCTCGCGGTGCAGATCACCAGCTTGAGCTTGCGGGTCACGAACGAGCGAAGGAACTTGGCCGGTGTGGGTTCGAGGTCGAGCAGCACACCTTTCTCGCGAAGAAGCGAGAAGCCCACCGACGTGGGCATCGTGGCAGCAGTGTCATAGACGATGTCGAAGCGTTCGTCCAGCTTCGAGAAGTCGGTGGCCCGGTAGTCGTAGATCTTCTGCAGGCCCAACGCGCGGGCGCGTTGCGTCGCCCCTGCACTGCAGCTGCCCGAGACCGTGGCCCCCCACATCTTCGCGACCTGCACCGCCGCCTCGCCGACGGCCCCTGTGCAACCGTTGACGAATACATGCTGGCCAGCCTTGAGGCGCGCCTTGTCGACGAGTCCGGTCCATGCGGTGACGCTGGGCGTCGCCAGGCAGGCAGCATCCTCGAACGAAACCGCATCCGGCTTGCGGGCCATGAAGGCTTCATCCGTGATCACGGCATTGCCGAAGGCGCCGCCTTGCTTGAGCCGGGCCATCCCGAACACGGCGTCGCCGGGCTTGAAGCGCGTCACGCCGGGTCCGACGGAGAGGACCGTCCCGGAGAAATCCATGCCCATTGCACGGGGAAACGCATTCCCTGTCACGATCTTCATCAGGCCCTTGCGAAGCTTCCAGTCGATGGGATTGATCGCAGCGAACTTGACCTTGACCGCGACCTGGCCCTTGCCGGGCGCTTCCAGCTCGAAGTCTTCAAGGCGCATCGTCTCCGGCCCGCCGTACTGATGATATTGAACACGTTTCATGGGCGAGCGAACACCCCGGAGCAGGTCATGGTCACGATGGATCCTTCTTGTGTCTGGGAGAACGCAATGTAGTCAGAGCTGGTGACAGAACCTGTCACCAGCGTGAACATCGAGACATGGAATGCGGCTCTCCCGCCGGCCGGACCAAAGGTGTCGAACCGATGTTCGTTCGCCAGCGCGGCTCGACCGGCATGCCTTCGATTCGTCGCCATTGGTCAGGCCTGCAATGACGCCATGTCGATGACGAACCGGTACTTGACGTCGCTCTTCAGCATGCGGTCGTAGGCCGCATCGATGTGCTGGATCGGAATCAGCTCGATGTCCGAGGTGATGCCGTTGTGGGCGCAGAAGTCCAGCATCTCCTGCGTTTCCTCGATGCCGCCGATGAAGGAGCCCGCCACGGCGCGGCGACCGTAGACGAGTGGTGCCGTGTCGAACGCCTCGTCCAGCGGGCCCATGTAGCCAACGAGCACGAAGACACCATCGAAGCGGAGGGTCGGCAGGTACGCGGCGACCGGATGTGCATACGGCACGGTGTCGAGGATGAGGTCGAACCGGCTGGCCAATGCGGCCATTTGCGTGGCGTCGGTCGAGATGACCACATGGTCCGCGCCCAGGCGCCGCGCGTCCTGCTCCTTGCCCGGAGAACGCGTGAAAAGAGTGACTTCGGCCCCGAGGCCCTTGGCCAGCTTGAGACCCATGTGGCCCAACCCGCCGAGACCCACGACGGCGACCTGGCTGCCCGGACCGATGTTCCAGCGGCGCAGCGGCGACCAGGTCGTGATGCCCGCGCACAGCAGGGGAGCCGCACCGGCCAGGTCCAGGCCGTCGGGAACGTTCAGGACGAACTGCTCCGACACCACGATCCTTTCCGAGTACCCACCGAAGGTGCGAGTCCCATCGTGCCGATCGATGCTGCCGTAGGTGAAGGTCGGGGCCTGCGCGCAGTGTTGCTCGTGTCCGCTGGCGCATGCGAGGCAATGGCGGCACGAGTCCACCATGCAGCCGACGCCCACGGCGTTGCCCGGCTTGAAACGCGTGACGCCGGCGCCGACGCTCGAGACCCGGCCGATGATTTCGTGGCCGGGCACGATCGGATATGAGGTGAAGCCGCGGTGATCGCGCGCCAGGTGCAGGTCCGTGTGGCACACGCCGCAGTAGAGGATGTCGATCACCACGTCGTCCGGCCGCGGCTCGCGCCGCTCGAAGGCGAAGGGCACCAGGGCATCCGTCGCGGATTGCGCCGCGTAGCCGAGCACGTTCATCTCGGCTCCCGTCGGTTGAACGCGAGGCGCACGCGGCGCTCGAGGCAGTCTTCCATTCGCTGTGTCATGTCCGTTGTTCTCTCCAGATCCGATCACAGACCGAGGAGCCGCTCGGCATTGCCGTGGGCGATGAGCGCCTTGTCAGCGTCGGCTAGCGGCAGGCTTTCGATGAATGCGCGTGCGCCGTCCAGGCTCTGGTAGGGATAGTCGATGGAATACAGGATGCGCTCCGGCCCCATCAGCGCATGGATGAACTGGAAGTGCGGCAGCGTGAGCATGCCGCTGGGCGACACGAGCACGTGCTCGCGATAGGTCTGCACGATGGGACGAGCGAGGCGTGAGGCTTCCTGCGGAATGGAGTCCTCCAACCTTTGCAGGAAGAAAGGCACCATCTCGCCCCAATGGCCGCTGATGACTTGCAGTCTCGGGTAGCGGTCGAACACGCCTGCCAGCAGCATGCGCACGACCTGGATGCCTGCTTCGTTGTGCCAACCCCAGGCGAACATCGAAAGCCGCGCACCGAGCTCGCGCTCGAATCCGCCGTAGTACGGCGCTTGCACGGCGCGCAGTGGCAGGCCGGGATGAACGTACAGCGGCACGCGCAACTCGTCGAAGGCCTCGAGGATGGGCGCATATCGCGGGTCGTCCAGAAAGGTATCGCCGGGACGGCCGTTGATCAGGGCTCCCTTGAGCCCCAACTCCTTCACCGCCCGCTCCAGTTCGCGTGCGGCTGCCTCAGGCGCCTGCCACGGCAGCGTGGCGAACCCTGCGAAGCGCGTCGTGTGCGCTCGCGCCGCCAGGGCCAGCCTGTCGTTCGCCGCGCGATTCAGGTCGATGGCCTGCGCATCGGGCAGCAATTGAGGAAACCCGCCGTAGGAGAGCACCTGCATGTCGATGCCTGCCGAGTCCATGTCGGCCAGGCGTGCCTCGCCCATGTCCAGCGCCTTGCGGGCAGACTCGCTTGGTGCGATGACATGCGGGCGACCGGCAGGGTTCGCCTGCCGGCCATCGACCACGCGGCTGCCCCAGTCGGGCAGGTAGGGCGCCTCGGCGCGGACGAGGCCTTGCGTGGCCGCGCCGATGGCAGGATCGAGCACGTGCTCTTCGACGCAGATCAGCTTCACGGGTTGCCCTCCTTCATGCCCGGCGAACGTTCAGGCCAGCAGCGCGTCGCGCAGCGCTTCGCCCAGGCTCGCGGCGGACTGGGGGTTCTGACCCGTGATGAGCCGGCCGTCGACCACCACGTTGTCGGCCCAGTTCGCAGCGTTGCGGTGATGCGCGCCGCGTTCGGTGAGCGTGGACGCGAGCAGGAACGGCACGACGTGGGTGGACTCCACTTCCTCTTCTTCGCCATCGGTGAATGCCGCCAGTTGCTTGCCGGCGACCAGGAGGCTGCCGTCGGCACGGCGGGCGTTGACCAGTGCCGCCGGGCCGTGGCACACCGCCGAGACGATGCCTCCCGCAGCATCGATGTCGCGGATGGCCCTTTGCGCGGCAACGCTGTCGGGGAAGTCCCACATCGTGCCGTGCCCCCCGGCAAAGAAGATGGCCGAGTAGCGAGAGGGATCCACGTCATCCAGCCGCAGCGTGTTGGCGATGCCGCGGCGGAAGTTGGCATCGGCCCAATAGCGGGCGATGACCGGGTCTTTCATGTCTTCCAGCCCATCCAGCGGCGCGGCGCCACCTTGGGGCGAGGCGAACTCGACACGGATGCCCGCTGCCTGCAATTTTTCCAGCGGGTGCGTGACTTCGGCCAGGTTGTAGCCGGTGGGAATACCCGTCGCGCCTTTCACCGCGTTGCTGGTGACGACGAAGAGGACGGGTTGGAGTTCGGAAGGTTGCTTGGTCATGGTCCTGGGTTTCCAGTGTGAAGCGACGAGAAAGGTCGCGGTGGAGGCTAGAGCTTGGTGAAGAAGGGGACGAGCTTTGCAAGCGCTTGATCAACGTATTCAGGCACGTCGTACAACGCGACGTGCGTGGCGCCTTCGATGACGAACAACTCCTTCGAGCCGTTGGAGAGCGCATGCGCCTGTTCGCTGTAGACCTTGGTGTCCGCGATGCTTCCGGCGATCAGCAGCATCGGTTGAGTCAGCAGATCCGGAATCAGGTTGAACGTCGAAAAGGCCAGCATCTTGTCCAGGCTGGTCAGCAGGAAGCGCCCCTTGGAATTGGGGTGTTGGCCGCGCGGCGTGCGGTAGTAGTCGTACGCTTCGCGGAGCATGACCGGCGTGTTCTCGTCGATGTCTTCGAAGCGTTCCGGGACGAAAGGGGCATACGCAGGCGCGGCCCCCCTGGCTTCGGCCGTTCGCTGATTGGCGGATGCTTCCATCGTCTGGATCAGTTGGGCCGCGGGAATCGGACGACCGAAATTGCTTCTGGCTGCTTCGCCCATCGGGGTGGCGCTGACGCCCGCGATTGCCTTGAACCGGCGCTCGGTCTGGGCCACGGCGATGGCGTATCCGCCCCCCGCGCAGATGCCAAAGACGCCCATTCGATCTGCGTCGACGTACGGCAACGTCGTGAGGAAGTCGGCCGCACAGCGCGCGTCTTCCACCCGGGTCGAGGGATCTTCAAGGAGGCGGGGTTCACCGCCGCTCGCTCCCTGAAAGGACGAGTCGTAGACCACGACGATGAAGCCGTGCGCCGCGAGCCTCTTGGCGTAGAGGCCGATGGCCTGCTCCTTCACGCCTCCCGCCGGGTGGATGCCGACCAGAGCCGGGTACTTCCTGCCTTCGTTGAAATCGTCCGGGAGATGAAGGTGTCCCGCAATCTCCACTGACTTGTTCTTGAATGAAACGGGCTTGACCATGGCGATCTCTCTGCCTTGCGGGCAAGGCTATGTCGAATGGCGCGGCATCGGCCGGCTCCAGGCGCGCGTCGCGGAATCTGCGCGGTCGGGGACTCGAGATATCAAACTTTGCCGGACGCGAAAAGCGCTTCCCAGTTCGCGAAAGGGCCCAGCGGAATGACGTCCCAATCGATGAGCCCGGCTTCGGCCAGCGGAAACTCGCGCAGGACTTTTCGCGCGGCTTCGACCGAGTCGCATTCGGCGATGATCGCGACGCCGGGCCGGTCCTGGCGGAAGTAGATGTCGCGCACGATGCCGCTCTTGTAGAGCCCCCAGGTGTGGCGGACTTCGTCCAGCATGTGGGGTTGATACTTCTCCAGGCTGGCGCCGGGCTGGGGGATGTCGAGACAAAGCAGCTTCATGGAAAGGTTCCTTGGTTGGAAAAGAAGAATCAGACTGGTTGGCGTCGGTGCGAACCTGCTCCAGGGCCTCTGACGCCTGCGGCGCCGGGGTATGGCGGCATGCTACAGTTGACCGTAGGTCGCCAGTGGCGATAACTTTTCCGAACTTTGGCGCCTAAAAGGCGCCAATCCAGAACATGCAAGATCGGCTGGATGGTGTGGCGGTGTTCGTCGAGACGGTGGAAGCCGGCGGTTTTGCGCGAGCAGCCGAGCGGCTTGCGCTGTCGCGATCGGCTGTCGCGAAGACCATCGCCCGGCTGGAGACGCGCCTGGGGGTGCGGCTGTTCCAGCGAACCACACGCGTTCAAAGCCTCACCGAGGACGGTCAGACCTACTACGAGCGCTGCATCCGTGCCATCGACGAGTTGCGCGCCGCCGAGGCCTTGCTGGAATCCGGACGACGTGAGGTCAACGGCCGATTGCGCGTTGCGATGCCGGTGCTCTTCGGCCGCCATTGCGTCGCGCCCATCCTCCTCGAGTTCGCGCGGCAGCATCCGAAGCTCGAGCTCGACCTTTGTTTCAGCGATCGTCCCCTCGATATCATTGCCGAGCGCATCGACTTGGCCATTCGCAACGGCGCCATCGGCCCGGCGACCGGGCAACTGAGTGCCCGCCGGCTGCCCAGCCAGAAGAAGGTGCTGTGCGCCTCCCCGGCCTACCTGACCGCGCGCGGCCGCCCCGAGGACATTGCTTCGGTCGAAGCGCTCGATGCCTTGCTGTATTGGCGCGCGGACTATGCGCAACCCTGGGTGCTGCCGGACGCGCAAGGCAAGCTGACCGAAGTCCTCCTGAGTTCGCGCCTTCGTTTCGATGACCTGCAGGTCGTCGCGGACGCCGCGGCGGCCGGCATGGGACTCGCCTGGCTGCCGCACTGGTTGATCAAGGATCGGTTGCAGGCAGGCACGTTGGTACCGCTGCTGGACCTGCATCCGAGCGCCGTCGTCGAGTGTCACGCTCTGTGGCCCGCCACCCGGCACATGCCGCTGCGCCTGCGGTTGGCGATCGACAACCTGGTTTCCGCACTGCCCGCCGTGGTCGAGCCGTAGCCCGGGTTCGGCGAACGGCATCAGGCAGTGGCCTTCGCGAAAGCAAGGTGAAGCCTTGTTTGATCGAATGAACAGCCGCTGACGGCGTCACGTACCAAGCTGCCCAGCCTCGATGCGAGGGAGCACGGTTATGCGGTCGGGGGCTACCTGATCTCCGCGCGGCGTTCGCTCAACAAGATGTGCACATGAGCATCGGCGAACATGACTTCCTGATCGTCGGTGGAGGTTCGGCCGGTACCCGTCGCGCAGATTGCAGCCGTTCACGGGCCAGGCGGGGCGTT
>Ga0307516_10008484_pt1 | contig 11613 bp, 15 predicted proteins | sample 19_EM_MG_FD_203310 | JGI IMG/M metagenome (GOLD analysis project Ga0307516, IMG submission 203310) | Populus trichocarpa ectomycorrhiza microbial communities from riparian zone in the Pacific Northwest, United States - 19_EM | ecosystem: Host-associated > Plants > Roots > Unclassified | place...
GCTTGGACATCTTCTCGCCCTTGCCGGGCGACAACGACGTTACCAGCCACGTCGAACGGCTCAGTTCCAGCGATACAAAAATTGCGGCAATATACGTGCGGATAGCGGTCGGTTCGTCGGAAGGATGATCGAGCAACATCGTCGTCTCCAGGTTGAGTGGTTTCAGCAACCTCAGTCTGGCCTCAGACTTGGCCGCTATCCACTCCCCATGGAATCTTCGTCGCAAGTGCTCCTCGCAATGACGGCGACTTGGCTGTTTGAAATGTTAATCAGAAAAGCACCGATCGCACGGACGAGGCCCCCTCCCCTACATCCACTCCGGCTCGCGGGTCGGGATCTGCGCCGTCTCCTTCAGCGACGACAGCACGATGACGGTTTCGGTGCGCTCGACGCCGGCAACCGACTTGATCACCTTGGCGAGCAGGCCTTCCAGCATGCGGGTGTTTTTCACGCGCACCTTGAGCATGTAATTCCAGGTGCCGGTGAGATGATGGATCTCCATCACGATCGCCTGCGCGAGAATCTTTTTCAAAAATGCCTTCTCGGTCTCGGGTTTGCTCCAGGCGACATAGATGAACGCGAGCAGGTCGTAGCCCAGCACATCGGGCGAAATCCGCGCATGATAGCCGGTGATCAGGCCGCGCTCGCCGAGCTTGCGGATGCGCTCGTTGACCGAGGACGCGGCAAGGCCAACGAATTTTGCGAGTTCATGCTGCGGCGTGCGCGCGTCCTTTTGCAGGAGTTCGATCAGCATCAGGTCGGTGTCGTCGATGTCAGCCATGACGGCCTCCCGTGATCCCGATCACGGCCTCCCGTGATCCAGATCACACTCTATAACATGCCGAATAATCTTCGGCAAATGCCGATGAACCAGCGGCGCGGCTCCCGGCACCAACCCCATGCAAACAGGACGCCAGCATTCAGCGAACGCCCGTTGTGGCAACGCCCCGCGCGAGAGACGCGCCGGGCCAAACAGAGGAAGTGTGTCATGAAGAAGCTTGTACTTATTGCCGCCGCTGCCGCCGCGCTCGCCGCGTCAGCCGTCACCCCCGCCAGCGCCGGATTCAAGGGCTGTTGCGGTGGCTGGAATCCCGGTGGCGGTTTCCATCACCACTGGCATGGTGGGTTCGGTGGCGGATTGTCGATCGGCCTGGTCGGCTACGAAGGCGGCGGCGATTGCTACTATGTGCGCCGCAACGTGCTCATCCCCAACATCGGCATCGTCAGCAAGCGTGAGCTGGTCTGCGGGTAATTGAGGTTCAGATGGAGGGCTGGGTCACACCAGCCCTCTACTCTGAAATCAAAGCACCTCCAGCACCAGCTCCATCGTCATCAGCACCGGATTATCGCCGCGCACCAGCAGCCCCTCGGCGATGCCGCCGAGATAATCCACCAGCGCGATATCGAGTGCGGCTTCCAGCGTCCCGTTGGCGCCGGACTGAATGGTGCCGGAGCGGACCGCAAGTTCGGTCGCGAACGGCACGATCTTTCGGCCATCGGTGAAATGCGCGCCGATCGTGCTGCCGACGCCGCCGTGAATCCGGGCGTTGAATATCCCGTGCTGCCGGCAGAAATTTTCCAAAGCACCGGCAAAATCCTGGTTCGGCCGCAGCCGCATTGCGAAGGCCCGGCGCTCGGTTTTGGCGTTGGTCACATCCCGCGCGACGGGGCCGAACAATTTGAAATTGGTCTCGCTGTCCACATCAGCGGTAAACGCCGCGCCGTCGATCCCGAAGGCCTCCACCACAAAGGGTTCAGCGACGATGCTCTCCTCGGGCAGGATATGGCCGCCATGCAGGCGTCCATCGCTCTCGGTCCACAGGCCGTGGCAATGGAAGAACGGTGCTCCGTCGCGTTCGCCGAGCGTCATCGCCCCACACTTCAACTGCGTGATGCCAGTAGGGCGGAACGTGTCGCTGTAGAACGCGGCATTCACCCCGTCCTTCGACAGTGCCGGCATCACATAGGCCAGCGGCCCGAGCGCGCCGCCGCGCATGCTCAAGACGCCGCCTGAAAATCCTTGGCTGGCAAAGCCACGGCGCGCGGCTTCCAATAGCGGCAGGCCGGCTTCGAGCGTGAACCCGAACGCGCGGCCGCGCGCCTCGACCCATTGGATGCGCTCCGGCACGGGCGGGCCGGGCTGCAGGATGCTGCGCATCCCCTCCGGTACCGTGCGATTTGGTTTTGCAAGCGTCATCGCGGTGTGTCGTCCTTGATCAGGTCGAGCAGTCCGCGCGCCTCCAGTTCGTCGCGCACAAGCCGTTTTGGGATTTTGCCGTAGCCGGATTTCGGCAGCGCCTCCCAGAAGAAGAAACGTTTTGGCATCTTGTAGCGCGACACCTTTGGCGAGAGGAACGCCGCCAGCTCCGCCTCGCTCACAGCGCTCGCACCCTCGCGCGCGACGCAGACGGCGACACCGACCTCGCCCCAGAACGGGTCGGGCACGCCAAGCACCGCGACCTCGCCGATCGCAGGATGGGTCAGGATTTTTTCCTCGACCTCGCGCGGATAGATGTTGGAGCCGCCCGAGATGTACATGTCGGAAGCGCGGCCGGTGATATAGACAAAGCCTTCCGCATCCATGTGGCCGAGATCGCCGGTACGAAACCAGCCGTCGCGAAACGCTTTCGCGTTGGCGTCGGGGTTGTCGTAATAGCCGGCGAACACGGCAGGCCCGATCACGCAGATCTCGCCGGTCTCGAACGGTTTGAGCTCGCGTCCGTCATCGGCCTGGATCGAGACCTGCATGCCGGTGCGCTCGAAACCGCAGGTGCCGATCCGCGCCAGCGGTGAGTCCTCGGGGTCGTGCAGATTGGCCGGCAGCACCGTGATATTGCCGGTGACCTCGCCAAGGCCGAAATACTGCACCAGCACCGGGCCCAGCTTGTTCAGCGCGGCCTTCTGGTCCTCGCGGTACATCGGCGCGCCGGCATAGATGATGAAGCGGAGCGAGGAATGATCGTAACGGTCGATGGCGGGATGCTCGACCATCATCTTCAGAATGGTCGGCACCGTGAAGATGTTGGTGACGCGGTGCGCCTCGATCAGGCGGAATGCCTCGTTGATGTCGAATTTTTCCGACGGCAGCAGGATGGTCGGCACGCCGCGCGCGGCCTGCACCAGCTGATGCACGCCGGCGCCATGCGACAGCGGCGCCACCACCAGCGAGGCGTCCACTTCCGTGGTGCCCGGCATCAGATCGGCGAGATGATTTGTCACGACAAAGGCCATCTGGCCGTGGGTCAGCACCGCCGCCTTGGAACGTCCCGTGGTGCCCGAGGTGAAGAAGAACCAGCAAGGATCGTCATAATCGACCGCGGCATTCGCGACCTCGGCACCCGCATGCGCCGCGATCGCGTCACTGACGGAGTTTTCGCCAAAGGCGCCCTCGCCGATCCGCCAGATGAATTCGAGCGCGGGATTGGCGGCCGCCTTGGCATGGTCCGGGAAATCGCCGTGGCACAAAAATCCCTTCGCGCCGGAGGCGGTGGCGAGATAGGCGACCTCATCCGGCATCAGGCGGAAATTGGTCGGCACCCAGACCGCGCCGAGCCGGAACGCGGCAAACATCGACCAGAACATCTCGTCGCAATTTTTGGAATGGACCAGCAGCCGGTCGCCCTTGCCGATACCGCGCTCGGCCAGCGCCGCCGCCAGCGCCGAGACCGCGTGATCGATCTCGCGCCAGGTCCAGGACCGCTCGCCCCAGATGAAGCCAATGCGGTCGCCGTGGCGGCGGGCATTTTGCGTTACAAGATAAGCGAGATTCATCACCCGGTGCGACATTCGCGCCAGACCGCCCCGTGGCGCGGCAGCGGTCACGGTTCCCGTCACTTCGACACCGCCGCAAATGTCACAACGCACAAGCCGTGCAAAATCATCGCTAAACTTCTCAAGACTGACATGTACGCCCCCGGCCGGACGTTAGCAGAAAGCCCGGCCGCCGCCACAGCGATCGGCCGGCGATCCGCGTCCTAGCGGCGGCCGAACCACACGCCGGCGGCGAGCAGCGCCAGACCGGCGACACCGGCGACGATGCCGTGCTTGCTGTGCACGCGCGTTACGCCGGCTTCATGTCCGGGCAAAAAGCCCGGCAGTTGGTCGGCCGGAATCAGGAAATAGACCGCAGCGATTACGAGCAGTACGACGCCGAGCAAGGTCAGCAATAACTTCATGGAGGGATCCTCAGAAATCGAAACGGCAACCGTTTATCGCCATCGCCAAGGATTAGGCAAGGCTTCGGCAAGGGTTGCCGACGCGCCGCGATCAGCGCACGCCGGTCCCCTTGCAGCGCTGGCATTTCACCACCCGGTCGCCCTTTTTCAGGAGGCCCTTGCCCTCGCAATTCTTGCACTTCTGCTTCTTCTTGATGTTCGGGCCCTTTTCATTGGCCATGCTCTTCTCCGTGCGAAAAATTCGCGAGGCCACCATGATCCAGCCGCGCATTCCCGTCTATAAGCATCACGTGCCACTGATTTTGAGGGATCACCGTGCTTAACCGTCGAGAACTGTTGTTAACAGGCGCAATCAGCCTGCTCACCATAGCCGTAGCGCAACCGTCTCTGGCGGCAGCGCCCGCCGCGGACGATCCCGCTGGTATCATCACGGCGATCTACACCCGTGCCGCCAAGGGCAACGGCGACGGCGGTGGCGCGTTCATCATTGAGAACAAGGCTGCCAAGGCCAAATACCTGTCGAAATCGCTGGTCGAATTATGGGCCAAGGCCGACGCCCATACGCCGAAGGGTGACATTGGACCGGTCGATTTCGATCCCGTCACCAATTCGCAAGAGCCGGACATCAAATCCTTCAAGGTGGTGTTGGAAAAGACCGAGGCCGACAAGGCCGTCATCGCCGTCACCTTCACCGGCCGCAACGCGCCGCTGCGTAAGCCGCCGGATCGGACCGTGCGCTACAATTTCGTGCGCGAAGCGGACGCATGGAAGATCGACGACATCAATGGCGCCAGCGATGGCGAGCCCTGGTCGATACGCGAGATGCTTGCCACGCCGCTCAAAAGCTAGCGGACCCGCCGGCGATTCGCCTGGGTCGCCGATTTGCAACGCCGGGTTCACGCACCTAAATGAAAAGGGATGAATCGCATGGGAATGACTGACATGACCGCCGTCCGCGACAACAAGGCGCAAAACCGCTTCGAACTCGACGTCGAGGGCTCGGTGGCGTTTGCAAATTATCGCCTGACCCCGTCGGCCGTGATCATTACGCACACCGAGACCCCGCATGCGCTGCGCGGCCGTGGCATCGCCTCCGAACTGGTCACGGGCGCGCTGGAGCTGATCCGCGTCGACGGCCGCAAGGTGGTCGCCGGCTGCGGCTTTGTCGTCGACTATCTGCGCAAGAATCCACAGTTTTCGGATTTGACGGCCTAGCTCGACCCTCCGCGCGTCAAGTAATCCGGATCGACATGTCCGGCAGGCCTTCCAGCTTGCACAGCAGCATGTCGCCCTTCACGACCGGACCGACGTTTTCCGGCGTGCCGGAATAGATGATGTCGCCGGCCTTGAGTTCGAAGGCCTCCGACAGCTTGGCGATTTGCTCGGCCACACTCGAGATCATGTTTTGCAGGTTGGAGTTCTGCTTGACGGTGTCGTTCACCGCCAGCGAGATCGCTCCTTTGGTGAAGTGTCCCGTCTTCGCGACCGGGTGAATTGGACCGAGCACGGCCGAGCGATCAAAGCTCTTGCCGATTTCCCAAGGCTTCTTCTCGTCGCCCATCGCCCGTTGCAGATCGCGTCGCGTCATGTCGAGGCCGAGCGCATAGCCATAGACATGGTCGAGCGCCTTCTCCGCTGGGATGTTGGTACCGCCCGATTTGAGTGCCGCCACCAATTCGACCTCGTAGTGATAGTTCTTGGTCAACGAGGGATAGGGATGATCGGCGATGCTTCCGATCGCGACATTCTGGATCGCATCGGTCGGCTTCTGGAAAAAGAACGGCGGCTCGCGCGTCGGGTCGGAGCCCATTTCGCGCGCATGCGCTGCATAGTTGCGCCCGATGCAATAGATCCGCCGCACCGGAAACACATCGGTCTCGCCAACGATCGGAATGGTCGCTGTTGGCACAGGGAATAACGCCTTTGGGCCAGCTTGCGCTTCGGCCGGCGCGCTTTGCGTTGCCGCTCCTGCCAGCGCCAGGGCGCCGGTTGCCAGAATGGTCCTGCGATCAACTTCGTTCATGGCGCTCTCCTTGTTTTCGAGTTTTTCAGGTGTGTCTTTACAGCGTTTTGGCACGAATTGAATACCAGCCATGTTTTGCTGCAGCGCAATGATCTCCTCCATCGATGCGCACGAGAACAGACCATGTTGATCGTCTTTTCCATCGCCCTTGTCCGGCGGTACGCCTGCTATCGCTCCCAGCTCGCTGGCATCAGCCAGCTCGACGAACGCAGCTTGCGCGACATCGGCATCAGCCGCGGCGAACTTGCGAACGCCGCATGGCGCTCCAGCGCGCGCCAGCAATATCCGTGAATCATCGACTCCATCCGATTCCAAAAAAGAAGGCCCGCGTTACCGCGGGCCTTCGCATGTCGGAATGGAACAATGCGTCAGTGCTTGATTTCGGGCGGCAGCTTGCCGCCGTTGGCGGCCAGCTTCGTCATCACCTGCTTATGCAGCCAGATGTTCATGCTCGCGGAATCATTGCTGTCGCCGGTATAGCCGAGCTCCTTGGCGAGCTCCTTGCGCGCCGTGAAGCTCGAATCGATGTCGAGCGCCTTCATTAGATCGACGATCGAGGTACGCCACTCCAGTTTCTCGCCCTTGGCGGCCACGGCCTTGTCCAGAATGGGGGCGACATCGACGGTCACCGCCGGCGCCGCGGATGAGGATCCGCCAGCCGATCCGCCAGCGTCAGGCGCAGCCGCACCACCGGCCGCCGGCGCCGCGTCCGCCTTCGTGCCGAAGATCGCGCTCATGATTTTTCCGAAAATACTCATCGTTGGCTCCCAGTAGAATTGAATGGCGGTGTCGCTAGCGGCGCTGTTTGACCGGCAGCACCAGGCCGGGCTCGCCTTAGAGTTTAGCCAGCCAGGTGAGGCTTGCCAATGAAACATTCACTGAAGCGTGAGTGCTTTTGTTCGGATTCGGGAGTACGCTGACGCTTCAGTTCGCGACATGGCCAGTTCCTCGTTTCTGTCTGCGCGTCTGGCCTGATCGTGATCATGTTTGGAAACGGCACGTTTGCGCCCTTTCAAGAGCGCGAAATGCGACCGCCAACGGGAGACGACGACCATGGCCATTCCAATTCAAGGCAATGTCACATCTGTGACGCACAGCGGACAAGATGCCGCAGCTGCGCCAGTGATCCGAACCATCGGGCTCTCTGACCTGCATCGGGCCTTGCAGCTCGGCTGGGAGGATTTCAAGGCCGTTCCAAGTCACGCCATTATCCTGTGCGTGATCTATCCCGTGCTCGGACTTGTGCTGGCGCGCACGGTGCTCGGCTATTCCGTGTTGCCGCTGCTGTTTCCGCTGGCGGCGGGCTTCGCCCTGCTCGGTCCGTTCGCAGCGCTGGGCCTTTATGAATTGAGCCGTCGCCGCGAGAGCGGCGCGCAGGCGACCGCGTCGGATGCGCTCGAGGTGCTGCGCTCACCTTCATTCGGCGCGATGCTCGGACTTGGCGCCCTGCTGCTGGCACTATTCGTGACCTGGGTCGCCACCGCGCAAGCGATCTATATCGCAGCGTTCGGCTATGCAGGTGCGACCGGGATTCGGGATTTCGTGACGCATGTGCTGACGACGTCCGAGGGATGGTGGTTGATCGTCGTTGGCTGCGGCGTCGGCTTCCTGTTCGCGCTCGTTGCGCTCTGCATCAGCGTCGTGTCATTCCCATTGATGCTCGATCGTCACGCCGGCGCCGGCGATGCCATGGTCACCTCGCTACGCGCCGTCGCACGCAATCCTGTCCCGATGGCTGTCTGGGGATTGATCGTAGCCGTGCTGCTGGTTGCGGGATCGTTGCCGTTCTTCCTCGGCCTCACCGTCGTCATCCCGTTACTCGGCCACGCCACCTGGCATCTCTATCGGGAGACGATCGAACCCGAGCTCAATCCGCAACCGCTGCCGCCCCGCGCACCGCGCGAGCGTCGGCCCGCGGCGGATTTCCCGGCCAATCTGTTTCCCTGGCGGCGCAAGGGCGGCGCATAGGTTACCTGGAGATCGGCCAAACCGCCGGTCGATCGTCGGCCGGCGGTTTTGCGTGCAGCCTCCAGAGCAAGCCGATCCAGGTATTGAGAAATGCACCGACGTCATATAGTCACGGCCAAGCCTTCGGGGAGCTGAGGAATGGCCAAGATCGAAATGCTCACGACAGCCGAATATTACGCGGCTGAGCGGGCAGCGTTGACCACGTTGTCCAATCGTCAAATACAGGCATTCAAACCCCATGGATTCAACACGGTGGGGTTCCCAAGTGAAATTTCCAGCAATTCGGAGATTGTGCGCTTCGTCGATGCACTTCATGAGCACAATCATCAGAGCTACGTAAGCCCATCCTTCCTCTACTCGCGGTCAGAGAAGGAATCGTTTACGCGGATTATCGAAGCGGTCGGCGCGGCTACGCTCGAGCGGTTTGGCAAGGCGCTACGGCCATCGACCTCGGTCCTGACCTCGATAGAGCTCTTTCGTATCCTCGAGCGGTTGCAGGCTGCTCACGGTGACCGCCTGTCGATTCTGGAGATTGGCCCCGGCAGCGGCTATCTGGGAGCCGCGATAATCGACAGCGGGAGTCGCTACCTGGCCATGGAGAACGCCAGCGGGTTCTACCTGTGGCAATCGATGTTGATGCAGACCCTGACCAGTGATTTTTCGGAGCTCGCGCGCAACCAAATTGCCGGGACCAGCCGTGCAATTCATATCCCGTGGTGGGAATGGGCGGTGAAAGACAGCATGTCGAGGTTGGCCCCTGTCGATATCCTGATCAGCGATGCCGTGATTTCCGAGATGCATCCAATGGCCCGTGCCTTTCTATGGAGGATCTTCCGTCAACTGTCCGATCCATCTGCGACACCGATGGTCATTGTCGGTCGACCAGGACAGCCGCTTTTTGGCGACGCCTCGACGATTTCGCAGGAGGTCGCCGATTGCGGGTATCGTTGCATTGCTGCTGGGGACATCAATGTGTTCTCGCCGAACGAAAAAGCCGATCGGGCGCAGGATCTGCTACGCGACACGCAGCTCAATCTAGCCGACAGGTCTGCGGTACAGCCAGTCGATCGCGCCGAATACACATCGGAAAGCATACTTGGCCACTTCAGGCCGTCACCGGACCTCGAGTTCTGGTCGTACGTAAATTCGAGGCGATAACGGCGTTCCCGATCAGTCGCCGGGAAAGGCAGAGCTGCAGCATGAACTGGCTGGTGTGGCTCCTGACTATCCCGATCGGCCTCATTGGCCAGCCGCACCGCGGCGACGCCATGATGAAATCTTGAGCAATTTACGCCCCCGCGCCTTAGCCTTCCAAAGCGCCGGATGTTAAGGCGATGCCGGAACAGAAGCCTTGTTTTGGCCGCTCTTGCCCCGAACATTCGGTGCGGTTCCGATACTAATGTCGATGACGGGTCGACCTTGGAGCGAACGATACGATGGCATCTTGCTTTTCTCTTCGGGCTTTGGCGCTGGGTGGGCTGCTCCTGACATCGGCAGCCCCATCGCTCGCGGCCCCCTGCGGCAGCGGCACGTTCGAAGCCTGGATCGAGGACTTCAAGAAGGAAGCTGCCGCAAAGGGCATTTCGCAATCGGCGATCCAGGCCGGCCTGACCGGTGTCACCCTCGACAAGGGCGTGCTTGCCCGCGACCATTCGCAAAAGGTCTTCAGCCAGAGCTTTGAGGAATTTTCCGGCCGCATGGTCCCGCCCCGGCTCGGCCGCGGCGCCAACATGCTCAAACAAAATGGCTCGGTGCTCGCGCGCATCGAACAGACCTATGGCGTGCCTGGCGAAGTGCTGGTGGCGATCTGGGGGCTGGAAACCGATTTCGGCGTCAACATCGGAAAATTCCCGACGCTACGTTCGCTGGCGACGCTGGCCTACGATTGCCGGCGCGCCGACCTGTTCAAGGCCGAGCTGATGGATGCACTGCGCATCGTCGAACGCGGCGATATCGCACCGCAGGACATGCGTGGCGCCTGGGCCGGCGAAATCGGCCAGACCCAGTTCATGCCATCGTCCTACATCAAATTCGCGGTCGACTTCGACGGCAATGGCCGCCGCGATCTGCTGCGCAGTGCGCCCGACGTGCTGGCCTCGACTGCGAACTTCCTCGCCAGCTATGGCTGGCAGCGCGGTAAGGATTGGGAACCCGGCAGCGCGAACTTCGCCGTGCTCCAGCAATGGAACAAGAGCGAGGTCTATTCGAAAACCATCGGCTATTTCGCGACACAGCTGGCGCGCGCGCCCTGAAGGCAAAGCCCTCTATTCAAGCCGGGCGCCGCGACTGTTCGGCGGTGAACCCCAGGGGCCTGGACTCAAAAATGCGAAAACAACCCCATGTACAGTAGGACCAGGAAAGCGGAATGGACGCGGCTCGCACCAGTTGTGGTGCAACGCCCTCAATAAAATGATTTAATATTCAGTCTTATGCTGAAAATTGCATGCGATTCGCGCATGTGAAAGTTTCAAAAATAGATGCCACGCGAGGCGATCGGCCAGCTTTCAGTCTTGTTTTCCTAGATTTTATGAGCCGATATCACGCTCTGTCCGCGAGTCATGGCCTGTGTCGCAATTACGACAACCACGTGATATTGCGAGTATTTCTTGCCCGATTTTCGAGTCCATGTGATCGCTTCGACCCTCGGATGGGGCAACCCTACCGAAAGGTTAATCGATTCCTATCTAAGCCATGCATTTTGGGTTTAGCTGCATCGCAACATTGGAACTTCTGCACTGCGGAATCTCCTCTATATTCATTTCAACGATGAGGCTTTCCTCCAAGAGCTGAATCGCAAATTCAAGGAGACTACCATGTTACTCTCGCTCATCCGCATGATCCAGGCGTTCCGGGATTATCAGCGCAATGTCAGCGAACTGTCCCAGCTTAGCGATCGCGAACTGTCCGATATCGGCCTCGATCGCTCGGACATTCCGCGCGTTGCAGCCGGAACCTACAACGGCTGATTTCCCCAGCCGCAGCATCACGAACGGATAACGCCCGCCTCGCTGCGGGCGTTGTCGTATCTGGCTCCAGAGCCTTTTCCGTTCCGATTGAATCGGAACGGGGCTCTATCTTTGTTTTGACGCGTTTTCTTCACGCGAACCGGTATCCACCCCAGATCAAGTCCGGGGCAGGCTTTCGCTTGAAAACGCTCTCACCGCTTGAAAACGCCCTCGGCGCGCGCCGGCGCAGGTGCACTTGGCCGGAAAACGCGCTAACTCATGCGCCATGACGACAGCCAAGATTCCTACTGACACCGTGCATGTGATCGGCGGCGGCCTCGCCGGCTCGGAAGCCGCCTGGCAGATCGCCAATGCCGGCACCCCCGTGGTGCTGCACGAGATGCGGCCGATACGGATGACGGAGGCCCACCAGACCGAAGGCCTCGCCGAACTGGTCTGCTCCAACTCGTTCCGTTCCGACGATGCCGCCAACAATGCGGTC
>Ga0307516_10008485_pt1 | contig 11612 bp, 15 predicted proteins | sample 19_EM_MG_FD_203310 | JGI IMG/M metagenome (GOLD analysis project Ga0307516, IMG submission 203310) | Populus trichocarpa ectomycorrhiza microbial communities from riparian zone in the Pacific Northwest, United States - 19_EM | ecosystem: Host-associated > Plants > Roots > Unclassified | place...
TAGACTCTGATGGCCGTGGGGAGAAGTTGTTGTTGTTGCTGCGCGGAAGGTTGGGGGGGGTGTTGTGAGGATAATAGATTGCGTGGAGAAGAATCTCCAGACTAGCTACCGCGCCCTTCCTTTATACTTTTCCTTCCCTCTGTGGAATCACAGCTTACCCGCAAGACTGACACAGTTCCTCCGTCAAACATCATGACTCGATCGCCGCGCCCAAGGAAAACACATGATCGCACTCGGCCGCCGCGCGGCAAACACTCTACTCGCGGCAACCGGAGAAAGGACGCGCAAGCAGTAACAGTAAAGGAAAGGAAGACTGACGTACAATTTAATCAAGGGAAAACAATACTCGTAACGAACATGGGAGAAGGACGCGCAAGCTGAATCAAAGGGAGACAACAAACGTAGCGGACAGGAGAAACGACGCGCAAGTAACATAACGGAGACGAAGGAGAGAGGTGTAATGGCAGGGTCCGGCAGGGCTCCAGGTAGCGGCGGGTGAGTGGTACGGCGCGGCAGCGGGTGAGCGGTAGAGTGCGGTGGCGGGCGAGCGGTAGAGCGCGGCGGCGGGCGAGCGGTAGAGCGCGGCGGCGGGCGAGCGGTGGAGCGCGGCGGCGGGCGAGCGACGGAGGAGGACGAGGACAGGACAGAAACGAGGGCACGAGACAAGGACGGAGACAAGGACGGAGACACGGACAGAGACAAGGACGGGGACAAGGACAAGGACAGAGACAAGACGGAGACAAGGACGAGGACAAGAACCGGGACAAGACGGAGACAAGGACACGGTGACGGCGTAAACAAGTTGTTGCGTACAGATCTACGGCGGGCGACAGCGCTCATTATATACAGGAACTCCCGCCAGCACCCGCGCGAGCAAACACCGACACGAGCAAACACCGACACGAGCAAACACCGACACGAGCAAACACCGACACGTTTCACGATCCGCACATTCTCACATTCCAGCACATCCCTTCGTTCCCTTGCCCCGGCGTCCTGCATCCCTTCGTTCTAGAATCTTCCCTCGCTTCTCCGTTTTTCCACCACTTCTGTGGTCCGGCGACATCAGGGTTGCATGTGATCCGACGCCGGGACAGTAGCCCTCCTTTAGGCTCGAGTTCCCACAAGAGCGAGCTGAGCTGGTGCGGGGCATTGCGGGTGGCGCTCGTGGTAGTCGTCGACGGCTTGCACGTCTGCTAGGTTTTCCCCTGGCTCCCATGTTGGTGCCACGAACCCTCTCCGTTTCACGAGGTTATGTAGCCGGCCCCGAATCCTCTGACTGTACAAGACTTCTTCCACTTCCCATTCCTCTTCGCCTTCGACGATCACTGGGAGTGGCGGTGGGATAATTTGCCCTGGGATCGGGTCATCGGCAGCAGCATGTAGCAATGAGACTGGGCAGGTGCGGTGTTTCTGGATGGCATTCGGGATGTCCAGTTCGTAGGCATGGGTTCCTATCGCTCGGATGACTCGGTAGGGTCCATGGTGCTTGTTTTCCAGCTTCCGGCTTGGCCGTTCAGTGCGCCAGTGCCTTCCATCAACCCAGACAAGGTCGTTGGGTTGGAAGGCCGGTGCCGGGGTAAGCTGGGAATCCCCGTTGTCTTGTTGTCGGGCCTGCGCATACCGCATCTCGCTCCTAGCCACCTCGTGGATCCGGTGCAGGCGCTCGGCTGCGGTCTGGGCTCAGTATTCCTCTGGGTTGTCGACGCGGATATCCAGCTCGAAGTCACAACGCGGGTGATAGCTGGCATTGGCGAAGAAGGGGGACAGCGTGGTTGAGTCCGATACCTGGTTTTTTCCGGCGAACTCGGCGAGGAATAGGTAGCTGGTCCAGTCGTCCTGTTGGTAGTTGACGTAGGCCCGTAGGTGTTGTTCCATTACTGCATTCATTCACTCGGTTTGGCCGTCCGTTTGCGGGTGGGATGCGGTGGACAGGCGTGGGTCGATCTTTAGGCAGGTGCAAAGGTGTTTCCAGAACCGGGAGGCTAACTGCGGTCCCCTATCCGATACGATCGTTTCCGGCAGCCCGTGGTAGCGGAAGATCCTGTCACAGAAGAGGTCAGCCAACCCTTCGGCTGTGATAGTCGTGGTACAGGGGAGGAGGTGCCTCTGTTTCGTCAGGCAGTCCACGAACACACAGATGGCGTCATATCCTTTCAATGGGGGCAGGCCTGTGACAAAGTCCACCGAAATATGTTGCCAGGGCTGTGCTGGCACCGGTAGGGGGCGTAGTGTACCATAAGGGGCATGACGGGTGGCTTTTGTTCGGCGGCAAGTGTGACAGTTCCTCACAAAGCGGTCTACGTCCTTCCGCATCTGTGGCCAGTGATACTTGCGCGTGAGGAGTTCGAGGGTTTTTGCGCGCCCTGGGTGCCCGATGGCTGGCGGTTCGCGGTGGTCTTGTAGGAGTCGTAGACGGAGAGGGGGGTGGTCTGGTACATAGATGACGTCATGGTACATCAGCCCGCCATCTTTCACCTTGCAATTGGCCAGGGATATTTCCCTCGAGTGCCTTAACCCCTCGCGAAGGAGTTTCAGGATCCGGTTCGGTAGCGGATTGGCTTCGTAGGGTTCCTTGAGTAGGTCTGTGATCGCAGGATGTTTTCCGAGTCCGAGTCCGAGTCCGAGTCCGTTGTCGAGTCCGAGTGCGTTGTCGGGTCCCAGTCGGTCGTCGAGTCCGAGTCCATTGTCGGGTCCAAGTCGGTCATCAAGTCCAAGTCGCGTGTCGAGTCCGTGTCCATTTTTGAGCGCGTGAAGTGCTAATCCGGTCACGTTATGTGGTTTGAGGACGGCCTGTTGGTTGGCAAGCAGTCTTTCATCCCCTTTCTTAGGGAGATCTCCTGACCTCCGAGTCAGTGCGTCCAGCTTCCCACCAGCCTTCCCAGGTCGGTACACAATTCGGAAGTCGAAATGGGAGACGAATTCTGACCAGCGTGCTTGTCGGCGGTTGAGGAGCTTCGTTGACATGATGTATTCCATGTTCTTGTGGTCGCTCAGGACCTGGACCAGGTGGCTCGATCCTTCCAGGTGTGGGCACCATTCTTCGAATGCGCGAACTATTGCCAGGAGCTCCTTGTCGTAGATTTCGTAGTTGCATTCGGCAGGGCTGTGTTTTTTGGAGTAGAAGGCAACCGGGTGTAGGGTTCCTTCATCGTCGTATTGGGATAGGATACCGGCCAAAACGTAGTCCGAGGCGTCGGTTTCCACAACGATTTCGCGGTTGTAGTCGAAGTGGCGTAGGATCGGTGCCGTAGTGAATGCTTTCTTGAGGTCTTCAAAGGCTTTTTGCTGGGCCGGCCCCCAGATGAAAGGAACATAATTCCCACCTTCTTTCTTCGTCAGGCTGGTTAGGGGGGAGACTACCTTGGAATAATCCCTTATGAATCTCCGGTAGAAGTTGGCGAACCCTAGGAAGCATTGTATATCCGTCACATTCCCTGGGGTCTGCCAGTCCAGTACGCAGGACACCTTCTCCGGGTCCATCCTGACGCCGTTGGTTCCGATGATGAATCCGAGGTACTTCACCTCCTGCTTGTGGAAGTGGCACTTCTCCAGCTTAAGGTGAAGACCAGCGTCCGAGAGCGCCTTCAGCACCTTATATACCTGCTTCTTGTGTTCCTCCAGGGTGTTGCTATAGATGAGGATGTCATCAAGGAAGGCAGTGCAGAAGTCATCGAGGAATTGGCGCAGTACATCATTGATCAGGGCCTGGAAGTCGGCTGGCGCATTGGTAAGGCCGAATGGCATTACGAGAGATTCAAAAAGGCCATACCATGTCCGGAAGGCTGTTTTCCATTCCTCCCCCTCGGCCATCCGTACCAGGTGGTAGGCACCACGGATGTCCAGGGTGGTGAAGTATTTCGCCTTTGAGAGTCGCATCAGCGTTTCTTGCAGTAGCGGGAGGGGTTACGGGTTGTTGATGGTTCCTTCGTTCAGGCCACGGTAGTCGACACAAAGACGCAGCGATCTGTCTCCTTTTTTGGCAAATAGGATAGGTGAGGTGGCCGGGGACGACGAGGCATGGATGAACCCCTTGCTCAGGTACTCCTCCAACCATTTCTTTAGCACCTGTAGCTCGGTTTTGGACCGGGAGTATAGTGGCCCGAAGGGGGGTGTGAATCCTTCTCGGAGCGTGATCTTGTGGTCGTATGGCCGATGTGGGGGCAGGGCCTTATCCACAGCTTCAGAGAAGAGAGGCAGGAACTCGTGGTATTCCTTGGTCACATAGTCCGCCAGGTCGAGCTGTTTCACTTCTTTCTTTGGTTCGAGGGCTCAGTTGATCTCGTAGAGCGAGAGCGAGAAAACTGTGAGTTGTTCCTTGTGGGCTATCCGGCGGAAGGAGCGTCCTCCAAGCGCAGCGATCTGGATCGGTTTGGTGCCGGGTCCGGGTCCGGGTGCCTCGAGTCCGAGTCCGTTACGGGCGTCGAGTCCGAGTCCGTTACCGGCGTCGAGTCCGAGTCCGTTACAGGCGTCGCGTCCGAGTCCGACAGCCTCGAGTCCGAGTCCGTTACGGGTGTCGAGTCCAAGTCCGTTACGGGCGTCGAGTCCGAGTCCGTTACGGGCGTTGAGTCCGAGTCCATTACAGGCGTTGAGTCCGGGTCCGACAGCTTCGAGTCCGAGTCCGTTATGGGCGTCGAGTCTAGGTTCCGTTCTGTCAGCCTGGGCGGTATTATTCACCTGGGGTGATCTAAATAGCTGGGCCCCGATATCACCGGCCCCTGCGCTTACCGCTGGCTCTCCTGGAGCTACTTTTGACACGAGGGAACAGAGTGCTGGTTCTGCGGGTTCGGAGCTGATGGTGTGGGCTACGGTGGGGACGGGATTGCAATTCGCGATGCAATACTGCGATCCAAAAGTCAGGGTGCGGGAGCTGAACCGTATAGCCACGTCGTGGAGCTCCATCCACAGGATACCGAACACAATCGGGTAGTGACCGAGATTGGTTACAAACATGGGTATCTTTTCTCAGTGTTCATGGATCGATAAGGTGGCATTGGTAGTGTGGGTAAGGTCTCCGGAGGAGATTGGGCGGCCGTCGATAACCTCGAGGGCTGTGGGGTACTTAAGTGGTGTGAGGGGTAGTTGGTGATGGCGGGCAAAGTCTTCGTCAATGAAGGCCACTCCCATGGCTCCGCAGTCGATCAGGGCATGGCTAGCTATGGTTTTGTCACCAAAGGAATCATTGCACAAAAAACAAGATGTTTTCCTTCCATAGCTACATTGGACAAACTCGACAAGCGAAAGACAGGGGGAGAGAGAGAAGAATACTTGCCCGGAGTACGGCCAACAGCAGGGCCATCATGCGGCTGCTGGCCTAGGCTTTTCCCAACGGTGGAGAGCCACCACAGCAGCCATGTGTATGTTGGTGGTGCTCGGTGTGGTGGTGGCCGGAAGACGCTCCGGAGGACGAAGTGGATTCGGAGTCGGAGACTTGAGCAGCGGTGGCACGTAACGGGTTGCGGCTCTTGTTGGGGCATTGGGCAGCCATGTGTCCCAATCATCCGCAGTATACGCAGTGGCCCTCCCTGAGCCGGACTGCATGTTCTTGCTCCGAGAGTTTCTTCCTGCTGGCGCTGAGGTCCATCGGGCCAGTGGCGGTTGCGCTCTGACTGGTGGTGGGTGTTGCTGAGGGGGTCGAGTTGCGGGATTGGTTCTGGTTGCCGCGGTTTTGGTGGGAGGAGATGTTGTGTCTTCCTTCGTGGAGTCGGAGAGCACGTATCTCCGAGTCCAGTTGCTGGCAAAGGCCAACGAACTGGTCGAAGGAGAGGCCCTGGGTTCGTTCCAACAGCTGGCGGCGGAGTTCCATCGACACTCCTTCCTTCAGGGCGTCCAACTTAGCATGCTCGTCCCAGCTGAGTTTGGAGACCAGCATCTGGAACTCGGCAAAGTAGGGAGTGAACTCTTTCTTGCCCTGCTTCAGACCATGAAGCTTGGTGCGGGTGGTTGCAGCAGGATCGGGGTCGCCAAATGCGGCTTCGAGGATGCGGATAATGTCGTCGGAGTCATTTAGCTGAAATGCTCCGTTTTGGACGAACAGGAGTATTTGTGCCTGCGCCCTGCCTTCCAAGTGATTGAAGGCATAACCCATCCGCAGGGCGGGTGTAGGGAAACGGGAGGGGTCACTGAACAGCTTGATGCGTAGCTGCGCAATGAACCCCTCAAGGTTCTCGCGGGTGCCGTCGAAGGTTGCTGGATCTGGGACCCTCTCGGCGCGGGATCGCGGTTGTCCTTCCAGGGTAGCAAGTCGGTCGATTGCCCGTCGAGCAGTGGCGAGTTGCTCCTCCAGGTCGTCGATTCGCCAGGCTGGCACGGCCTGCTGTGAGTTCAGGATAGCCTCCACCAGAGTTCGCACCTGGGCGTAGGCGGCCTCGAGTGTGGCGCCCGGGGCGAAGGATTGGTTCTGAGCGATTTGGCGCATCTGTTCAAGGAGAGCGGGCGGGATTTCTCGGAAGATGGGAGGGAGTTGGGGTTTGGTTTCCGGCTAGGGGTTCGTGGTCGACATGGTGCCGCTAGGTGGCGAGATAGGCGACGCAACAAAGTGTAACGGCAGGTCTGGCAGGGCTCCAGGTAGCAGCAGGCGAGTGGTACGGCGCAGCGGTGGGCGAGCGGTAGAGAGCGCTGGTGGGCGAGTGGTAGAGCGCGGCGGCGGGCGAGCGATGGAGCACAGTGGTAGGCGAGCGACGGAGGAGGACGAGGACAGGACAGAAACGAGGGCACAAGACAAGGACAGAGACAAGAACGGAGATACAGACAGAGACAAGGACAAGGACAAGGACAAGGACAGAGACAAGATGGAGACAAAGACGAGAACAAGGACCGGGACAAGACGGAGACAAGGACACGGTGAAGGCGTAAACATGTTGTTGCGTACAGATCTACGGTGGGCAACAGCGTTCGTTATATACAGGAACTGCCACCAGCACCCCCGCGAGCAAACACCAACACGAGCAAATACCAACACGAGCAAACACCGATACGAGCAAACACCGACATGAGCAAACACCGATACGAGCAAACACCGACACGTTTCACGATCCGCACATTCTCACATTCCAGCACATCCCTTCGTTCCCTTGCCCCGGCGTCCTGCATCCCTTCGTTCTAGAACCTTCCCTCGCTTCTCCATTTTTCCCCCACTTCTGTGGTCCGGCGACGTCAGCACTGCATGAGATCTGACGCCGTGACAAGAGGTCTAGACCGGCCAGTGGTCGGGGATATCGCTACCAGAGCGATATGGCGGGTATCGGTCGAGGCACCTAAGCACGGAGGATGACTGAGGCTGCAGCAGCGGAAACGAGGACGAGCCACAGCGCGACAAGGGTGAGAGTGGCACCGGCGCCGGCGCCAAGGAGACTGTGGTGCCAGGTTTGTGATAGGACGTCCCCTGTCCAGACCGACGCTCCGGCAAGGTAATGTCGTGTCGTCAGGGTCCGGTGGCGGATTGGGGTGCGGTAGATGCGGACGGGCCGGCTAGCCTGGTGCCGTTCTTGGAGTTGTTCGTTCATTCCCTGTTGTTCGGTGATGATGGCTCCCAGGGTGTTGGTCATCTGCTCGAGTTGCTGTTGGTCCGCGTAGTGGAACTTGTTCATCCACTGCGCGAGTGTCCGGTGTACGACGTGATTCTGGCGGGTGTCCTGGGTGATTGTTTGATGTATCATGGTGACGATTTCCCGCAGGAGGGCGAGTTGCTCGTCCTGTAGTGCTGCAGTCGCGGCCGCAGGGTTTATGTTTTCCTGATCATCCTCTGGTGGCATGATGTCCGCCAAGGTTTCACGTGGGGCTGCAGTACTGCAGCGGAGTTGGTGGTTTTCCCTGTTCATGAGGAACTGGCATTGGGGGCAGACCCGCTTTCCTCGGTACCAGTCCGCGCATGCTTTGGCGGGGTTGAGGCGTCGTTCGCAGGTTGCTTCGAGTAGTTCGTTAGGGTGTGGGAGTGGGCAGTTGCAGTTTGTCGCTTGGCGGCGGCGGCTTCGGCCCGCATAGTAGTTATTGTCCTTGCCCTGGTGGTGGGTGTTGCAGTAGTCATCGTAGCAGGCCGTCCAGTGCAGGGATGCGTGGTCTTTGGTCTAGGGCTGTCCTGCGGTGGACAGTGGGGGCGTAGGTGCAGCCGGAGGGGCGCCCCATCCGTCGGTTGTGGTGGCGGCAATGCCCCAGTCATTGTTGGGTTTGTTGGTGGTAGTTCGGTTTGTTCGTAATCAGCGGAGGTTGTGATGGGAAACTCGCAGGTGCAGCTGCGGCCAACGAAGGTCCAGCCTTGGTTGGTGTCGACTGTGGCGGTGGTGGACATATCAGGTTGTTAGAGTTGGGGTGTGGGTTTCTCAGGGTATTCCTCGTGGAACTGGCAGACGAGGTCGGGTGAGTCCTGAAAGTGGCGGGTGGGATACCATGTACCATCGGGGTCGTGGAAACCGGTCCACTTGACTCGATACTGGATCTGGTTTCTATGGTGTCAGGAGTCGAGGATTTTCTCTACTTCCCACTCTTGCTGTTCTTGGATGATCACAGGTGGTGGCAGTGTTGGTTGGTGTCATGGGATGGGTTCGGTGCTGGCTGTGGGTTCGAGGAGACTGATGTGGAAAATGGGGTGGATCCTGACAGTGGCTGGTAGGTCCAGTTTATATGCACTTGAGCCTACCTTCTCGAGGATGGTGTACGGGCCTATCTGCTTGTAGTCCAGTTTTTTCGATGATCCGGTTGTCCGGATGTGTTTCTGTCGTAGCCAGACCCTGTCGCCTGGGTTCACTAACGAGTCCTGATGTCGTGCTTTGTTGGCTTGCTCTGCTTGTGTCATTTGGGCCTCCTTGATCTCTGCTCGAAGTTCTTCATGCAACCTTCTCAATGCCGCAACATATTCCAATACTTCCGGGGTCTCCTTGTTCCGGGTGCCGAGGTCTGGCAGGAAATGAGGGTGATATCCATAGTTGGCAAAGAAGGGGGTTATTCTTGTGGTCCCGGTTTGTATGTTGTTGTAGCAGAATTCGGCAATTGGCAACAACCTTTCCCAGTCGTCCTGTTGGTAGTTGCAGTATGCCCGGAGATACTGCTTGAGGGTGGCATTGGGTCTTTCCGTTTGTCGCTCCGTTTGTGGGTGGAAGGCTGTGCTGAGGTTGCGTAATATCCCGTGTGCTTCCGATACTCGTCTCCAGAAGTCTGAGGTAAACAGGGACCCTCTGTCTGATACAATACTGCTTGGCAGTCCGTGGGGTCTTATTACCTGTCGGAGGAAGTGGTCTGCCTGGTCTTCGGGGCTCCCGGTGCCCTGGCAGGCGGCGAAATGTCCCATCTTTGTGAGGCGGTCGATTATTACCCATAATGCGTCTTTTCCGTTGCTCATCCGCAGCGCGGTGATAAAGTCCGTTGATATCATGTCCCATGACCAGCGTGGGAGTTCGAGTGGCTTTAGCAGTCCAAATGGCGTGTGTCGGATTGGCTTGATGCGATGGCAGGTGTCACAGTGGTCGACATATCTGTGGATGTACTTTTGTTGCCCTGGCCAGTAGAAGCTTCGGCTAACGAGTTCCAGGGTTCTTGCTCGGCCCAGGTGTCCTGCGGCTTGCGCGTCATGGTGGTCTCTTAATATGCGTAGTCGTAGGGTGTTGTCATCCGGAATCCATATGAGGCTGTCATACATTAGCAACCCGCTATTTTCCTCACATAACCCTAGCCCGATCTTTCCGTTGCAGGTGGTCCCGCTCAACTTTTTCCTCCGGATTTCTTAGACCTCTTCATCTGCTGTGCTTAGTGTCCGGATTTCATTCAGGAGTTCCTTGTCTATCTCGAGGTTGATGGTTTCTGTTGTATTGGCCTGGATTGCTTCAAACGCTTCTTCGGGTAACAGGATTCGGCCGTGGTTCTGCCGATGCTTCATATCCCCTTTCCAGTGAGAGTCTCCTGACTCTCTAGAGAGGATGTCTGGCTTGCCAGCCAATTTCCCGGGTCGATACTTGATCACGAAGTCATAGTTAGCTAATCGCTCACCCCACCGGGCTTGTCGCAAATTGAGGTCTTTTTTTGTTTTCCAGTATTCGAGGTTTTTGTGGTCGGTGAGGATCGTGATTTTTGGTCCCGTTGTTTTACAATAGGTGTCCCATTTTCATAGTGCATCGACTATCGCCAGTTACTCCTTATCGTGGATGTCGTAATTGCGCTCCGGGTCTTTGAGTTTCCCCGAGTAGTATGCTCCAGGGTGCAGGATTCCCTTTTTATCGGGTTGTGAGCAGATTGCTCCTATGGCATAGTCGGAGGCGTCTGTTTCGATGGTGTCGGGTTGTTCCGGATCGAAGTGTCGTAGTATAGGTTCCGTGATCATTGCTTTCTTGAGCGTCTCAAATTCCTCTTGTTGTTTATCACTCCATTCCCATCCTTTTTCCTTCCTTGTGAGGGAGGATAGGGGTGTCGTGATTTTGCTGTAGTCTCTGATAAAGCGCCGGTAAACGTTGGCAAAGCCAAGGAAGCTCTGGATTCCTTTGACGTTGGTTGGTTACTTCCATTCTTTGATGCTCCGGATTTTTTCTTCATCCATTCGCAGTCCCTGTGGTGCTATGACGTATCCCAAGTATTCTATTTCCGTTGTTGGAATTCGCATTTGGATGCTTTCACTGTGAGCCCGGTTTCCTCAACTCGTCTGAAGATTGTCCGGACGTGTCTCCGGTGATCTTCCAGATTTTTCGAGAAGATGAGGATGTCATCCAGATATGCCACACAGAAGATATCAAGGTATTCGCTCAAAATCTCGTTCATCCATCGTTGAAATGACGCCGGTGCATTGGTCGACCCGAAAAGCATGACACTGTACTCGTATAGTCCGTACCGGGTTCGGAAGGCTGTTTTCCATTCGTCTCCTGCTGCGATTCAGATGTTATAGTAGGCATCTCGGATATCTAGTTTGGTGTAGATGGTGGCATTGGATAGTTGATCCAGGGACTCTCCAATTAATGGCAATGGTGTCCGGTCTTTGATTGTGATCTCATTCAGTTGTCGTTAATCCACACATAGGCGTAGTCCCTTGTCCTTCTTCTTGACAAAGTGTATTGGCACCCCAGCCGGGGAGGTGGATGCCCGGATCCATCCCCGTTTCTCATTGACTTCTAGGTATTCCTTGAGCGCCTTCATTTTTTCTTCGTTCAGGGGTCACAGGGGCTCGTACGGTGGCGTCTTTCCTTCCTCCAGTGGAATGTGGTTGTCACAAACCTCGCGCGACAGGCTCCTAAGCGCCGCGGCCGGGGCCGCCGTCACCCTTGCAGCCCTATGGCTCGCCCTCATCACAGCTGCCGTGGCCACGGTCATTCTTTGCGCTTAGCGCGCCTCGGCCGATCTCCGACATATTGCGCTGGTAGCGATATTCCCCGACCGCTGGCCGGTCCAGACCTCTTCCTTTCTTTCTTCTATGTTGCCTACGCGTCATTCTTGTCTTTGCCGTTTCCTAGTGATATTGCTTACGCGTCCTTTCTCCTGTCTGCTAGGTCTGTTGTCTCCCGTTGATTGAACTTGCGCGTCCTTCTCCTTTATCGCTCCGAGTATTGTTTCCCCTTGATTAAGTTGTACGTCATTCTTCCTGTGTCCCTTACTGTTACTGCTTGCGCGTCCTTTCTCCTGTTGCCGCGAGTAGAGTG
>Ga0307516_10008486_pt1 | contig 11612 bp, 19 predicted proteins | sample 19_EM_MG_FD_203310 | JGI IMG/M metagenome (GOLD analysis project Ga0307516, IMG submission 203310) | Populus trichocarpa ectomycorrhiza microbial communities from riparian zone in the Pacific Northwest, United States - 19_EM | ecosystem: Host-associated > Plants > Roots > Unclassified | place...
TATGTGAGCTTGTCAGATCATGGCTATATTATGTACAGTCCAATCCCGTTCGCCATTCGCGGCGACTCCCCCTGCCCCTGCCTGCCCTCTCCCCGACTGAAAGGCATATGAAATGACCCAAGAAAGAGAAAGCAAATCCGCGCCCGTCCTCTATCCTCTTCTTCTCCGCTCCGAGTCCTCGCGCTGGGCCTCTTCCCTCATCCCTGGCGGCAGCCGATGAACGATAATACGAGCGGGAACTGATGATTAACATTGGTACCCATCCGGCACTAGCCCGTATGCACCACACATATATCCTCGCCTACTAACCTAAGAAAAATACTGGAAGGAATTGGTTGAACCCCGAGATACCTGTCATCCTTCAATAAGACAAAATCTGAATAACCCCAATTCTTCACATAACTGCGGACATCCCGACATTCCCACGTCGCTGGGAGATGTGCTGCGGAGTCATTCCGTCGTTGTCGGTGACGGAGTGGTCGGCGCCCTGTTCGATGAGTAGTCGTGCCATATCCACGTGCCCTTCTCGCGAGGCGATGTCCAGTGGGGTCATCCGCTCCTCGTCAATGGCTGAGGGGTCGGCTCCCTGTTCGATAAGTAGTTGTGCCATAGCCACGTGCCCTTCTCACGATGCGATATGCAGCGGGGTCATCCCCGCACTGTCGACAGACAAGATTTTGGCCCTGCACTCAATGCGCAGCTGTGCCATGGCCACCTGACCATCTTGGGAGGCGATGTGAAGCGGCGTCATTCCATCCTCCCCTGCGGCCGAGAGGTCACTACCCAGTCTGATGAGAAGCGCTGCTGACGCCACTTGCCTGTTCAATGAGAAGTCGTACTAATGCCTCTTCCCTACGGTGCGAGGCGATGTGCAGCGGGGTCATCGCTAGACCGTCGACGGCCGAAATGTCGGCTCCCCGTTCGATGAGCAGCTGTGCCAACGCCATGTACCCCCGCCGCAAAGCGATGTGCAACGGGGTCATATAATTCCAGGTAACGGCCGAGAGATTGACACCCCGTTCGATAAGCAGCTCTGCCGAGGCTTCATGACCGTGCCGTAAGGCGGTGTGCAATGGTGTGTGCCCGTCCTCATTGACGGCCGAGAGGTCGGCACCCCGTTCGATGAGCAGCTGTGCTGAGGCCTCATGACCGTGCTGCAAAGCAATGTGCAACGGGGTCATATCTTTCCAGTCCACGGCCGAGAGGTTGACACCCTGTTCGATGAGCAGCTCTGCCGAGGCTTCATGACCATGCTGCAAGGCGGTGTGTAGCGGTGTCTGCCCGTCCTCGTCGACGGCCGAGAGGTCGGCACCCCGTTCGATGAGCAGCTGTGCTGAGGCCTCATGACCGTGCCGCAAAGCAATGTGCAACGGTGTCATATCTTTCCAGTCCACGGCCGAGGGGTCGGCTCCACGCTCGATGAGCAGCCGTGCTGCTGCCTCATGACCATACCGCAAGGCAGTGTGCAGCGGTGTCTGCCCGTCCTCGTCGACGGTTGAGGCGTCCGCTCCGCGCTCGACGAGCAGCCGTGCTGATGCCTCGTGACCGTACCGCAAGGCAGTGTGCAGCGGTGTCTGTCCGTCCTCGTCGACGGCCAAGGGGTCGGCTCCACGCTCGATGAGCAGCCGTGCTGATGCCTCATGACCGTACCGCAAGGCAGTGTGCAGCAGTGTTTGCCCGTCCTCGTCGACGGCCGAGGGGTCGGCTCCGCGCTCGACGAGCAGTGACACTATAGCCTTGTGCCCTTCCCGCGAGGCTATGTGGAGCGCTGAGTTGATGCACTCATAGCCGGTGGAGGCAGCGCCACTCTTATCCAAGAGTGGCCTGGCAACTTCTAGATCTCCAAACCTGCATGGGAATAAAAGCAACTTGTCTATGCGTGTAGGTTCAGGCAGAGATTCAAACACCGTTTCGAGCTCCCGGACTAACCCAAACACGCATACGCAGGTAAGAAGATCTTGGGCACCCTCCTGCAGAGTGCGCCATCGGCGCCAAAACGAGTCTGAACTGAAGGCACACCGGCTATTCACTGCTCTAGGATGACGTTCAAGCCAATCTTGATACCTTGGCCCTGATGCGAATGTATCCCAGAGGACTGCCAAGGTCGGACAGTTTCTGTATCTGCCACGAGGAAGGTGCCACAGCCAAAATGTTGCCGCGTATAACAATAGGTGCTGGTTTTCGTACTGAGTCGGTTCCGTTGTCTCTGCTTTGTCAAAATCGTCCCACAAGGTGGATGTACACACCAGTGAAAGGCAGACTTTGGCGAGTTCGGTGTGGAAATCGATTACGTCCAGCTTTGTCTGCAGATATTCACCCACGGAAAGGTGTGTCAGCCTGAAAACGTCCAGACTTTTATCCCAGATGACCAGATTATGGCAAACTTTCAGTAATTCATTTCCCTGTATTGTTGCACTGTGCGAACACTCTCCCGAGTCACTAACTTAAACTGCGATTGCGTCAAGCAAAGTTTCGGTTGCCAGCAGCTCATACGAACAATGGATCCAGCGGAACGCGTTGAGTGCATAGCGAGGAGCACTACCACGCTGCCGAAGTATGCGTTGATATGTCTCCTCATAGGCGGCTATCAAGGTGTCTGGCAGGGTCCTCAGACAATTGCAGACATCTGTTTGAGTGGTCATTTCGCTGAGCAAGTCAATCTGAAGAGCCGCTAGCTGAAACCTGACATTGATCATCAGTTTCAGCCATCAGTAAGTGGGAGGGGTTCGCAGCGAGTGCTTACATGCCCTTCGACCTTTCGCGCAAGACCTTACAAATTTCGACTTTGAGGTCAAGTGGAACCGCGCCATGCAGCAGGGGTTTGCTGTCGATTGCCTTCTGAACACACGTGTCCACGAAATAGCCGATATCGTCGATATTGTCATCTGGTTGCAAATCAATCCTTGCGAAAATCTCAAATTGCAGGAGAATGTCGGTGTCCATCCGCGTTGTTGCAAAAACCTTCACCAGGCTCTTGGAGTGTTCCATGGTATATTTAAGCGCATCCAGCAACTGGATCCTAGTCGCGCTGTTTATTTCATCCATAGCATCGATACACATTGTCGTTTGAGGAAATATGTCCGTGAGTTGGACAAGTATATCCACACTTTCCTTGAGTGTGAGGGGCGCAGACTTTTGTCCTTTATTGCATCGGTCTTTGTAAACCTCGATAACCGGTTTGAAGAGTTTGTCTCCATCCAACTGGGCCTGGACCAGCTACCGAAGAAGGGTGCGCAGAATGGTCTCGGGAGTGCGGCGACTCTCCTCGGCTCGATTGCAGTAGAAGTACACGAGCTTGTCCGACTGCTGACTGGACAGGTGAGAATCGATAACTTTCGAAGCTATGTAGGTTTTTCCGGTTCCGGCTAGACGACTTGGTTAGTCGGGAACCAGCCCAGCGAAGATCGTGGTGACATACGGATTCCTTGCAACAACAACAACATGGGCCTGCTCGAGGCTCTCCAAGCGCGGTATTCTTTCTTCCGGAGGATCCACCCGCCAGTGTCGTCCAAGCGCCCATCGCTGATGCGCTTGTGGTGACTCCTGTACGGGATAGAGGATATCCAATCCAGAATCCCAGTTCTACTGGGTCCTAGTGACAATGTGAGTTGGTTTCCAGAAGCCCGCACACAAGCTACCATTCCGATGCAGCGGATCACCTACCCTGGGGTCTGCGAGTGAACATTCACGGTTAGCCTATCCCAGTACGATATCACATCAAGCATGCCGGGAATGACGTACTCGCCAGAAACAAATGTTTGTCCCCCTTGAAACATCACGTTCACGAACTCGAAGTGCTTCGTGTTCTCGTAGTGTCTGTAGCTGGCGGGTTGTTTGCCGTCCGACATCTTGCGGCTGGTTTTTTTTTTTGTTTTGTCATACTCGCATGAAGCCTATCTAGACTATGGCGGCGTACATTTTTGACCGTTTCTCCGCCGCTGTCCGCACGATGGCGGCACGTTGCAAGCTTTCCTTTGCCATCCGCCCAGGCCTGTCCCAAGAAGATAGAGGGCGCACCAAAGAAATGACAAATAAGAGACAGGAAGGAAACACACAGCATTCTCACTCCTCTTCCGCGGATGCCATAAAGGCGGGCGTGGGGAGAAACAGGGGTTCCTCGACCTCTGTGCCCAGCCTCTCAGCTTCTGCTCCCCTCTCCTCCTCTTGTTCTCTTCTCTCCCGAAGTTCCCACTCTGACGCCTCACTCTGCGCGTCCTCCTCAACCGGGGCCGAAGCCAGCCTCCCTACGTCCGTGGTGGATAGGAAGTCCAGTACCGCCCTGCTGCACCTGTCGTCGGCAAGGAGGTCCCGGATCGGAAACCGCCTCCTCCCTCCCCCCGTCTCCTTCCACACCTCCTTCCACAGCACTTTCTGCTGTTCCTTCCATCGTCCGCAGTTTTTGAAGACGTGCTCCCTTGTCTGCTTCTTGCACCTGCACCACCAGCACTGGGCTGAAGTTCGGTTCTTTGTCCATTCTAAGTACTGCCCAGTAATGCAGTGTCCAGTCTTGATCTGGTAAAACCTTGCGGCGGTCCTCTTGTTGCTTCCGGCCACTGTCTTGTCAGGCTGCTGCGTGCACGGCATTCTGTATTTCTCAGCGGAGATTCGTTTCCCAGCCCACTGGCGGGCCTCGTCCCATTTCTTCGTCGAGATCTCACGCTTGATGTGCACGAGAGACCTTGAGAGTGGCACCGGGCGCGCTCCTCCCTGTAGCCGCTCCACCCCTCGTGCTTCTGGTTTTTCTGCTGCGATCTTCGCCCACTCGTCGGCCTTCTCGTTGCCTGGGACGCCCTTATGGGCAGGGCACCACCGGATCTCAATGGTGACGCCCGGCCTGGCTCTTCACAGCTTTGCGATATGTCGTCTTCATCTTGCGGCTGGTGGTAGCGTTGGACTCGTGGGGGTTTCCGTTCGCAGATGGCGTTGGGCTGGCGGTGGCGTTAATTCGGCGGCGTCGTCAAGTCGGCGGCGCTGTCAACTCGGCGATCTTCGTCGGCGGCGCTGGTCGGCGGTGGTTGACAGCGATAGTTCGGTGGCGGTTCTGATTCCGAGGTTCCTGGGTTGGTGCTGCGAAACGCGTCGTCAGATAAGTACTATCATACTGCGTGAATCTCGGGATAATACATGAGTCGGTGGGGATTGACTATGCGCATCTTCAGGAGCACGATGCCCAACAGCCTCTTTCTCCCCGCCTGGCCGTTGATACACCACCTGGCACCAGCGTCGCGTGTCAGCACTGCGGGAAAGACAAAAGACTTTGCCTCCCACCACGATTGTTGGGATTTCTTCTTGTCGTCAGTTCGCGTACTGAGCCTGCTGGCGCTTTGCGGTGGAGTGTGGTGCAACCGGTGGGGGCAGGAGCATGAACACGGGCGAACTTGACGCGTCCTGCCGCCACCGCAACTGTATCGCGCTTCTCCGCCACCATCAGCCACATTTTCGGCGCGACAACCTGTTCAATCTCGCTGAATTGATACCGCACGCCTGACGTCCACCACACATCACGGGCGCCTTGAGTGGCGACCGACTCCACGCGTACGCCTTATGTGTTACCTAGCAATACCGTCGCGCCAGCGGACCAAGCAGCACTTCTCACCTTGTGCCCCCGGCCGACGCCATACGGACGCCCCCGCGCATCTATCCATCAACTCTCGAACCGCCGTCCGGGGAAGATGTTCAGTGCCCCATCTCGTCCCGTCGCACCGCCTGCACGACAAACTGCGCAGTCGCAGGCTCTGATAGATATTCCTTTGAGAGACGGTGACTCTAAAACCCCGCTCTGGCCTCACCAGCGGCAGTCAGCCTTCACCGTGGCCACTGCCGATTTCGGTTCGCCACAAGAACCACGTCGTGCTTCGCCCGCTGCCGCCCGCATCGGCGGCAGTCAACGACCCGCGCCCCGCCCTGCGCTCGCTTGTGAATCTTCCTCCCGTTCCGCGCCGCGTCGAGAGTGTTGATTGTGCTTCGGACGGACCGTGGGGAAACGCAGGACGGAGCACAGAGTACCAAGCGGAGACATCGCTGTGCGTTGACACGCTCAGGCAGCCATGGAGAGGAAACAAATCCGTATTCCACCGCCAGTCCTGGCTGTTCACACGAACGTCGAACTCCACAGCCTGGGCTCTCTACGGCTCGTGGTGTAGTCAAATTCGCCCACCGCCCAACCCGAAAACTTCTCACTTTCAACCACGCCAACCCTACTCTCGCCCTCGGTTCCTGCCCGCAACGTCATGCCAGAATTATCTTGCACACTCTGTGCTGTCCTTCACCGGTTATCTCCAGCAACGTGTAGCTTTCCTCTTTTGCCACCAGCACTGGAAGCCATCCGTGGATTTCTATTGCGCTTTGGTTAAGGCACGTGTCGGCCGGCAGCAAGGCGGTTTCAAGTAGCGTCACCGGTGCCCCTCTGAAACAAGCGAGACTGCGCCTGCTGGAGCCTGGGAAATCTGCTCTGCAGGAAGACAAGAGAAAGATTGTTACACCTCACACTAGCCACATTACAAAAGCTCTTCACGTGACGGTGGCTGTGTTTCTGTGTGGCTGAGTGGCTTTCAAGTCACTTCGCGATGACGTAGCGCGGCTCACACCTCAAGCGGGAATTCTCGGCGAAGGAGTGGGCCGAGGCAAGGCGCGGGGCGGGAGGCCAAGCCTCCCGGAAAAGTACAAGCTGCCGGTCAAGAAACGGCTAGACGGGGCGGCTGCGGCTCAGCTCCATGAGGCTCGCCTCCAGGTTGAAGAAGGAGACTGGGAGGGGGAAGAGCCGGTTTACGATCCGGGACCTCCTCACCGATACGAGTCGCAGCCAGTCGGTAGTGGACTTCCTCTCCGCCACAAATGTCAGAAGGCTTGTCCCGGCCCCGGCCGGAGAAGACGCGCAGAGTTAGGCGTCAGAGTGGGAGCGGAGGGAGTAGAGGGAAAGTGAATAGGAGCGGAGGGAAAGTTAAGAGGAGTGGCGGGTGGAAGCTGAGGAGCTGGGTGCCGAGGATGAGAAACTACTGCTGTTTTTCCCCACCCCTCCTCCATGGCGTCCGCAGAAGAGGAGTCGGATATAGGAGCGTGTCGGTTCCTTTGTTTTCTCTTTTGTCTCTCCTTTGTGATTTCTTTGGTGCGGGTTGTATCTTCTTGGGACAGGCCTGGGCGGAGGGCAAAGGGGAACATGCAATTGTGCGGACTGTGGACGGGAAATGGACTCTGCTTATCTATCTATGCCGCATGCGAGTAATGAATAAACATAAAAATGCAGCGCGGCTCGTGTGGCGTTAGTGATAATGATGGACGTCCGGGATGGGGCCCGAGGCCAGTTCGCCGGGCAACGTCTTGGACCGGCCTCCCGTCGAGCCTCCTGGCAAGTCTCCGAGGCGCCTTGTATGTGGAGAAAACTCTCCCCGACTTTATCCAATTCACTCGATGACAACGTGACAAAGTAGCGGATGGGCGGCGTGGCTGATGTGGCGGCGTGACTGAGTGACACGGTGGCTAAGAATTCTAACCATGTCGCGACGACCTTTACTCTGCCATTTGGCGCAGGGTCGCGTTTTCCGGCCGCAGAAGTGCGCCCCCCCACATCTTTGGGGCAATCCGCTGGATACGACGCATTCGGACGCGGAGCTCAAACCGGTGACTACCGAATCTTCAGCGGTGGGCAGTCGTGACACGTGCATCACGGTATTGGAGGCAGCGCTCCCAACAGTCCATTCCATCCGAGCACGGGATCGGGTCTGGCCCCGTCCACGGCGGTAGCGGACCGGACGGGCAGCAGTCGGTTGTTGTCAACTGCTGGAAGCGGGTCTGCCGCGGCGAGGGTATGTCTCCGCCGGCCGCAAGGACATCTCTACCGGAGGCCTTCCTCCATGGCTCGTAGACTCGCCCCTGGTGCTGCTACCGCCCCTAGAAGCCAGCGCCATCTTTGCCGACAGACAACAACCTGTGGGCGGATACAGCGAAAAGCGAAACCTCGAAACACAAAACCTAAAAATTCTCTTTCCGCGAAATCACCAATGGCACGCGCCCTAGCTATGTAGATCATGGCAGTGTACGCAATCCGGTTCCCGTTTACTCTCCACATCGGCAGTGGCAAGAAAATCCAGGATCGCCTGGCTGCACCCCTCACTGGCAACAAGATCCGGCCTGTAAACGCATCATCGCACTGAATTGCTTGGCCTTCGGGAAGGCGGGATATGAAACCTGCTGTCAGCAGGCGCCGAGACCAGCGGCGGGTCTCCTTTTAAGCTGCCGTCGCCGACTTTTCTTTTTCTTTTCTTCTTCACGCAACTAATTTTCCTCGTCGAGCCTTGTTCAGTTTAGTCCTCTTCTGTCTTGCCGTGCCTAGACTTGTCCTCTCCAGTCCTTTTCTGTCCTGTCCGCCGTGCCCGCTCGTGCCCGCTCGTGCCGCCCTGCCCAGTCTCAACTTTTCCGCTCACCCGCTTGCTCGCTCGCTCGATGTTACCCGATCATCCACTTGTCTTGCCCGGCCGCTCTTCGGGTTCGCTACTTGAAGCCTTGCTGGCCTTGCCCCAGCACACCATATCCCGTACCTCCTCACTCCGCCTGGCGAATGTACAACCATGTCAACCAACAACCAGATCATCAGTAAGTAAACTGTTTTCTCTACCGGAGGCTCGGAGGGTAGGGAGGCTTACGGAGGTATTGGAGGCTATATAGAACGTTTCTCTTTCGCTAAGCTCCCGACACGTACCAAGGATTAGGGAGGCAAGTGTTGAAACAAAACACTGGCACACCTACTTCCGGCATCCAACCACTGTCGGCACCCGTCACCCGTCGTCGGCACACCCACTTCCGGGTCTTCGATTACGCAATTCTCTCCTTTCTACAATGCACTATTATTCCCTTTGTACAATGCGTTTATGCGTTATTCTCTCCTTTCTACAATGCGCTATTCTCTCCTTTGTACAATGCGTTTATGCGTTATTCTCTCCTTTCTACAATGCGCTATTCTCTCCTTTGTACAATGCGTTTATGCGTTATTCTCTCCTTTCTACAATGCGCTATTCTCTCCTTTGTACAATACGTTTATGCGTTATTCTCTCCTTTCTACAATGCGCTATTCTCTCCTTTGTACAATGCGTTTATGCGTTATTCTCTATGGCGATGAGCATCTTCGGCGACCCGTATATATAGCCTAGCATTTCCTCACTTATTTCCTTTTAGTGTGTCAAATACAAGTCTTTACCTCTGTACAACTATTTAGTCCGCTACGTGTCAACCTCCGCATCGAACCCTCCAGTTATCCAAACGGCCCACTTCCGCAGTTGCCCCGACATAGCAAGTGCTCTCCAACACTTAGTGAGGCAACCCCACCTTTGGGAGACAACGGCGCTAAGGGAGGCAATGGCAGCGGCCGTGCACCGGCGCAGTTGGTATAATACCGCGGTACGAGTTGACATCATTTCATAACATACTCAGAGCTGTACAATGTACAATGGATTCTATGTACACGTTTCAATCATCCACAACCTCCCCTTCGCCGTACCTTCTCGCGCTGTATTCTACTTGTCGCTATCCTCCTCATTACTACCGTGGACGCGACTATGGATGCACCAGCGGACGCAGAAGTGAACGCAGCGATGGATGCGCTCACGGTATGTTCTCGACGGAGATGACCATAGATGCTGTGAGACTGGCACGTTCAGTCGGCGTTGGAGTCGGGTAATGCCGAGCAATTCAGGTTCCTTGGTAGCACATTCGATTCGTGCGCTCGGAGGAATGATCACTCGAGCGCTCAACAGCAGGGTCAACGAGATCTGCTCGGGCGTCTGTGCAGGCACTCGGCAATCCACTACGGAATAATCTTAATGGTTTGGTTCGAAATTGGGTTCGAAGTCGGTCTGGACGACGCCCGGTTTCCTCACGGCGAAGCGCTCCTTGTGATAAGGTCTTGGCTCGACGAAGTCGCAGGATCGGAGTCGCTGGCCGGGAAGGGTATCCTGTTTCCTTTGACGTACGCCTTTACGTCCTGCAGTACTTTTCTCCACGGTAATCCGCCGCGCATCGGCTTCGGCATAGGTTCTCGGGAGCGAGTCCTCGTCCTCGGCCAAAAGGTATATTCGCTTGCGGGGTCCCCGGATGGCTGCCCCAGGCCTTCCCGATCGTACTGGTTTTTACTGCACATCTCTGGGCCTTAAGAACGATACCGCTGCCTCGGGCCATCTTGAGCCGTACTGGTCTTCACCGTGTATAGTGGCATCCCCACGCACTTCTGAGAGAATCGTGATCAGCTGGGAGAGTTCGGGAGTATCTGTCCCTCTCCTACTGCTCCTTTTTATCGCACACGACTAACGAATAAAACAAATAAATAATCCTATGTACCGATCCTGTGCCGGTTGCTCAGGGATGTGTATCCTTCTGTTCCCATGGTGGATGCCCACCGATACGTCACAGTGTGACAGCTGTAGTTAGCAGTGGAGACGAAGGTAGCCTTCAGTGTCTCAATCGTCGCCGCGAGAGTAGCCACCTTAGGCTCGAGATTCCGTGTGGGCGAGTCGAATCGGTGCGGGTCGTTCCGGGTATCGTGCGTGGTGTACGTCGACTTCCTGCGCTGGTGAGGAAACGACGTATCATCGGGAAATACCAACCAAATACAAATGTATCGATTCGGGGGTCAACCGTCCCCACAGTAACATCGTGCCAGCCCACACACAACAAACAGTCAACTATTTACGTACCAGCTATGATCCCTATGCGACTCCCGATTCCGCCCTCCCGAAACCTGGAAGCAGGCTCACAACCCTAGAAATGCTTACGTAATTTCGCTTCGAGCTCCATTTGTCTGCCTGGCCCGCCGGCGGAGTGAGTGAGGTAGATAGGGGGGACAGCGAGCGGGAGCAGGGTAAAATATACGTCACCACAGTCTACATAAGTTGAAAGCGAGAATCATTACAAACAGAAAAGATCTGTTTCCAAAAAAGCCTGTTGGTCTGCAGGGCCGTGGACTAGCGTGGACTAACTACCTCTCATCTCGTTGGCCAGTTCAGTCCGGAGTTAAGAGTTCCGGTGTAGTAGAGCTGGCCAATGAAGTGACGCATACCAACCACATGACCTATGTGCAGGGTAAATTACGAAAAGGCAGGGTAAAGTGGAGGAAGCGGGGTAGATATGTCGGGAAACCACTGAACCGACAAAGAAGGTTCGTCACGCATGCGGTGCGATCAAACACACCCCCCGAGATTCGTTCAGTCCGGCTAACATCCCAAGAGAATTCAACCCAGCCACAACTGCCCCAAAAACCAAAAGACCGTATGTCACGCATAAAACTGTCAGCCTGACACTTCGGGCAGTCAGCTGCATCATGGGAAACAAAGTCAGCCGCAGTGTCAGAATAATGGGCGTCCGGAGATGACGGACCGGAGATGGCGTCCGGAGATAACGGACCAGAGGCAACATGTCCGGAGATGACAGCAGCCTTAGTCTCCAAGTACTGGTTCGGGAGACAGTCTTCCATCCTTTCCCCTTGGCGAGTCCCTCAGGTGCGTTGTATATAGAGAGAATGTTCCTCCTTCGACTTTGTATCAATCAACCAATTCACTATCTTCGTCTTTATCGATCCATATATTCCAACAGGTTATGAGCCCGGATTGAACGCTCTGCCAATCCGC